>ERZ808266.338-NODE-338-length-16937-cov-12.487146_pt1 | contig 16937 bp, 26 predicted proteins | sample MGYA00521278_ERZ808266 | MGnify/ENA primary metagenome ERZ808266 (study PRJEB31516, sample SAMN03275591) | gut metagenome | biome: mammalia-associated habitat; material: feces | host: Papio cynocephalus | place: Kenya | collected 2012-08-02 ... | reverse complement strand
AATTCGGCAAATGAGCATTATGAAGACTTATAACGGCAAGAACATCACGAAGAAGTACATCCAAAGCGTTATTCGCACGGAGGACAGCACAGAGATTTTCCGGTTGTACCATCAATTATACGGCGGACGAGTGAAGAAGGTGGACGTGTACTATTTCGTGTGCGAGTATGCGCCTACCAAGAGCCTCTGTCACAAGGCGGCATCCCTTACATGGCTTATAAGGAGAAGCAAGCTAAGCGATGCCATTGAGCGTGACCAGATCCGAAAAGAATTTGCCTGGAGAAAAGATAACGCAAGGCATATTGTCTTATGCCGCTTTCGTGAGGAATTGAAGCGCGGCTTCGACAATTACTCCAAATGCCCGACCATGGGGCACGCTCACCTGTGGTGGTGCTCGCCTGTTTATGGGCATGAAGACTACAACAAGTCGATAGCCTTGCCGATAGCAGGGAACGAGCGTTTTTGCGAGCTAATATGCCGACTTGGGAAAAAATATTTTAAACAACAATGAGTAAAGAGCGATTTATCCTTCAGCCATCCCAGAAGCCAGGTTTCTGGGTGGCAACGGACACGGAGCACGGTATCGTGATAACCTTCCGTGAGCACGAGTTCAACGACACGCAGAAAGTAACGCTGCTTGGCGGTGATACGTTTGACAGCGATGAAGAAGCCATGAAGGTAGCGACTTATCTCCGTGAGATAGCCGACTGGCTTGCCAAAGAGCATTACAACGTGGCTATGCCATCTGTGGTTATCCAACGCAAGACGATGGGAGCAAGCATTCGGAGTTTGCGCATGCATCGTGGCTTGACGCAAGAGGAGCTTGCACAGAAAGCTGGCATAACACGCGCCAATCTCGCGAGCATTGAAGCAGGCAAATACTCCGTCGGGCTTGACGTGCTCAACAAGATAGCCAACGCCATGGGGGTGAAGGTGGAAATCATGTAATAATTAAACCAAAACATAACAGTATGAAGAAGATTTTATCAGTGCTGGCTATATTGCTGGCAGTAGTGTTCAGTTCAGTTGCGTTTTCATCTTGCAGCAGCGATGATGGTACAGAAACAAGTAGCTTCGGTTTCTCGAAAGATACATATATGACTGTTGTCGGTCGCTCTGGCAAGGTATCTTTCAATGGCAGCGCATCATCTTGGAATAGCTCTAACGATTTTATAGCAAGCGTTGAGAGCGATGGCACAATCACTGCAAACCACGTTGGCAAATGCGAGATTACAGCCTCAGCAGGAAGACAGAGCGCAAAGTGTACCATTGATGTAGAGCCTATCTATACCACCTATACAGACCCATTGATAAAGTGGGGTGCATCAAAAGCCGATGTTAAGGCATACGAGAAGAGAAACCTCAAGAAGGAAGACGACAAGACTTTGTATTACACCATTGATAAGGGCGCAGTCAAGGGCTTGTCTTACAACTTTGAGAACGGAAAGTTGAAAGCGGTGTTGGTAGTGATAGACCACGAATATAACACAACTATTGCAACAGAGATGGCAGCGTTTCTAAAAGAGAGATACAGAGTGATTTCTGTTTCATCAAAGGTATCTTATTTCTCTGACGGAAAAGACCAAGCCAGTTCATCGACACTCGTTATAGTTCAGTTAGACCCATCCGGATATAGAGGTATGATGTCTGTTTATTACATGCCATATACAGATTAAAATCATAAGCTACTTAATGATAGCAAAGACTTATCCCCGCTTGCTTCTTGGCAGGTGGGGATTTTCGTATCAGAAAAGATAAAATCAATAATGCCAAACGTTAAAGTTTGGTTAAAATGCTTACTTAGACCACGCAGATAGAAATTTATTTCGTATCTTTGCAGCGTTCAATAAATATATCGGCGAGGTTGGAAGCTCTGCCGAAGATGGTGGGGCATTTTTTATGCACGACAACTTTTTGGTTTAAGATACTTGGGCGTATCACCCTTTGTACGTATTGTAATGGTACGTGCGTGCTTTCCGATATAGGCATTGAACGAAAGGGCAATGATGCGCCCTTTATGTGCATCTTTTGTTTAACGTTCAAAAATATATCGAAATGAACGGAAATTTGATTTTAACTAAGGAGAGTGTTCCATCAGACATTGAACGCTACTTCCGTGGTGTGTTGGCATTAGACCAGCAAGACAAGGTGTTTTCAGTTAACCTTGATGATGTTTGGCGATTAGTTTACGCCGAAAAGGGGAAAGCTGTAAGAGCATTGAAGTCTGATTTTATTGAGAATGTGGACTTTATAGTTATTGCCCAAAATGGCAAAAACCCAGATGGTGGAAGACCGACAGATGACTACTACCTCACTTCCGCTTGCTTGGAGTATTTCGTAGCTCGCAAGGTTCGCCCAGTGTTCGAGGTTTACAGAAGAGTGTTCCATCACGTTGCTAACGTTGTTCAGCAGCAGCCGAGCATTCAAGAGCAAGTGAACGCAAAGATAGCCTTTGCCGACTGGAGCGCAAAATTCCTCAACCTCAACGAGGTAAGCAGTATGTTAAAAGCGTGTTAAAAAGCATAATATATAATGCCGTGCGAAATATTATTGTTATCTTTGCAGTGTTCACAAGATAATGGTAAGCCATTACGCATTGGGCAGCGGTTAATGCTCATTCTTTGGATGGGCATATTTTTTGCTCATTACGACCGAAAATATACGGTCGCCTATACGTAAGATAAAACGAAGCTCTTTGCGGAGTGGAATACCATCTTGTGAACAGCGTATATGGCGACCGCTTTTTGTTTGCCTATAATTCTTCTAAAAGTTCACAAGATGGAAGAAATCAGTGTTATTAAGAAGTCAGTCTTTCTCGGCAAGGAGATTGATATTTGGGGAACGGCAGAAGAGCCGTTATTCCGTGCAAGTGATGTTGCCGAATGGTTAGAAATGTCTAATGTTACAGACATGGTTAGCCGGGTAGACCAAGAGGAACTGACTAAGTTGAACTTAGGCAGTCGTAGTGGAGAAACATGGTTTTTAACTGAGGATGGTCTATATGAGGTCTTGATGCAAAGTCGCAAACCTATTGCTAAACAATTTAAAAGGGGTGTAAAGAACATTTTGAAGGAAATTCGCCTCACAGGACGTTTCTCATCCACAGCAGCGCAGCCTCAGTCAAGCATTTCCGACAAAATCATGGTGGTTAAGTTCCTCTCCGACTTCCTCAACCTCAACGATGCAAGCAAGCTGGGCATTGCGCAGAAGATTGGCAAGATGGTCGGCTTGGACGATGCGCTGCCACAAGCGGTGAACGCTGGCACGGCGCATCCAGTCACTCACGCAGCCACAGACCTTTTGCGAGATTTCGGTGTGGGCATTTCCGCACAAGCCTTCAACAAGGTGTTGGAGATTAAAGGCGTGGTTAAGCAAGCCACTCGCCCAGGCAAACAAGGCAAGGTTCACAAGTGGTTCGTTATCACCCCTGCCTTCGACAAGTACGGAGAGAACCAACAAGACCCGAAATATCAGCAGCAGACACAGATACGTTGGTATGACTCTCTTTTCAGGGAGTTGCTCACCATCGTCGGCCTCAACAGTCAACAGGCATTGCTGTTGAACCATTAACCAATCAAAAATCACTTCAAAAACACACATTACCATGAACACGAAAACAAACGATACGAACATAGACATTAACACAATGACACAAACGCAAGGGGAGAGGGAGCAAGCGATGATGAACGTCACCTGCCCCAAGCTCGCCAAGACACTGGTCAAGCTCCAGCAGGTCAGCAACGAGTATTTCGAGGAGTACCTCCGCGCCCTCAACTATGGCGTTATAGACAGGGGCGACAAGATGGGAGACGGCTTCAACGAGGCCTTCGACAGGCTCCAGCACGAGATAGCCAAGCTCATGACCAAGCTCCTGCAACAAGACCTATGTGAGGCCATGCCCCCAACGACAGCCAACAAGTAGCGCGACTGGCAACAAGAAGACAGAAGCGCGTGCGCCCACCCGTCCCGAAAGCGACAGGTGGGCGTTCTCGTTCCATGTTCACCCTTGCGCACGGAAACGTGCCAAAAACCACGCTAAAACCAATCCTCGATAATCGACCACGCCAATGGCAAAACGCCGATTTTCACCTCGTTTAAGCCGTCCGCCAAACCTATTCCGTCTATCATGGCCTATCTTGTCCATTGAAGTCTATTCAATCCATTGAAGTCTATTCAATCCATTGAAGTCTAAATTATCGTTAATAACATGGCATGACAAGTTAAATAATAAATATATTTTGTTATATGACTTGTTAATGTCAAGTATTAACAGTATCTTTGCTAACGCAAAACGAAGGAATGGGGACTCAAAGTTTAGCAGAGAGAAAGGATATTCTATTGCCGAAAGGCGATGTTTATTATATAAAAATCAGCAAGTCCGAGAACACGTCCCCACATTGGTTCTTGGACTTCGCTGTTTATAAAATTGGGGACGATGAACAAAAACTTGCGATACAGACTGGCAATTGAGATGTTCAGGAGCGGCAAACTCCTGAAGGCGATAGCCATGTCCCTGCTCGTAAGGAAACGCGTCAAGGGAAACGTCATCAAGGACTTCACGATAAACAAGCTCGTGTCTATAACGGGGATGCACGCCACGACAATCAAGAAGCGGCTGAGCACCCTAAAAGAACACGGGCTTGTGTCATATCATGGAAAGGGCCTCGTGTTCCGATCGCTTGTCTCGAAGCACAAGCAACGCAACGTGAGGCTCGCTAAAATGGCATACGGCAAGGTCAAGGACGTGGAAAGGTCATTACAGGCCATTCTCGTGGCCATCATGCAGATACGCAAGGATTTCGTCAAGCGTACCATTCTGACTGCTCACAACGGGCGCAACGCCAAGGAGGTTAAGCGCGCGCAAAAGCTATCAAGGAGGTACAAGTGGGGAAACGATTACGTCGAGCGTGGACTGGGGTACGGGAAAATAGCCAAGGCACTGAACATTTGCAAGGCCACCGCGGTCAAAGTCATAAAATTCGCCACAAAAAGGGCAATTTTGGGCAAAAAAAACAACTATGATTGGTATTTCATGCCTGGTGTCAACTATCTGGACATGAAAGAGTACGGTTATACCTTCACGACCAAGAACCATGCCTGCGTCGTAAGGGCCAACACGTACACCGTAGCGCCATGTCTTATCAGGTGGTAATAATAGAGACTAAAAAATGAAGACAAAAATACGGCAATGAAGAACATCACAAAACTTGAAAAGGTAAGGAAATTCCTTGCCGATAACGGCATAAAATGCCATGAACCGAGAAAAAGGGGAAAGAGGGGGCATAGTGACCTCGCTCTGCCCGACTTGCGTATTTATATCAAGATTTCGGGAGATGATGACCAGTGCTTTTACGAAAGGCACAAAAAGAGAGGATTCCCTGTCTTCATTCGAGACGGGGAAACGCCAAGGTTCGTCCTTGCCAAGGTGCAGGACGCAATCATAAAGTCCATGACGCGCAAGCAAATGTCCATTTTAGCGAGAAACAGGGATGAAAACGGCTCGAGCCACTAATATAATTGGACTTCGTTATGAATCGTGAGCAAGGAAGACTTAAACTGTCTTCCTTGCTCACGGTCAATTGGGGATGAAAGAATCACCCTTCCCCGGCGCTCAAGCAATCTATCACCATCCTGTTCGCCTCGTCCACCTTCCGGTAGTCAAAGGAGATATACAAGTCCGTCGTCGTGGAATCCCATTCGCTATGCCCCAACGCCTTGCCGATGGTCTCCTTCGGTATGTCCAAACTCGCCGCTATCGTCGCCCAGCTCCTCCTTGCCGTGTACCACACCATATCGGGGTGAAGAGGCGTGACTTCCTTTTTTATCAGCGCGCCACGGCTGTTCTTCACCATCTTCACCCTGCCAATCCTCTTGAGGTAGTCACCAAGCGTCCTCCTGAAGCTGCTTTCCTTTGTCCCGTCATCAAGCACGGAAAGCAGGTGCCTCGTTCCCTTGTACTTGTTTATTATCACCAACGCCTCAGGCTCAACCTTGATGTCATAGAGCCGTCCCGTCTTGTTGCGCCTGTATTGTATGCGGCCATGCCTTACGCAATCGACAGGGAGCTCCAACAAGTCCGACAGGTTGATGCCTATCAGGTAGAAGCCAAGCATGAACAGGTCACGGTATTTCTCCATGAACGGCTCCAGGCTTATGTCCCTCACCTCTCTCATCTCTTCCGCGCTAAGATACAAGTACCTCTGCCGCTCGGCTTTTATGGTGAACTTCCTGAACGGGTACTTGGCCGTCATATCGTTGTCTATCGCCCAGTTGAACACCGTCCTTATGTTCCTTAGGTCAATCCCGATTCCGTTGATTTTACGCCCCCTCAAGAGCTCGTGAGCCTCGAACCTCTCCAGCCACGCCCTGTCTATCGTGTCGAAGGTGGCTTGCGCGTCAAACGCCTCCACGCGCTTCGCCGTCCTCTGGAACACCTCTTTCGTCCCCGGCCTAACCTTGGTCTTCACGTACTCACCGATATAGTGCAGCAAGCCCTTGTCGGCCTCTGCCATGTCGTCACCGCTCACTATCGCCTTCAAGCGCGCCTTCATTTGAGCCGACGGCACACCAGCGTGGTTAATCATGTATTCCTCTGCCTCCGAATACAGCTTCGTCAGCCTGAACGTCTTGGCGCGATGATTAGGCACCGATGGCGGAAACACCAGCCCCTCGAACTTCTCGGTGCTCTTCAGCCCGGTGAACACCTGGAACCTCTTCCTGTTGTACGACACGATGAAATACACGTACATCGTCTTCGCCTCTACATACGTCTTGATACTGTTCATGTTTTACTCACACTTTTTGCAAGTACTCACACATTTACTCACAACCTCACCCCCAAATACCACCTAAAAGCCGTTAATTTCGTGTCAAAACAGGCTATAAGAGCAAGCTTTTTCACCAACAAAACAAGGCGTTGAAAACCATATCTTCTTGATTTTCAACGCCTTGTCTTTTGGAGCGGGATACGGGAATCGAACCCGCCTCACAAGCTTGGGAAGACTGAACCTTGCTTTGGTAATGCGTTGAATACTATTGATTTATACTTTTACTCACGATATTACTCACAATATTTACTCACAAACAAGCCTACGTAGGCTTGTGACCAATGGTGTTTTCACAACGCTTTCACCACCCCAAGCACCTTGAAAATCTTGCTAATGGCCGCCTTGCTTATCTCCTGGTCTTCGTATTCCTCATTATAGGCGTGAAGGGTAAGGCGAGTGTCATCAGACCCCTTGCGAACGACCTTCACCGTCCTTAGGTCATTCGTTGTCATCACGGCATAGACCTCGTTCAGCGGCAGGAAGTCTTGCCAATCCGTCACCTCCTTCAAGGCTATCATGTCACCGCCGCTAATCATCGGCTGCATGCTGTCACCCGACGTACGACACCAGAAGTCGGCCTTTTCGTAGCCAGGCACGCTCACGTACTTGCTCGGCACGTTCGGCGTGTCGTTATACATTGATGCGAAGCCCAGCGCGAAATCCACGTCGTAAAACGGCCTGTTGCCATCACCGCCAATGTCACGCGGCACGCCTTCACCACTCATCTTGTCACCCTCCCCAGTCCTCAACCATTGGGGGCTGAGGCCAGTGACGTTGTGGATCTTCAACAAGTCCTTGTCGCTGAACGACAAGGAACCGTTCATTTTCCTGTTGAAGTTCGAGGCATTGATGCCAGTCTTGTTGGCGAAAGAGTTTTTCGTCTCGCCATGCTCGCGAATGAACACGCCCAGCCTTTCTGCGATACTGCTCATAATCCTTAATTTTAGCTACAAAAACCACGCTTTTGAGCGTATTAATGTATAATAACGTTAAATAGCAGACATTTTCTGTCTTGTTTCTTGTTATTGTCAGACATTAACAGTACCTTTGCAATTGCCAATCTGAAAAACAGAAAGACAACAACGGAGGGGCTGAAAAACAATCCAGTCCGACAACATTTCACACCGCAAAGATATGGGGTTTTCTCGGTCTCTCCAACTTTTTATAGTTAATAATAAGTAAAAACAAAGTTTTTGACAAATGAAGGCAAACAAGATACAAGTGTCTGACATCAAGAATATCGGGAAAGGAGGATCTATCACTGTCGAGCTACCGTCGTACCTCGCCTGTATATCCGCCAAGAATACCGTGGGATACGTCAAGAAGGCTTACCCACGCCCCGATGGTTGCGTCTACTATTGCCGGATAGACGGGCACACGATAACGATAGGGGCGGCGGACCCGGATAAGGTCAACCGCAGGAAAAAAGTAATTGATTGAACATAATAGACATCACATGCCATCAAGATACCATACAAAGGTAGGAATCGACGTGATAGAGAAAGTCGTTTCATTGAGGGAGCAGGGGCAGGAGTTCCTGACCAACAAGTCCATACTGTCATATCTCGGGGGAGTCAGCAAGGACTTCGTGGACGACCTGAGGCGCACTGGTGAACTGCCATACTACAAGGTGCGAAACACTATCCTCTACAAGGTCGCCGACGTTCGCAAGATGATAGAGAAAAACAAGGTTTATTAATCCAAACCCGTGTTACTCTCGGAAGAGCTTTGAGCGTCCGGGTTCGACTCCCGGCGCGGGTGCTTAGAGAATTAGGGGTCTTTGACTTATTGGGACACACAGTATGCGCGTAAGAAAGTAACGCTCGAGACCAGCAATCCACGACGGCGTGAAAGGACGCGCGACATACGGAAGACCAGCTAATTTTCCGCTTCAAGTAGCGAGATGAACCACATTGGCCAATGCCAATGCAGGCACCCGCGAACACGTAGCGGTCTGGCCAAGTCGCCTGACATGCACGGCGGCTTGCAGCATGGAACAGCTTAGAAAAATCCAAACACACACACAACGTATATGGGCACGCGCAAGGCAATCCTTGTGTGCCTATATATAAATCCAAAGGGCGGGAATGGAGCACGGCGGAGATAGCCGTGTGGCTTCGGAACGGGGTTCGATACCCTGCCCGTCCCAGCCACTATAATTATGTATAAGAAACGCCAGTGGGGAGCAGTGAACGGCTCATAAAAGGCTTGAAACCAATGACGGCCCGAAACAGACGGGCAATTGCCGCGGATAGTGTGCTAACCGGATAGGCACAGACGATTATAAAGCCTCGGGCATTAGGAGGTTCGACTCCTCCCCACGGCACATTTAACAAAGAAAATATGGAAAGGAATTATTACATCGGCATCGACCCCGGCATGAGTGGAGGCATAGCCGTGCTTGGCGAGGACGGCGAGGTCGTGGACGTGCGCAATATGCCAGACACGCCAGCCGACATCCTTGAATACCTCGGCCACTATCAGGCGTTCCCCTGTGTCTGCGTCCTCGAAGACGTTGGGCAGGGTATGCCCGGACAGTCATCATCGGCCACGGCCAAGTTCGCAAGGCACAACGGCCACTTGGAGATGGCTCTCCTCGCGCTCGGCATCAAGACCGTCAAGGCGCGTCCGCAAAAGTGGGAGAAGACGTACGCCCTCGGCAAGAGTTCTTCTTTTGAGAAAGCCGAATGGAAACGGAAACTGAAGGAGCGCGCACAGCAGCTCTTCCCCAAGCTCGGCAAGAAAGTGACGTTGAAGACCTGTGATGCCCTTCTCATAGCCGAGTATTGCAGGCGCAATTTCAGACAGTAATAAAAAATCTTTACAATATGGATAAGATTCTGGAAGACTTCAAGAGTGAGAACTTCTCCAAGCGCGAAATTATCGTCTATGGGGTGCTTGCGCCCCTGGCGGCGTTTGCCGTGTGCATTGCCTCTGAGTTAATCCTTGGCTGACATGGACATTATAGCCAAGATAGGAGCATGCCTCGCCAAGGTGATTGACGACGCGGCATGGCGAAGCTATCACGATGGTGAGAACGCTTGCTCTTACGATGGTTGCTCAGCGGAGGTCACGCTCTCGCCACAATCGTCAGTGTACGTGTGGCACGACCCAAGGAGCGGCTTTCATGTGGAGACTGCCCACGAGAGCAATCAGGAGACCCCTAACTTCGACAAGGCTATCATAGCCTGTCTCGAAGACAACGCCGCCCCGGAGGCTGAGTGGCAGGGGGCTCGCGACAATGATGACCACGACGACACGACACTTGACGAGGGATTTGGCTCATGGCAGGATTATTACGACTATATGTATAACTAATAAAAAATAGAGGAAAGAGAATGACAACACAAGTAGCGACACAGCAAAACAACATGACGTTGGGCGAGCTCATGCACTCCCCTGCCGTGGTAGGCAAGCTCAACGAGGTTTGGAGCAGCCCACAGATGGCAAATAGCTTTATGAGCTCGGTCATCAGCGTGGCCAACGGCAACCCACAACTTCGCAGGGCACAGCCAATGTCAATAATCGGCGCGGCCATGGTAGCGGCCACAATGCAACTTCAGGTAGTGCCCACCTTGGGCCAGGCTTACCTCATACCTTATGGTAGTCAGTGCCAGTTACAAGTTGGCTAAACCGAAAGTTATGGTCAAGTAAAATCTCGTGAACGTAAGAAAAAACGGTGTCATATAACAATATGGCTAACGGTGAAACCCTCCAATAAAGGGCAATACCGTGCTTTAATATATTCCAAGCAATGATTGGCATTTATTCTTTAAAAAACAATATTACAGGGGAGACCTATGTAGGTCAGAGCATAGACCTTCACCGTAGAATGATGGAACATAAGTGTCCTTGCAGCACAAAAGGAAATAGATTAATCTGTAAAGCGTTAAAGAAATACGGATTTAATAATTTTACCTTTTCTGTTTTAGAAGAATGCCAAAAAGATGAGCTTGATTCAAAAGAAGTGTTTTGGATTAAGAAGTTGGGCGCAACTTATAATATGACCGATGGAGGCAAGGGTGCTAAAGGCTATCATCCTTCTCTCGAAGAACGTGCATACATTTCAAAATGCGCAAGAGCGCAATGGGATAGAATGACGGATGAAGAGAAGAAAGAAAAACTACTGCAATTAACTGGTCCCAAAGTCGGACATATAGTAAGTGAAGAAACCAGAGAAAAGCTAAGAAAAGCAAATCTTGGCAAAAGACAGTCTTTTGAATCAAGAAGAAAGAAATCTGAAGCTAACAAAGGAAGATTACCACATCCGCCTATCTATAAGGCAATTTATGGATTTACGGAGGGTGAATTTAACTTTTGCTATTTCCGCTCTATAAAAGATGCAGCAGAACATTTTCAGTGTGGGAACGACAGAATCTGTAAGGCTCTTAAAGGAGTTAGAAAACATTTTCGAGGATTTGTTTGGAAATATTGGAGTGTAGAGACTATCGGTGATGAGTGTAACCGAGTAGGCGTGAATTTATCACACGTCCAAGTGCGAGACACCTGTAATGGTGAAGAGATAGTCCACTCCACTGAAATGGTAAATCGGTGGGTTAGTGATTTAGGTTTATTGCAATTATGCCAGCGCAGCGGCCAGTTCAAGAAGATTCTCGCCGCGCCAGTACATGAGGGTGAGTATATTTCGGGCGATGAGTTCGATGAGGATTATGTCTTCGACAAGAAGCAGAGAAAGTCCGATAAGGTGGTTGGCTATATGGCCAAGTTCGAGCTCCTCAACGGCTTTACCAAGGTGGCCTACTGGGACGTTGACAAGGTTAAGGCGCACGCGCAGAAGTTCTCGCAAGCCTTCCGCAGCGGCTTCAACTCACCATGGAAATCCGACTTTGATAGCATGGCGATGAAAACGGTTCTCAAGTCCATCTTGAAGTTCGCCCCGAAGTCAATAGAGATGCAGAGGGCCGTCACTTTCGACCAGGCCGTGGTGAAGCCCAACACGTCAGACGTACAAGACCTCGACATCGACGCTTTCGCTCCTGAATACGTTGACAACCTTGAAAGCGAGAAGAAGGGAAATATCGCAGCCAAGGCAGCCGAGGCGGCCAAAGACGAAATAAAGAAAGGTGACAAGAAACAATGAGCATCAACACTTCCGATTCGCAACATGAGTTGCCATGGTATCGGGCGCGCCTGGGCAATATCACAGGCTCTAAGGTCTCTGATATAATGAAGTCAGGGCGCAAAAAAGACGAGACGTTCTCCGACACGGCAAAGGCGTACCTTTACCAAGTGGCCGGCGAGCGCCTCTTCAACAAAGACTTCCTCAACGATGATGAGGTCTTCTCCGACTACCTCGAAGAGACCAGCTTCACCACCAAGGCCATGCTATGGGGCACGGAGCAGGAAGACGCGGCTCGGAGACTGGCATCAGACATCCTCGGCTATGACATTGAGGAAGTCAGCCTCTGCGCCCACGACACCATACCCCACTTCGCGGCCTCACCAGACGGCATGATTCGCAACATCGACGGTGACGGGCACCTTGGTGTGCTCGAAATCAAGTGCCCCAATGTCGGCACGTTCATGCGATACAGGCACCTCATACACTCCGCCGAAGACCTCAAGACCGTCAAGCCTGAATACTATTGGCAGATGATGGCAGAGATGGACTGCACGGGTGCCGTTGGCGGCCTGTTCGTCACCTACTGCCCTTGGCTCTCCAAGCCTTTCCATTACGCGCGCATAGGGCGAGTGGAAGACGACATCAATCTTATGGAAGAGCGTGTCGCGCTCGCCAACGAGTTCATAGAAAATATAATCAATAAGTAAAATTAAATTACAAAAAGGAATGGAAATTCAAGGGAGAATTATCGCCGTCTTGCCACAACGAAGTGGCACAAGCAAAAGTTCAGGCAAGGCGTGGAGTTGCGCCTCTTATGTCTTGGAGACACAGGAGATGCATCCGAAGCACTTGGCTTTCGATGTCTTAAACGGCAAAATCACGCAGTTCAACATCCAGCAAGGCGAGTACGTGAAAGTCAGTTTCGACATAGACGCGCATGAGTTCAATGGCAAATGGTATAATGGTGTCCGCGCCTGGGACGTGCAACGTTTCGACGGCGGGCAGGCACAGCAACCACAAGCCGCGTTCGCACAACCAGCGCAACAGCCGCAGCAGCCAGCAGCCGCACAGCAACAGGCTTCTATCCCATCGGCTGACCCCAACCTGCCCTTTTGATTTGAGGTGGCGGCTGGAGTTGCTCGAAAGGGCATTCAGCACCACAGCTTTGGCTGTGCGCAAGTTGAATGATTCAGGCTATTTGCAAGCGTTTCCTGAAACCAAAGGTACATTAATTAAATTTGACGATGAATGTCCCAGATAAAATATTTCAATCTCATTCGTGGCTCGACATAAATATATTCATGTTCGTAAAGCGGAATACAAAAGATGATGGTATCAAAGTAAGCCTTCAACGGATAGCTGATGAGTTCGGAGTGACCAGAGGCAAGGTTTATTACGCTTTACAGAAAATGTATAAAGAAAATCTACTTTCAAACACTTCTCAAACAGTTTGCAAACAGCTTACAAACAACACTGCATCTGATACTCAGGCAGTTAAAGCTAATATTCAAACAGCCAGCAAACAGTTTGCAAACAGTTTGCAAACACTTGGCGAGAGAAAGCACGCCTTCGGCGAGAAGCTAATCCCGTTTGTAGAGCAATACGGCAAAAAGATGATTCGTGAGTTCTACGACTACTGGACTGAGGCTAACGAGAACGGACGGAAAATGCGGTTTGAAAAAGAAAATACCTTTGAGGTTAAAAAAAGGCTTGCAAGATGGTATAAGACAAACTTGGAGAAAAAAAAGAATAACGAATCCTCATCCAACCTGCCTATTGGGATGAACCTGCAAAACAGCAAGGACAAGGATTACACGGAAGGACTGGAAAGATGGAACAGGTAAAAGATAGCGGACATTACTTCAAAAAGCTCGCGTCCCTCATGCGAGGCACGGGGGGCTATCCGCAAGACATGAACACGGTGCGAATAAGTATCCCCAACGCCGAGCGACGCTTGAGAGGAGGATTGAGATACGTCGTCAACATGAAGTCAGGCCGCGAAGCGGTATGGAATGAGCACAACTACCGTCCCATCGTCGATTGGATGTCCGATAACCATGGCAAGGGGCTTTTGATGCTCGGCGGCTGTGGTCTTGGGAAGTCACTGATAGGCATGTATATCCTGCCTCTGCTTATCAACGACGTGCACAAGAAGATAGTCAATATCTATAACGCGCAGGAGCTCAATCAGAAGATAGACGAGATTCTCAGGTTGCATATCATCTACATAGATGACATAGGCACGGAGGATAACCTCAACTCCTATGGCAACAAGCGCATGCCTTTCGCGGAACTTTGCGACGCGGCTGAAAAGAAAGGCAAGCTGCTTATACTTTCAACTAACCTCACCGTCAAGGAGATGACGCTGAGATATGGAGAACGTGTCGTTGACAGGCTCATAGCCATCACGAAAGTAGTGCCCTTCATGGGAGATTCGCTCCGAAGATAGCAAACAACTTATCATGGCAGACATTCACAAGCAAGCAGAGCAATGGCTCAAGGCCAACCCAAAAGCCACAATGACGGAGGCTTGGCTTTCAGGGTACTGGCAATGCACCGACAACTGGTGCGCGCAAAAGAGATAATCAAACATAATGTCTAACAATAAAAACGATTTTCAATCATGATTACGAAAACTCAAATCGCCGAGGCCGTAAAAGAGGTCATGGCAAGCAGGGACATCAAGCTGTCAACGGCTGAATGTTCCCTTTGTGTCTCAACGGTATTCCAGGCCGTCAAGAACGGTCTCGTCAGCGACGGCGAGGTACGAATCGACCGCATGGGCACCTTCAAGCGGAAGGACGTGCCCGACCGCCGTTGTCGCAACCCACGCACGGGGGAGACAATCATCGTCCCGGCTCACAAGGCCATCGTCTTCAAGACGGCAAAGATGCTTCAAGAGACCGTCAACGGCAAGCAATAGTTTTTTTCTTTATAATTATAACTTTAAGTTCCAAACCTGCTCGTGCGTGAGCATAGGCAGGATTCAAACCTCTTTAGCATGTACACAAGAAATGGGAATTATACATGGGGGAAAGGGAAGGTCTATCCCTGACCCAAATCTGCAAAAGAATCAAGACGCGAAGAGAATTAGGTTGGGGCGCCAGCAAATAACGATGAATAGGAACCCGCGCCCTGTGCTCTCTCATCGCATCCCGCTGATAGTCTCCCAGCACACCAATGATGACTACGACAGGTGGGTCAACGCCGCCGTGCAAGCGTCCGCCTTGATAAAGCTCATCGACGGCGTGGCCAACAACGCGGCCTGGGCAGCTTGCCTCGACGCTTACGAATACCTCAAGCCTCTCAAGCGGTTCAACCAGCAAGTCCGTGGGGGCAACACGGCAGGATACGCCTACAAGCGTTGCTTCAATGCCTTTAAGGAGTACCAGCGTGGCCTCATCTACACATCCGAAAACCGGTTCTTCCACGTCGCCGACATGACCGAGGAGACACGAGACCTCTATGCCAAGGACATGACGGATGAAGAGTATTACGACTTCTGGGCCTCCTTCGGCTTCAAGGCTTACCAGGACAACAAGCAGTTCCTCACCTGTCTCGTCAACAAGCTGCGCCTCGTCTACGAGAAGAATGGCATACGAAACGCCGAGGCCGCCGCATGGAGCATGGGAGCCTATATGTCGCTATCCGTGGCCACAGAGTGCCACAAGGCCGCGGTCGAAGCCGTGGCCAAGCAATGGGGAGGCGCGCAAGCAGAGTGGCAACGCTTCTTCAAGTCCTTCGACCTCTCATCCGTGGAGAAGCTCTGGGGCAGTGCCCACAAGGACTTCTTCCCGGAACTTGCCAAGGTGGAGTTCTCCGACGACGAGTTCGGCAACATCAAGCTATCCTTCAACCAGTGGGCAGACCGCCTCGTCAAGGGCAAGACCCTCGTCAAGAGCCGCCTCGATACCGTGGCCGACTTCGCCGACGACATCTTCCGTACGCCGGGATGCGCCAAGAAAGCCATACGCGAGCTCACCGGCTCAAAACTGGCAAGCATCGAATAAGCAAAAATCATCATCCACCGCCCAATGAGCCCACAGTGCCCATTGAGCGCAAAAAACAAAACGGAAACGATACAGAATGAAAAACATGAAAAAAAACGCGTTAAATTTCACCACAAGAGAAGAAATGCAGAGAATCGATTGCGAGCTGCACGTAATGGAGACAAACGACAGTCTCATCCATAATCACGAGAAGTATCTTGTCGAGATGGCCAAGGCCATTGCGCCTTGTGTCTATGAAAATGCGCTTCCCGCATCGGAAATAGGCGAAAGGGTTGCCGTCGTTGCGGCTTCGATTCTTGAAGAATTGCGCAAATTCGCATAGTGCCATGAAAGTCATTTACAGTTCATACAGGGATGTCACCGCCATGCTCCGAGGCGCGCTCAGCACTGCCGCCCTTGGCCTTGGTCGCTCCCTGTGGGCAGTCTTCCTGCTCATCGTCAACGCCGTCGCCCTCGCCTTCCGCAAGACTGCCGAGGCCATCAAGCGCAAGCCAGTGACGGTCGCCATCGTCCTGCTCTTCATCCTCGCCGTCTCCAACATCGCCGTCTACGCCTCCATGAAGGCCAGGCTCACCACCGCAGAGTGGCGGTACGACCGCCTTCAGATGCACATGGACAGCGTCTACGAGGCCTATAACATCCACCGCTCCTACTCGCGCATCGTCTCCTACGACAACGCCCACTAAGACAAGCCGGGCAAATGTCTCCCTTACAACGAGGAGACTGCCAAACTCATCGGCACTTTTAATGACTATAAGGAAGATTGATTATGATTGACGAAAAGAAGATAGAAGAAGCTGCAAGACAGCACATGATTAAAGAGTATTGCAATAATGGGGATTGGTCTTTCCCTTGCAAAACTGCTGATATAAAATCTCAATGTGAGGATGATTTCAAGTCTGGTGCTTGTTGGGCAATGCAAGAGTTCTTGAAGGACTTGTGGCATGATACCAGTGAAGAGCCAAAGAAAGGCAAGTGGATAGTAACGCGGTATCTCAATGATGACAATGATTATGT
>ERZ808266.337-NODE-337-length-16980-cov-5.720709_pt1 | contig 16980 bp, 13 predicted proteins | sample MGYA00521278_ERZ808266 | MGnify/ENA primary metagenome ERZ808266 (study PRJEB31516, sample SAMN03275591) | gut metagenome | biome: mammalia-associated habitat; material: feces | host: Papio cynocephalus | place: Kenya | collected 2012-08-02 ... | reverse complement strand
TAAGGCGGTCGGGCACCATTCCGGACAGACGGTTGGACTCATCGATCGACAGGTCGTGGATTCGGGCCACGTCCTTGATGGCACCTTTGGCGAGCATCGTTCCGAAGGTGATCACGCGCGAGACGTGATCCTTGCCGTAGGAGTCCTCGACATATTTATGGGCCAGGGACAGGTCCTCGAAATCCACGTCGATATCCGGCATCGAGATTCGGTCCGGATTCAGGAAACGCTCGAACAGGAGCTGGTACTTGATCGGATCCAGATTGGTGATTCCCAAGCAATATGCCACCACGGATCCCGCTGCGGAACCACGTCCAGGACCGACCATACTTCCCTTCGCCCTTGAAGCCGCGATGTAGTCCTGCACGATCAGGAAGTAGTCCGGGAAGCCCATCCGGCAGATGGTCTTGAGCTCGAAATCGATTCGCTCGGTCTGCTCAGCGTTGAGCGTGTCACCATAACGTTTTCTGGCTCCCTCGTAGGTTATATGGCAGAGATAGGCCACCGACTTGCAGAACTCATCGCCTCGGTAATTGCCTTTCTTGTCGCACTTTCCGACCTCGATGACATCCTTGTACATCTCCAGATAGTTGTCCAGGTCATCAAGGAAGGCCTGGTCTATCTGATACTTGGGAAGCACGTGGTCACGGTCGATCTGATATTCCTCAACCTTTGAGGCTATCTCAAGGGTGTTCTCCAGCACCTCAGGATGGCCAGGAAACAGGGTCGCCATTTCCTCCTCGCTCTTGAGGTACTCCTGCTGTGTGTAGTGCAGACGCGGCTCCTCGTTGATCTTCTTGCCGGTGTTCAGGCAGATGAGGTGGTCGTGCGCCGGGCCGTCCTCCTTGTTTACGAAGTGGACGTCGTTGGTCGCCACAACCTTGACTCCCATCTCAGCAGCGAGCTGGAATATTCCCTCATTGCTGATCTTCTGCTCATCGTAAACCTCCAGCGAAAGCCCCGGAACCTCCGTCTTGTGGAGCATCACCTCAAGGTAGTAATCGTCCCCGAAGACACTCCTGTGCCATTCGATCGCCTTTCTCGCCTCGTCCATCTTTCCTGCGACGATGTTCTTAGGGATCTCGCCCGCAAGGCATGCGGAGCAGCAGATCAGGTTCTCGTGGTACTTCTCAATGATCTCGTGAGAGACTCTCGGCTTGCCGTAGTAAAGGCCTTCGATGTGCCCCAGAGACACAATCTTCATCAAGTTCTTGTACCCTTCGAAGTTCTTGGCCAGCAGGATGAGGTGGTAATATGACCGATGCTCGCTGTCCTTGAGCTTCGGGTCGTAGTGGCGTGTCACATAGACCTCGCACCCTATGATCGGCTTGACCTTGAAATGTCCCGTCGCCTTGTCCATGTGCTTGTTGGCGAACTTGAAGAACTCCTTGACTCCGTACATATTCCCGTGGTCGGTGATGGCCAGGGCCGGCATTCCCATCTCCTCGGCCCTGTCAAACAGAGTAGAGATTGTGGAGAAACCGTCAAGAATCGAGTATTGTGTGTGGACGTGAAGGTGAACAAAAGCCATGGCGACAAGTCAATTTTCAATCATCAAAACAAACCGCCCGGCATCCGGTTTTTTCCTTCCGACTTCGGGCAGATTGCGACAATACAAAGATACCGAAAAACCCTATCCCCGCAAAGCAGCCCTCCCCGAAAAGTTATCAACACTCCGGAAAAAGTCCCGATTTCACCCATCCAAAACTTGGAACAATTCCCGGCAGGATCATGGCATGGGACACTGGATAGTATATTCATCATATTCATAGGCAAGCATTTAGGTGCCACGCGCCTCATTGTGGGACACAAAATAGGAGACCAGACGGTCAGTCTCATTGGGACCCATGTAGGCACCTTGGAGGCGAATCGCTTCTCCACCGGTCTGGAGAATCATATCTCCGCAACCGATAAGATTTTCCGCTCCCGACGTGCCGATGATGGTCCGTGAGTCAGATCTGGTCACGGTCCTGACTGCGATTCTTGTCGGGAAAGTTGCCTTTATAGAATCCGTAATGACTTTCTTGGACGGTCTCTGGGTTGAAAGAATGACGTGAATGCCGACTGCCCTCCCCTTATGCGCCAACCGGAAGATAGATTCGGTAATGCGGTGCGACATATTCCTGGACTCCTTGTCGCGGCCTGCTGGGATGGCCAAGTCGGCATATTCATCAACGATGGTGACAATGTAAGGCCAACGTCCTCCGCGAGTAGAAGCCTGCTTGTTGTATTCCACGATGTTGCCGATGCCGCATCCGCTGAGGTGCGAATAGCGGACTTCCATTTCTTCACAAAGTGCCGCAAGGGTTTTGTCTGCCTGAACCGTCGTTTGCACGATAGGGTTCTCTCCTGGAATGGAGGCCAGATATTGTCCGCCAAGACGCCCGTATGCGGAGAACCCGCAGCCCTTGGGGTCGATGAAAACTAACTTCAGTTCTTCAGGGCGTTTTGAATATAGCAACGAGGCGACTATTGCATTGATGGCCACCGTTTTGCCCTGTTTTATGGCTCCGGCGACAAACAAGTGGGGAGCTTTAGCCAGATCGAAAACCACGGTTTTGTTCCCGAATGTCTGTCCGATGGCCACCGGCAGTTCCGCCTCGCTGTTCCGGAACGCGTCATCGCTTAGGACCGAACGAATCGGAACCAGCGCACGGTGTTCATTGGCGATCTCGATGCCGATGGAATCCTCCAAGGCTACGACACGAACTCCTTTCCAATGAAGGTCAAGCGCTGCATCTTCCATAAGCGATCTGACCTTTGAAACTGTTGCTTTCCGTTCCGGATAGACCTTGTAAAGCGTCACCGCCGGTCCGGGCACGGCTTTGATGTCCTTGACCTGCACCTTGCCATTTCCGAGTGCATTCCTGACAGCATCTATTTTCCCGGCAATCTCTTCTTCGGGCACAACGTTACCATCGGCGGCATATTCATTCAGCAACTCCAAAGGGGGCAACTGATAGCCTGTTGAGGTTATTCCTTTTTCCATATTGTTTAATATTAATAGATTACAAACAATCGATTTATCTGCGAATCAACCTAAAAGGAACCGCTGCTTCCGGCAGTCTAAATCGTCAAGACGTGAATATCAGACTTAGCAAAATCGTAAGCCTCCCCTAAGACAGCCCCATTGGAGAACACAGTTCCATTCCACTCCTCCATCACTCCCGCGGCTTTATGAATATGCCCGAACAGGTGAAGCCTGGGGCGAACCTGCATCACGCGTTGCCGCAGAAGTGGATCACCGTAGTGGATCTCATCAGAAAGGTCAAGAATATCATAGGGCGGCTGATGGGTGACGAGAACGTCCGTGTCCGGGGGTATATTCATAAAATCATTTTCCGAACGCTTCGACATGGCATCCTCGAAAAACATCGGCACACCGTAGAACTTGACGCCATCCAACAGGACTCCGGAATTGCACAGGTAGTGGCAGTTCTCGTCAAGTCCCTCCAATCTCGCGCCCCGAAGGCAGAAATCGTGGTTGCCGGCTATGAAGACCTTATGCCTGTGGGGCAGATCGCAGAACCATTCCATAAAGTCCAACGCCTCCGCCTCGGTCCCCGTCAACGTGAAGTCCCCCGAATGCACTATCACATCGCCCTCCGGCAGCCCAGTCAGCAGCCGGTGCATGTTGTGAGTGTCTGATATGTGGACTATTCTCATATTGCTTGATCTTTGAAGATCATTCTTACTTTCCGGAGCGCCTCTTCCATAAGGGGTCCATATTCATCCTCACGGTAGTAGCCGGTCACGGTTCCGGGGGTATGGTTGGTTTCTTCAAGCAGGTTCATCCAGTCCCCATCGGTGAGGAACTCCCAAGCATCATCGCACTGGACAAGTTCCGCGGTCCATGGATCGGAATGACGCCACCGAAGGTAGATGCACCAGCGCCGCCCCTCCGCATCGTGGAAGTAATAGTAAATCTGCGCAGGGCAGAAATAGTCCAGATGCACGATCCATTCGTGTTCCTTGATTTCCTCTTCTTGCCTCGGAAGCGATCTCACAAAGTCCAACATACTGTCAAACAACACATTTCGAGACTTTTTACCTTCTTGCGGTCCAACCAGGCCAGCCTCCTCAAGTTCAGAAATGATCCTCACCGCCCTGTTGTAGCCGATCCCAAAATGCTTCCGCAGAACCGTTACCGATGCGGTTTTATTCGTGATGATGAACTTCGCCGCTGCTCCCCAAAATATGTCCCGATATTGCTCCATAAGTTTGTTTTTCGCAAAGATAGGCCGCAACGTTGCCATTTTGCGGCAGTGACGGTCTTGCCTTCATGAATATCACGAGAGGGATCATGTGCTTCTTGTTCTTGCTGCAGAATCGCTACGTTTCATTCCGACTGAAAACTCCGAGAGAAGCCTCCCTTACGAAATGCCTTCAGCTCAGCAGCCACGAGAACGACCCAGAAGCGGCATTCGGCTGAAAAACTATCGTCTTCACTACGGAGTAATTCAGCCTCACCCCAAGCATAGCCATCTGAATCGGCAATCGCACTGAAAGCGTTTTGTAAAGTGGTGATAACCAAACGGTACGGCCATATTGGGTTCCCCACAAGCTAGTTGGGAGTTTTTTTGTAAAACGGTGGCAAGAACAACGCATCTGGCAGTGCACAATCGGGTATTTTGTGCCGCCTATCCTATCAAACTGCATAGGCGGCATGACATCCCGCTCTCAGAGCCCCCCAGATAAGGCTGTTATGCCACCATTTAACATATTCGTAAATCTAGGCACCTATGCACAAACTATCCCAGCAGCACGCAATCAAAGTCCGCCTTGCAGCAGTGAGACTTTCTGTAGTCGTAGCCGTAGATACGCATATACGCTTCCGCGACCTCAGTCGCCGCATTATTGAACGGATTCGACAGATTTGTCGAAACCACAACTGACATCTCAGGCGTCAGCACCTGCCCATTGGAACGCTTGATTCTTTTGGGAGTGATTCTGAATGCTTTCATTGTACCTTTATCGTTAACATCCTTCTCGTGGAATTTGCTTGTTCAAGGTCGCAAGTCAACTCGCTGTACCTCAATCTCGCCCAACCATATTCATTCCTCATATTCTTCCATATTATTCAATGCTTCCAGAATTTGTTTTGGCTCACTAATTACAAAGGGAAGCACTCTCAGGCTTTGTAATTAGTGGGCCATAATTGATTTAGGTAATCATACAAGTTCAGGAAAAGGTTCTATATCCTCTCCATAAACGTCTTTATCACCTTATGCCAAAACTCCCAGTTTTTGCCTCTGGGACAACTTGGATGATCTATCGCAAGCGCAGGGATATTCTTCCCATCAATATTATATGTCCACACATCTGCATGATATCCATCAATCTCCTTCAGGGTCGAATGTTGCCCATCCCAATTAGGAAGAGTATTATACAACCTTCTTCCCCACACTATAATAGCATCCGGTGCCAATTCTTTTAGAACCTCAAGGAAAGCCGGTTCTGATTCTGGACTATTTACCAGTTCTTGCCTAGGGCCGGTTTGAGCAATCTGAATATAATTATAGAAAGCCATACTGTTCCATAAAGCATCTCTCTCTTCTTGCGTCAAGACTTTACCGGCCAACGCTCTTTCAAAACAAAGGAACGTTTGTTCATACTTCTCACCAGAATAATTATAGACATAGCTATTAATAATGTTTTCAGTAAATTCATGGCATTCTTCTGACATCACATTCCGTTCGCACTTTCCACAGTTCTCACTGTCTGTACAGTAATGACTTTCCCCTAAAACCAGAATTCTTTTACCATCCAAACCAGATGATAGATAGTTTTTGCCAATCCAAGGCCTAAAATTTACATTGCTCATATTGCTCATAATATATAGATGTTAATCTGTTCAAAAATAAACAATAGCACTCCGGGGATCAAGTTCATTCCGGTTCATTTCAACGTGGCTCACCAAACCACGGAGAGTTTTCTGCATCATCATATTCATTAGTTATTTGTGTCGTCAGAAATGTGGGTATATTCCCAAAGCGTGGCACCGTCGCTCATTTTAGAATACCGGTTCTGGATGACCGTTGGAATAAAATAAGCAGCAGTCCCACGCGCAATCCCACGGAGGGGATATGACGAGGGAAAATGTCCGCTTACTCTCTTCCAAGTGAATTTTCCAGATTCGTATTCGAGAATAAACTTACACTTCCGTGTTCTCAAGTATGTTTTGCCAAGGTACACAATCATTCTTGAATATGCAAGGCTGCCGCTTATCTTTTTTCAAACCGCCATAAGCCACCCCTTTGAAGCGGCTTTGGTGATTCTTACACGGCAAAGGTAATTCAGTCAACTGCCATTTTGCGGCAGTGGCGAGTACCGATGCGGTTTCCGTGTATAAATATTACGAAACGCTTTCAGCCGTCCACTTTTCAAAAAGTGATTATATCCAAAATATTCGCTTTTTCAAAAGTGATTTTGTATATTTGTAAAAATATCGGCACAATCATGCAAAGTTCTGACATACAGCCGTTGGTGAACTACTACCACCGGAAGATTAAACAAGTGAATCTTAATTTTAAAAGATACCTTTTTAACCAAATCAACTGGGACGCCAGAATTATCGGGATAAAAGGGGCCAGAGGAGTCGGAAAAACCACGCTCCTTCTTCAACGGATATTGGAAAAATACAAGAACATCGACGATACGTTTTACATCACGCTGGATCATCTTTGGTTCAGAAACCATTCCCTTGAGGAACTGGTTGAATACCTTTACACCCACGGCGTCACGGAAATCTACATTGACGAAGTACACAAGTATAAGGATTGGAGTCAGTCTCTGAAAACTTTCTACGACGAGTTCGCAGACTTGAGAATTGTATACACCGGTTCATCTATGCTTGAGATAGAAAAGTCAAGCACTGACCTTGCAAGGAGGCAGACACCCTACCGCCTTGACGGACTGTCTTTCAGGGAATATCTTAAATACACGGGGGCCCTTGAATATGAGCCGCTGCAACTCTCGGACATCATTCAGAACCATGTCTCGATAGCCATGGACATCTGCGGAAAGACAAAGGTTCTCAAGATGTTTGACAAGTACCTGAAAATAGGATATTATCCTTACTTCACAGATGCGAAGAATGATTTCCTTATAAGGTTGGCGGAGACCGCCAAACTGGTGATAGAAAACGATTTGCCGGCAGTTCTTGATGTGAATTACGCGACTATAGAAAAGACACAGAGACTTCTTATGATTATCGCAGAACATGTACCACTGCAACCGACCACCGAGAAGCTAGCATCCGCGATAAGCTCGACACGCGACTCGTGCCTGAAAATGATGTATATGCTTGACAAGGCCGCCATATTACGACTCCTCACCACCGAGATGAAGAGTTACAAAAGGCTTGTGAATCCGGATAAAATCTATCTTGACAACACAAATCTGATGTACGCTCTCGGCTCCAACGTCAATGAGGGCAATCTCCGAGAAACTTATTTCTTCAACCAAGTCGGCAACACCCACGATGTCCGCTCAAGTCACGCTGGAGATTTCCTGATAGACGGAAAGCTAAGAGTGGAAGTAGGAGGCCCTTCTAAAGACTTCTCACAAATAGCCGACATTCCAGACAGTTACCTCGCCATAGACGGCATTGAGACAGGTTACGGAGCAAGAATCCCACTTTGGCTGTTCGGTTTTTTGTATTAGTATAGACACTGTAGTAAGGCGTTGTTGCCCGTCAACAACATGATAAACACCTTGAGTCGACTCATATACGACAAGTGGCTGCAAAGAATATAGGATCTTCTCACTATGGATGAAATCACAGAGGTCATTAAGCAAATCAAACACATTCACCCGCTGCCAACGATAACCTCTTTGATAACTTCTAACAAGAAAGTGCTCCTTTATCAAATCTTGTATAGATTTCCAATCTTCTCCTCCCGTGGAACGGTCAACCTGTTTTGCCTGCAACATCATATTCATTTTCATTAGTCATTCGTGTCAAGTGGATTTTCCAGATTTGTATTCGAGAATAAACTTACACTTCCGTGTTCTCAAGTATGTCTTGCCAAGGTATACAATCGTTTTTGAAGATACAAGGCTGCCGCTTATCTATTCACTTCCGGCAGAGGATTCCCTTATGCCGGCTCTGGTCGTTCTTTCCCGTGGCAAAGGGGAATGCGATTACTCCTTCAATCATCCCACGAAAGCAATTTCGTGCGGAACGTCTCCCAGAGGAGATTCCATGCTTTGTCGAAACGGAGACGCTGTGCCTCGCACCAAAAAATCTCACCTTCATAGTCCGGACTCGGAATGCGGTTGCGGTTACGGAAGTTGACGTAGTGCGAGAAATGCTCAGCATCAAGATATTCATCCTCATCTTCGGTGTGCGCGTAGTCGGATTTGCCGCCACTGTCAAGGACGACTTGTATCAGTCTGATGGTGCGTTCCATCTGATCCGCATAAACAGGGCCGTTAGCGAGCAGAGACCATTGACGCATATATTCAGCCATCATCTCCAGTTTCACCTTGATGACCGATAGCAAGTGATACCAGCCCCAGTTTTCGTTGAAAGCGGCCGCCCACCTCACAACCAGCGTCTCTTTCCACTGTTTCTTTCTCTTTTGTCTGTCCTCACGGGTCGATGGCCATGTCCCCAGATGTCCGCGCAATCTTTTCTTTCACGGAGATATTCCGCCTTGATGTCATCCTCGGACATGGTTATTTTTTTCCCGCATTCTCCTATGAAATGATACAGAAAGTCCCGTGGATAGCCGAACCAATCTTCAGCCACATCGTATTTGTACTGCTGTACAAGGCTTCGAAAAGAGTTCTCCTCATCCTTCTTCACCCATTTGATCATGCCCTCATCGGCCATCTTAACCACAGTGTCACAGACATACTGACTCCACAGTTGTGGATGTTTATAGAGGACTTGTCCGACAATTTTTGCGATGCATGTCGCTTCAGATTTCGAAGTAAACTCAAAAATGTCCCCGTACAAATATGTACGATACGTGTGGAATAATTCCCCATACTGGTTGACCAAAACCGGGCAATCCTGAGCATCTTCCCCGCCCCATCGTCTCCACTCAGTCAGAAGCGTCTCTCTCATCTTTTCAGTCACAGGCTTCATGGAATAGCTAGACCTTGTGACATAGCCCACATTCCCTTCATAAAATACATCCACATCACGTTCTGTCTCAGGATCATCTTCTATTGCCTGCTCCCATCGAGTGCGCCTGTCCTCCGGAGTAATGTCAATTTCGTATAACGCTTGTCGCACAACACTGGCCACCGTGCAAAACAACAGTCTTGAGTCAGCGTCTTCCGCATGCCAGACAACGGCCTTCTCGTAGTTCTGAATCTCGGATAGCTTCCGGGCAAAAACTTTCAAGTCTTCATACAGTTTTGGATCACCCCAAGAAATGGCGACCTTCATCATTTCCACTTCAGAAAAATTCTCGGGCAAATAATGAACATTTGTCCGGACCGGGTACTGCAAAATGTCGTGCTTGTCCAATTCTTTCCCTATCCACCAGAGGGCGATTCTATTCCATAACGCGCCACTGGGCATAATATGCAAGGTCTTTCCCATTAACACAGTTTTAATCTTCATCCTTACTCGTGACCACAAAAGCCCTGATGCTGCCGTCAGTTATTCTGGTGTCGGAAGATACCTTTATGACAGAACGCTTCAGGGGTCTTCCTGTGATCAGCAGATCCTCGACAGCGGAACGCAGAGAAGGGCTCACCTTGGCGGCATCCGAAGAATAAAGCACGATCACCACACTGTCATATTCAGATTGCGGCAGGGGGCTGTATTTGAATATTGATTCACATAGGGTCGCTTGCCTATAATCTCCATCGCCCGTCTGCTGACGGAAGTTCGACTCGGTAATTGAATATGTTTCAAAAAGATATTCAAGATTGCGACGGTCAATGTCGGGGCAGAGAGCCAGTAGCCTTTGGATACAGTCCTCGACTTTCGCCATTCTGTCAAGGCGCTTGATCGACCGTTCCATACGCGCGTCACGCATACGCTTGGAGCGGTTTCTTCGCTGCTCGCGTTCGTGTATTTTATCGCTAATATTCAAGGACATGGCACCTTTGAAACATTCCTGCTTCTCTGCTCTGCCACGAGCGTACATACTGATTTTTCGTGAATATAGTTCCGATGCTCTCCTGGAATATTGGTTGTCCGGCCTTCCGAGATTTTCAATAAAAGAGGATTGTTCCTCCTGAGAAAAGCCGTAAAATGTCAGTTCCCAAAGAATATATGCGGCCAGAGCATTGTCATCCAATCGGATGCCTTCTTCTACTCGAATATCCAAATCGAGAAGGTTCTCCCAGACATCGTTGCATCCACTCACCCCGATATAATGTTCCTCCTCATTCCGATAAACTTTGATTTCTCCCTCACCCTGCCCGGTCGGGCACAGAAGATTCAGCTCATCGAAAGCCTCCCTGTAGGCATAGATGTCGGTTTCGACATCGTACACTTCCTTGAGCGTCGGTATCAGGTCATCGAATGACACCTTGTGAAGCAGTTCGAATAATGTCATGGCATCTCTTGTTTTAAATCTTCGGCAAAGATGGCAATCTTGACTGCAACTTTTCGGCAGTAAGGATGATACGACTCAAGGAGGTTATTAACATCCGATTCTCAAACTATTATAATCTGCTTATCATCAGGCATATCCTGAGAGTCAGAGCGTAACGTTCCACGTCTTTGCTCTTGGGTCATAAAGTGCCTAATGCATACATTTCGGGCTTCGACCTCTCCCGCTAATCTCATATACCTCATTATACCTTTTGATGAATCCCCACCACGTGCAAAGTGCTCTTCCTTTTGGATAAGATGCTGGACCTCATGCAATAATATTCCTTCCGTCTGGAATTCAAATGGAGAGTCGGATGTACCCATACAAACCATCATACTGTAACGCATAGGATCAAAATACCCTATGAACTTCTTTGCAGGAGTGTATCTTGCAAAAAGGCGAAGGTGTTCAAAGGCAGGATACGCCATAAGTAAGGTAGTATCATGCATACAAAAGCGGATATTGATGGGTTCTCCGAAATGCCTTTTAATATAATCCTCAATCTCTGCCGTCGTGTGAAATGGATCTGCCAATTCATATCTCCATTTTCCCTCCACGCCCGTTTCCCAGCCTGTCTGTCGCTTTATCAGGTGCATATCCGTGTTACCCCGAAGCAGCAAAACCGCCTGTTCTTGCAATTCAAGAAGATTTGACGAAGAATCACTCTCATCAATTCTCCTTGCACCGACAATACCAATGTAACTCATATCACCACCTGTCCGGAGAGTTTATAATGTCGGTTTTGCCATCAAGGTAGTCTTGGATGCATTTCCTGATGCTGTCAAATCTTGGGGAGCATGGAAGGTCGTCGAGAAAGGCTTGGGCGACCTGCTTTTCAGGAGACATGAACAGCATCTCGTCATCAAACTTTGTCAAGTACAGCCCGTTTGTCTCAAGATATTCGCTGTCAAGGATATCTTGCAGATTTTCCGTGACCTCGCGACCGAAACTGACTGAAGCCGCTTTCGATTTGTTCTCTATCACCGCACGCAACTCACGGCAGATATCCCGCTGCACCGATAACGATGGCTGTTCTTTGGACATATTACTCTGCAACAAAGAATTGTTGTAATAGTCTTTCCATTTCATATAGTTTCTACGCAGGGCATCCTTCGTGCTGCGCAGCCCCAATGACAATCCTTTCAATGACATAGACTCATTTGCAAGGTTGTAATATTCAGAGTGTCGGGAAACAGGCTTTCCTTTCTGGACCTTCGGTATGAGAGGAGCGGACATCCGCAAAAGTATTTTCTCTTTGACCGGAGGCATCGGGACTTCCTTTTCATTCTTCCAATCCAAAACAGGCCACGGTTCATCATCTTCTCGTTCCGAACGCGAGGACAACTCCTTGACATCGCCGAACCTCATCTGGTCACGAGGGACTATGATCACAGCGTCCATCTGGGCAAGAGTCTGGATGATCGTCCGCAACTGCTCCGACTCATAAGAGAGCATCGCTGTCTGATAATGAATCAATGGCTTGCGTTTATCCTTGCCTGGTTCCTTTTTATCATAGATAGAACTTATCGGACTCCCTATGAACAAAGAACGTATGTCATCAAAACGTTTGTCTCTCTCAAAGTCTTTTGAATGATTGTCGGACACACTGACAACATATCTCAAACTGGAATCCGCCGCCCTGCACGGCAGTAAAACGAAATTCACTCCAAGCCCTGCTATAGGATAGGCCGTGTTAATATTAGCAGCATATTTAAACCCCTCATGGAGAGGAATCGAGATGTTTTTTATCGCCTCACGGATTTTCGATTCATCCATCGGCAGCAGCAAACCTGTTTGTGTCCGAGCCTTTTCCCCCTTTAATGAAAATGAGATGAAACGAGGCTTGAGTTCAGCGATGGCTGGATGAACGTACGCTCCCAGGATGTTGCCTGTAATGATCTTACGTTCCACTATCTTATTGTTGTTCAAGGCTATCTCAGAGTCCCAAACCTTGGAGTCCGGCTGCCACGACCGTGAATCAAGGATTCCCTGAAGGCGCTCATAGTTACTCCACTTATTGTTGTGAACCATGTTGATACGTATTTCTGTACGTACAGCTGTGAGGGCAAATACAAACTCGACACGGCTCGGCAAGAACCTGTTCCTGTCGTCTTTACCGAAACGGATATCCCTCAATACCGCGATGACCCTGCCTGGGCTTTCTTCACTGGCTAATTGCGCGCTGATATTATCGTACCCCTTGCCGATTTCCGCCTTTGACAGAATCTCTATAAGTCTTCTTTTCTCTGCCGAGTATCTCTTTATCTCCTTCTTTTCACGATCAATCAGGTGGTTATATTCATTCGAGAAAGAAATCAACTTGCGCATGAGCTGCTTTGCCTTCTTTTGCTCATCAACTTCCTCAAAATATGCAGGAGACCACTCATCAAATGGGATACATGCTTTTTGCAGCCAAGTTTCCGACAATTCTTCATCATTGCAGTAATTAGACAGTGTGCGTTTAGCACCGCTGAACAACAGGGAACGGCGCTCCCTGAATTGTTCGCGCACACACCCATTACGATGTAAATAGTAATCCCTTACCTGTTTACGCAATGTTGGATTCTCTCCATAAGGTTCCCCGTAATCTTTCTTTGCCTCCTCACAAAGTCCGGTCAGCACCTCATAGGCATACGGGAACGTCTTTTGCCGACATTTATAAGTGGTCAGGTATGAGCAGCCGCCAAGTTTGGTTTCCGCCTTTGCTGTCGTGAACAGTTCTTCCCGGACAAACTCTGCTTCAAAATCGCGGAACTCTCGTTCCAAATCCCATTGGTTGACACGACGCAGTTCCGCTTCCAGAGTCGTATATGCAGCCATCAGATCATCCACGATATCCTGCTGTGCCGCAACGCTTAGCATAGCGATCCTCGCAAGCAGTCTGCTCGCGGTCACTTGGCCTTTCAAATCAAGGACCAACGCCAACTCAGGATGCTCACTTATATATTCAGTGGCCACCTCATTGCCATACTTGTTGCTGATGTCAATAAAATCAGCCTGGTCCTTATCCTGGTCCTGCCATGCTGCGGTGTTTGCGCTCAAAGAACGCAATTTTGCCCTAAGCATCATGTTGAGACGTTTCTCTGACGGAATGGCGGTAATGATATATTCGTACAATGGAGGCAAATCCATCCTCTGACCCGTACGATTGATACGTCCTCGTTTCTGCAAGTCAATGTTCACATCAAGGTCATCCTGTACTATAAGCATCTTGCGCTGACGGACTTGGTCTTCCGGAACCACAGCTGTAGTAACAGCATGTGCGCTGGCCCCGATGGCTCCACAGGTGTTGATGAGTATCACATCCAGTTTATTGTTCTGGAAGTCATTGAATATGTGGTTGGAAGGACGCTTCCTGCGGGGCTTTGTCACTGCATTGACAAAATCATCGTTACCCTCAGGTGAGAGATATTCCAATTGATGCGCGCGACCGGTGCATTCCTCAAAACGGATATTGATATATTCTCCATCGGGAGCGATGAACTTTTCCTCTGTTATAAGTTGACGGATCACGTCAATAGGAGACATAGGTAGATGAAAGACCTCTTCCATTATGCCATTTTCGATATATTCATAGTAATCTCTGACCAAATCCGCAGCGGAGCTTAACGAAGGAATATCATCGTCTCCAGATTCATCAATGATGTCAAAAACAGGTTTGCCACCATAACCAGACACTCCCGTACCACGAACTGTCTTATTCAACAATCGCAGCAACAAAGCCGATATGTCACCACGGACTGTACCATCCTCATTCACCACCACATCCCGAAGAACACACTCAAGGGTGTCGCTCATCCCGATGACCACGGATTTACCTTGTCTTACATCTTCTATGGCAACCTGCGCCACTTTCTGCGCCTTAAGGGAAAGCAACAGCACCTTGTTTACATAGAAGAGCTGGGCTCTTGCCGGATAGCACTTGAAATCTGACAGCAAGCCATTCATCTGAGCCTGACCAACCAATGTATGGACCATGGATGACAACTTGACTATTTCCCTGAAGAAGAACATAACCTTGTCAAACAATTCACCATGCACCACAAGATCGTCATCAAGATAGGTATATACTGGGGTAGGCAAACCCACAGCGGAGTGTTCTCTTCTGATCATTTGACCTTCCGCGGCCAGACAGGACGAGACATATTCCTGCATCGGCACACCTCCGCTATGCAATGCCTTTTCTAGAGTATCTTCTGTTGCCAATGCAGCCAAGGCCGTACAGCTCATGAATGTTATGAGGCTTTCTGGACGTTTGGCGAAAGTGGCGGAAAGAAACACGCACTGCGTCTGCGGAGTCTCTGAAAGGATCATATTGATGCCCTGGGTGATTACGGATATCTTGCCAGCGCTCACACTGCTGCTTCTGTGGGCTTCGTCAAAAATGAAAAGCACCCGGTTATTCTTACACAGCAACCGAAGAAAGTCAAGCCTGGTCATATCCCGCCTGGCATCTTTCAGTTGAGAATATGTGACCATAAGGTAATCATACGATTCCGAGGGGATGTCGCCTTTTTTGAATATTTCCTGAAGAATAGTCTTTTTAGGAGCCCTGAAAACCACTTCATATTGATTTTGATAGCGCTTCATGAGTTCCGCCTCGAACTTTTCGGAATCGTCTTCAGCAGGAGACCAGATCTCGTCATAGGTATCTGGCTCTTTTTCTTTAATAATGTTATCGAAATCAACAACAGACGCACCGGAGTTCACCACCAAAGGGCGCGCGTCCTTAATACCAAGAGCCTTGCAGTCCCGGTACATGTCACTGAACAGAGTATAGCGATCTGTAAAGAAAACCGGAATATAGCCAGACAACAATCCATAGCGGATCATCGCAGCGGCCTGGCGGCCTTTACCGATGCCAGTCTGATCTCCGATGATCACCGACTGCGACCTTTTTTCTATGTTGTACATCGCCAGCGCGACGCCATCGATCTGCTCTGCGGCCAAAGCATCGCAAAGTTCATTGGTGCTCATGTGAAGCCGACTGGCAACATATCCACAAACATCGCCACCAAGGGCATTGTTCAGTTTCGACAAGGCCTTGGAGGTGTACTCTGCGAGTCGCTTTGGGACAACCGTGCCCAGAGACTTTGCTTCGCTCGCCAAGCTTTGATATTCACTTGATACTTTCATTGTGGGTTAAATCATTATGCAAAGGTATGTTCCTTGTCTGCCATAAATCGGCAGTGTGAATGATTTAGGTAAAAATGAAATATTTTAGCAGTGCGGTTGCATACTTTTGCGAAGAAAAGAAAATATAATGAGGAAGTTTAAGGTAATCACTCCGGATTTCGAGGAGACAATGAGGTTAGCCGCTTCGATGCCGGCCCCGGAGATGACTCTGACAATATACCACAGTGAATTGGCCGAGAGGGAACGAAAAATTCTTTCAATCACAGGTGATCCTATCAACTGCATGGACTATTCATGGCTCAAGGATGAGAACAAGAAGGAAGAAGTGCAATCCTTGCTGTCGGAGCGTTATCGCATTCTGTCGGAGATGTTTGAGCTGCATTGTTCAGACTCGGAAGCCAAACGGTTTGAAAGCCAGAATGAAAGATTGTACTCCCTTACCAAGGAGATGTTCTCCAGAACAGGAAAATTGTACCGTCAGATGCTGTCCTCCCCTTTAGAAGAGAAGGATGACGACCTTACGGTGGAGGGATGCCTACGCTATTGGGGAGACACGGCTCAGGATGTTCTTCATTTGGAAGACGATGAATATTACCGCTCGGATTTCACCAAAATGATAATTGTGAACGCTCTCCTCCAACAGGAGAAACTCGGTGACATGGAGGTGATGACCTGCAATCCTTACTGGGATGCTTCCAAGGGCTTGAAACCGACAATGAGCGATAAGGAATTGGGTCTTGAGAACACTCTTGACGATGGAACGACTTGGGCAGAAGGGTGGATTCGTCATCCAAAACTGGAGCATCTCTGCGTCTGCTATGCCACCCATGCGCTTATCACCCACTCAGGCTATTCAATCCCGGATTTCCTTCGCTTGAACACATTTGAGGTGAAAGTCACAGTTATGATCCAACAGATCAGCGAGCAGGACGGCTCACGCCTCTGGTGGTGGAAAAACTGTCAAGAACAGCTATTCTCGGACAAATTCCTTCACGAGGCTAGGCATCGTCCTTCTGGGCAATCACTCGGTGATTTCATCTGGAACAGGGGCATTGAATATTTCGGCCTTGTCGAGTCCAACGATATCAAGAAATTACCCGACTGCCGACATAACGACACTCTGGCGTCCTCATTTCTTCAAGCCTTGTGGCATATGGTCACTCACGAGTAAACATCAGGCTTACTATTTTATCTTGATGTTATGGGTACAGGTACTCTTGAATACTTGCTGCTCTCGAAAAAGTAGACACGGAGAGGTAGAAAAAGATTGAATGTTGTA
>ERZ808266.336-NODE-336-length-17011-cov-5.951699_pt1 | contig 17011 bp, 13 predicted proteins | sample MGYA00521278_ERZ808266 | MGnify/ENA primary metagenome ERZ808266 (study PRJEB31516, sample SAMN03275591) | gut metagenome | biome: mammalia-associated habitat; material: feces | host: Papio cynocephalus | place: Kenya | collected 2012-08-02 ... | reverse complement strand
GGTAAGCGTGAAGCGCTTTTTGGCACCGGAGTTGGTCTTAAGCTTTGCCATTGTTTTAAAAATTAAACGTTAATATTGTTCTCCGCACCTAGCGGATTACTTTTTCTTAATAGGAGCGATCATCATCGTCATTCGCTTTCCTTCCAAAGTCGGCATGTTCTCAGCCCTGCCATATTCCTCAAGTTCGACGGCAAATCTAAGGAGTTGCTTTTCACCCTGCTCAGCGAACATGATTGAACGACCACGGAAGAATATTGAAGCTTTAACTTTCGAGCCTTCCTCAAGGAACTCTTGCGCGTGCTTGAGTTTGAACTGGAAGTCGTGCTCATCGGTATTTGGCCCGAAGCGGATTTCCTTGATGACAACCTTGGAGGCATTCTGCTTCATTTCCTTGGCCTTTTTCCTCTGTTGGTAGAGGTACTTCTGGTAATCAAGGATCTTGCAGACAGGAGGATCTGCCTTGGCACTGATCTCAACAAGATCGAGCTCAAGCTCATCCGCCATCTTCAAGGCTTTGGAAATAGGATAAATCCCCGGTTCCGCAATGTTATCACCTACCAAACGCACCTGAGATGCGGTGATTTCCTCGTTGATGTTCAATTCATCATCCGCCTTCTGACGGACGAAGGGACGCGGTCCGCGTGCTCCAGCTGGTCTCGGACCTGCGCTTGGTCGGAATCCGGTGGCTGGTTTAGGGCCTCCGTAGTGTGGTTTCGGCTTGTAAGGCATTCTGCTCTGTTTAAAACTCTCCTTTAATTGTTTAAAAATTTGCCGCTGACACATCACTATTCCAGTTCCTTGGCCATTTCGGCCTTGAACCAAGTGATGAAGTCCTCGACTTTCATTGTGCCGGCATCGGCGCCTTCTCTTCTCACGGAGACTGTGCCGTCCGCCACTTCCTTTTCTCCCACGATGGCCAGAACCGGAACTCTGAGCAGCGAAATCTCACGGATTCTCTTGCCAAGAGTCTCATTCCTGTCATCGACAGAAGTGCGAATATCGGAATTATTCAGCAAACCGCAAACTTTTTTTGCATAATCAGCATATTTCTCGCTGACGGGGAGCACCTTGATCTGATCAGGACTGAGCCAGAGAGGGAGGTGTCCGCCGGTGTGCTCAAGCAGCACGGCTGTGAATCTTTCGATGGATCCGAACGGAGCACGGTGGATCATCACCGGACGTTTCTTGCTTCCGTCCGCGTCGGTATATTCAAGTTGGAACCTTTCAGGGAGGTTGTAGTCCACCTGGATTGTGCCGAGCTGCCATTTCCTTCCGATGGCATCCTTGACCATGAAGTCAAGTTTAGGGCCGTAGAAAGCGGCCTCGCCATATTCAACAACTGTCTTGAGCCCTTTTTCCTTCGCAGCCTCGATGATGGCGTTCTCAGCCTTCTCCCAGTTCTCGTCGCTTCCGATGTACTTGGCCTTGTTGTCAGGGTCCCTGAGGGAAACCTGTGCCGTGTACTTGTCGAACTTGAAGATTCTGAACACGTAGAGAATCAAGTCGATGACCTTCTCGAACTCGCCCTTGAGCTGGTCAGGGGTCACGAACATGTGGGCGTCATCCTGCGTGAAGGAACGTACCCTGGTGAGTCCGTGGAGCTCGCCGCTCTGCTCGTAGCGGTAAACAGTTCCGAACTCGGCAAGCCTCAAAGGCAGATCCTTGTAAGACCTTGGAGAAGAACGGAATATCTCGCAGTGGTGAGGGCAGTTCATCGGTTTGAGCATATATTCCTCACCCTCCTGAGGGGTATGGATCGGTTGGAAGGAGTCCTTGCCGTACTTGGCATAGTGGCCCGAGGTCACGTACAGGTCCTTGCTTCCGATGTGAGGGGTTACAACCGGCAGGTAGCCATATTCATTCTGCTTCCTGCGGAGGAACTTCTCAAGCTCGAATCTCATCACCGCGCCTCTCGGCAGCCAGAGCGGCAGACCGAGTCCCACACGTGAGGAGAATGTGAAGAGTTCCATCTCCTTGCCGAGCTTGCGGTGGTCACGCTTCTTGGCCTCTTCGAGGAGGACAAGATATTCATCCAGCATAGACTTCTTAGGAAAGGTGATTCCATAGATTCTGGTGAGCTGCTCACGCTTCTCGTCACCGCGCCAGTAGGCTCCGGCGATGGCGGTCAGCTTGACAGCCTTGATGACCTCGGTGTTGCGCAGGTGAGGACCGCGGCAAAGATCCGTGAAGTGGCCGTTGGTGTAGTAAGTGATGGTGCCATCGGCCAGCTCGTTGATGAGCTCGCACTTGTACTTGTCACCAGTCTCCTCGAAATGTTTGAGTGCGTCGGCCTTGGAAACGTCCTGACGGACGAAGTCCTGCTTCTCGCGGGCCAACTCAAGCATCCTTTTCTCAATCTTGGCGAAATCAGCGTCGGTGATCTGACGGCCGCCCAGATCCACGTCATAGTAGAATCCGTTCTCGATGGCCGGTCCGATCCCGAACTTCACGCCTGGGAATATGTCTTCGAGGGCCTCCGCCATCAAATGTGATGAGGAGTGCCAGAAAACTCTCTTTCCTTCGTCATCGTCCCACTTCAAAAGGACGATCGAACTGTCTTCTTCGATAGGACGGTTCAGGTCGTAGGTGACCCCTTTGCCGACAGTCGTGTCTGTAGCGGGCTTCACTGCCACCGCCAAAACTTCCTCCGCAAGCCTCGGGCTGATGCTCTTGGCTATCTCATAACCTGTAACGCCTTTCTCGAAGGCCCTGACACTACCGTCAGGAAATGTGATGTTAATCATACAAAAAACTAAAATAAATTGGTCTGACCAGTATTTACAGACCAAGTACTTGAACTTGGCCAGCCATATTATTAGCCAAGGGGCAAAGATACGAAATATTTTGCTATTTTTGCATAAATATTAAAGAGACAAAACAATGAAGAAAGAGTTTTCGTCAAGCCTTTCCTGGAACAGCGCGGCTGTGGCCGGACTTGTAATGGCCATCGCCACAATCATTCTTGACTACCTGCCGACTTTGGTGCTGGCAATAGGAATCAAAGGATTCATCGGCAGTTTTTTGGTGTTCCTTGTCAAGATCGCGAAGATCGCCGCATGTATCTATGTGTTCAAGGTCCTTATTGACAGGTTCAACGGTACTGTCAAGACTGACTACGCCAGGCTTCAGCGTTACGGACTCAAGATAGCGTTGTTCTCCTCCATACTTGTGGCTGGTTTTTCCCTCGTGCAGATTCTTGTAATCAACCCCGAGATGATGACACAGATGATTCAGGAAGTCCAGAACACCTATCAGAACTTGATGGACTCCAACACTTTGGCCGAGATGGAGAAGATGATCTCCAAACTTCCGGTGATAACATTCTTCTCTTCTCTGATCTACTGCTACCTCTGGGGCTGGATCCTTTCGACGACCTTTGCCAGAAGGCTTTTCCCGGTCAACACTTTCGGAGAGCGCCCAGGGAACGACGAGAATCCGGACAATGACATCCAATAAACAACCTTTCAAAGATTTATGGAATATTCAAAAGACCTTTCGATAATAGTGCCTCTTCTGAACGAGGAGGAATCCCTTCCAGAACTTCTGGCGTGGATCAGAAGCGTGATGAACGCCAACGGGTATGAATATGAAGTCCTCTTCATCGATGACGGCAGCACCGATGGATCGTGGGCGAAGATCCAGGAACTTTCCAAAGGTGATGAAAGGATCAAAGGAATATCTTTCCGCCGCAACTACGGCAAGTCCGCTGCCCTTTACGAAGGCTTCGCCAAGGCCGAGGGGCGGGTTGTCGTCACCATGGACGCCGACCTGCAGGACTCCCCGGAGGAGATTCCTGAGATGTACCGGATGGTCACCGAGGAAGGTTACGATGTGGTCTCAGGATGGAAGCAGCACCGTCAGGACAACAAGCTGACCAAGAATCTGCCTTCAAAGCTGTACAACGCCACGGCCCGCTGGATCACCGGCATAAAGCTCCACGACATGAACTGCGGTCTCAAGGCCTACAAGAACGAGGTTGTCAAGAACATCGAGGTTTATGGAGAGATGCACCGGTATATTCCTTATCTCGCGAAGAACGCAGGTTTCACGAAGATCACAGAGAAGCCTGTCCACCACCAGAAAAGGAAGTACGGGAAGAGCAAGTTCGGCCTCGAGCGTTTCGTGAACGGTTTTCTCGACCTGCTATCGCTTTGGTTCCTGAGTACTTTCGGCAAGAAGCCGATGCATTTCTTCGGATTCTCCGGTCTGCTGATGTTCCTTGTAGGCTTTGTTATGACGATTTGGATAATCGTAGCCAAACTCATCCATCAAGCACAGGGAGCACATTTCAGGGCAGTCACAGACCAGCCACTGTTCTACCTCGCCATCCTTGCGGTCATCCTCGGAGTGATGCTGTTCCTTGCCGGATTCATCTGCGAGCTCGTCTCACGCAACGCTCCTGAAAGGAACAGGTACAACATCAAGGACAGAATCGAGTAAACCTGTTCTTAATATTCCAGACGAAGATCGTCAATCCACAGTATGGAGTCCGGACTGCCGGTGAAGTAGTCGCCCAGCATACTTGCCGCGCAAGAAATTATAATGTGGGTAGGGCGGCGAGAAGTGGAGACATATTCAAGAGGAATCTCTACCTTGGTCCATTCCATGTCGTGATCGGTCACAAATCTGCCGTAAGCGATGACATCCTTGCCCGCAGGATCGAAGAATGTGGATTTGTCGGTGGTGTTCACCTCGACAGGAGAACTCTCCGTACCTCCATATTTATGGAAATCCCACGTGCCCAACGCGACCCAGACAATGCCACGGTCATTGTCACCTACTTTCACGACATCGTCTGCCGGATAGCTTCCGAGTGTCTTCTGCTGGATCTTGCCACACTTGTACTTCAGCCAGACAGTCAGTTTGCGAGGGCGAAGGGTAAACGGCCGTCCCATATGGATCACACCGCCGGACGTACCGATGGTCTTCGCATACTCGCCGGAGAACACATTGCCGGCGGCGAACTTTATGACCACGTACTGCGACTCCATCTTCAATGAATATTTCCCCTCAACCTTCTCTGCGTCATCAGGTTTGGTTATGGCGAATTTTGCGCCGACAGTCGTCGAACCCTTGTTGCCACTCCCCCACCATTTCGTCTGGAGAGACGGTACAGGTGAAGCCGGGTCATAGAACGAGCAATACTTGTCAGACTCAGCATTGGAGAACACCTCGAATCCGGCGTTAGGAATCTGAACCTCAGCCTCGGTGGTGAATCTCAACGTCTCTGACAAATCCTCACCGCTGTAGGCCAGGCATTCATATTCAGTCAAAGGCTCCAGCCCCTCCGCCGCGGCTCTGAACGCCCCGCCGTCGGATGTGACACCGCCGACTTCCTTCCAGTCGGACTCTCCGGCCTTTCTGACGCGGAAACCATTGTCACGCCCCTCGATTCCGTTGGCCCTGAGCCAAGCGACCCTGGTCCAGACATCAGGTTTGGAAATGGAAACCACTTTCTCCACTACCTCCACGTACAATGTCCAGGATTCTTTCACATCCCTGTATGAGACCTCAAGTTCCACAGGATTCTCAAAATTACTCAACGACGCCACATCAGGAGAATATGTGGTCTGTCCTTCCGGCCCCAGCTTAATGGACGACACCACAAGATTCGTGATATCGGAGCCCGACGGGATTTGAGCCACAACACGTCTGTTGGGCGCGTCAATGACCGCCTCTCCAGCCTGGCCGGAAATCGAGAAATACCTTTCAATCGGCTGTTCGGCCTTTATTGTCCAGTCATAATCATCTTCGTAGGCCGACAGAGTCACAGACAAAGGCTGGGAAAGATTCTTCCGGCCGACAATCGACTCAGACGAAGACACGGCTTCATCATTGAAAGAGACCTCCCGGATATTGACATTTCCGAGATCCGCCGTTTCCTCCATGGTGAGAAGCACCTCGCGCGCGTCTGCGTCGATGCTGACAGATTCCGTTCCGTCAGCCTCCAGCTTTGTGATGGCGGCGTCCACTTCCGGGTATGGAATGTCGTTCCTGATGCAGGACACAGCAGAAAGACAGATGACCGTCAATATGATTGAATGTAACCTGTTCATAACCTAAATGTGAAAACTAAGTCCAAAAGATATGTCCAGGACATCCAGCATGAATCGTACTTTGGAGAAATCCCTTGTACCTACAACTTCTCCGTTCTTGTAGTAATCGATATGATTGTAGGTAGCGCCACCAATGCCTATCGCGACATGTGTGCTGATGCTGTTTGTCACGAAAATCATAAGTCCCGGATGAACGGCGATCTTGACCCTGTTGGCTGCGGCGTAACTGTCAAGGCTTTCCTCATTATAGGAGAATGAGGTCCGTGTGTATGAATATCCCAGCGAAACATCTGTAAAAACTCCGATTCTGGCCCGCTTGTCCAACGGCGCGTAGGCTCGGTGGAACACCTCGGCCTGAACCGTGCGGGAATCAGCCTGAACATCGTTCAGCGAGACCGCCAGGTCATCGCTCAACATCGAAAAGTCAGCGTTGGAGATTCCACCCTTCGCCGATGAGTATTTCGCTCTCAGACCCACCGACCTGTTGTTCTTGTAAGTGTAATCCATATAAGGCGACAACGTCATCATTGTCCCGTTCGCGTCCAAATGCTGAAGCAGCATAAGATATTCGCTGTCAGTACTGGACAGATCGGCGTAGAAGAACTGCACTCCCGCGGAAAAATCACCCTTTGGCATGAACAGCCTGTCAGGCCCTCGCTTCTCCACGATGGAAAGGCTGTCCCTTTCCGCGGCGCGGATTCCGGTCACAGAAAGAAGAACGAAGAATATTATCGCAAACTTTTTCACCGCCTACAGGTAATAATAGAGGCTGAACCCTACCGCAAGGAGGTTCACCTTGAAATTGATAAAAGTAAAACTCCTGTCCCCATCCGCCACACGGTTGTGGTTCTGGCCGGTCCAGTCAAAGTGAAGCCCCATCATGTTCACGCTAACGTCTATGGCAAGTTTGTCGGACACGAATGCCATGAATCCAGGACACACATTGATTCCCAATGAATTGGAGGTCTCGTACGAAGCATTCACCTTGCCGCCATGTCCGTCCAGGACCTTTCCCTGGCCGTAGGAATATGACAACTGCAGCTCGTTGAACAAGCCAAGTCTTTTGAGCGAACCTACAGGAATATAATAGCGCCCGATTCCCTGGATCTCAAAGGCATGACTGATTTTGTGGAAATCAGACGCTTCCAGATTGATGTCCTCGAAATTCATTTTGGCGGAATCCAGTTGGAACATATTCCTTTTGTAGCCGACACGGACACCTACTCCCATATTGTCCTTGAACATATAGCAGAACGCAGGGCTGACCGAAAGTGTGTAGCCTGTGGACTTGATGCCGTTGACAACCAACAGACGTGAATTGTCATTGTCATGCAGCATGTAACTGGCTCCGCCACCTATCATCCAAGTGCCTTTCTTGATGAAGACAGGCTGGGAAGACAGGTCAATACCCCTGTCCAGTTTCTGACCTTCGGCGCTAAACGTGCACATTATCAGAAACAGGGCAGAAAGTATTATGTATGAATATCTTGCCATTATTCGTATAGAAGTTCCATTCCGTCAAGCCAGAGTTTGCTGTCATCATAGCCGGAGAAATAGTCACCGTACATGCTGGCGGCGCAGCTGATGATGATGTGGGTCGGATAGGTCGTCAGACTTCTGTACTCAAGAGGGATGGTCACCTGAATCCAGTCCTTGGCAGGATTGGAATCGTCCGAAGGGACGATCTTCTCTCCAAAAGCGATCGTAGACGCATCCGTGCCGAAATCCACGAAAGTACCCGGGTTGGTGGTGTCAAACATGACAGGGCTGTAGGCATCACCGCCGTACTTTTTGAAATCCCAAGTGCCGAGGGCTATCCTGATCGAGGCCTTGTCATAATTGCCTTTCTTGCCGGCCTCCGGAACATTATTGGACTCACGGTTGATGACACCGCCGGAATATTTCATCCAGAATCTCAATGCCGTAGGCCTTGCGGTGAACGGTCTTCCGAAATACACGGTTCCTCCAGTGGTTCCTATCAGGTCTCCGAAATGTCCGCTGAAAAGATTTCCGGCGGCGAATTTCACGACAACCCAGCGGGATTGGAGGCAAACCGACTGCGTGCCTTCTTTATAGTCTGAAGCGTCCGGATAGCAGATCACTGAACCTGAACCGACGAGGGTCGCTCCTTTATTGCCGTTGCCCCACCATTGTTTCTGAAGGGCAGGATCAGAAGAAGCCGGATCGTAGAACGACTTGTATTTGGAACTCTCGTCGTTGGACGTTGTCTCAAAACCGCCGTTAGGCACAGGCACGGCCGCATCGGTCGTGACATCGGACGGTGCGGAGAGAATCTCCTCGGAGCCGGACTCAAGCGAGGTCAGCACGAGGCGATATTCATAAGTCGTGGAAGGGTTCAAGCCATTGATTTCCGCACTGAATGTGCCTTCAGACTCTCTGACAGCAGTCACAGGTGTCCAGTCCTGAGTGCCTTTCGCGCGCACCTCGAAGCGAACCTTGTCCTTATCGTACTGAGCCTCGTCCACATCGGCATGGGCAGTGAAATGCCCTGCCCAGATTTCATATTTGGCTGACTGGGCTATTCCTGTTGACGTTCCCTCGAAAATGATATCGTCATAGATGTTGTTCGTCGAGTCATCAACAAGAAGATCGAAGGCCAGAATGCCATCTTTCTCCGTGTACTTGAGATTGAGTCTATACCTCTTGCCGCTTTCCACCGCCTTGATCTCGCCTGACTTTGTGAACGAAGACCCGTCCTTCTTCAATGTTCCATTAAAGGACCACGTGAGGGATGGCTCAAAACCTGATGCTATGAAAAAGCAGTCCTTGCCGTTTTCGGCCGCGCTATAGACCAATCGGGCAGAAGGTTCAGCGCTCAATCCGACTGTGCAGGAATATCCATCAGCGAACGCATCCGACACACTTTGGTCAAATGACACATTGGAAATCACATTGCAGACCTTGGCCGTCACAGTCACGTTGTTGGAGCCGCCGGCCTTGACAGTGACATCAGCCGAGCCCCTATAGCTCTTCTGCTCCCATGAGGCCAATTCCGGTGTTTCCTTGGAGATCTCACCAGCTGCGACATCCACACGGTAGTCGGCAGCCGGCAGATAAATGGATTCCGGCATCTGTGAATAGACATATTCACGGACTTTGCCTGAAAAGTCGCCTTTGTAGATGCTGACCTTGGCGGATGAAAGAAGCTCATCCTGACTCATAGCGGCCTTTGTCGACGCCTCTCCCATCCTGACATCAAGGCTGAATGCACCTTTACAGGCTGGTGTCTCATCGTAATTGGCACACGCTCCCAAAGAAACAGTCGTGAGAGCCAATGTTATGATTGTTAGCTTATTCTTCATATTCATTCCTCCTACTTCACTTCAAGGGTGATCGGAATACTCTTTCGGCAGCCTTTATTGTCAACCACATTCATCGTGAATGTATGTTCGCCTTTGAACGCGAGCAGAGGTGTCTGGGCTCCCGACAGGTCAAAGTCGATCTCTGTCCTACCCGACAGTTCTGCCCCATGAGGGAACGGAACGATGTCGAACACTCCCATAGCGGCCTCGGAAGGATTGATCAGGTCCAGAGTTGTTCCGCCGACCGTTTCCACGGAATTGAGGAAGTCCTCGTTGGTAGAGGCGATTTCGACTGTGAACTTGCGGGCACCGTTAGGGATCTTCGCCGTCATCGTAAGCGGGAACGCCCCTGTGGCCGGCACAGTGACAGTCTTGGTGATGTCGTATTCACTTGTGCTGACAAGTTCGATTCCGCCATCGCCCTGAGGCGCGTTCGGATCATTGCCGTCGCCTTGTTCATCAGCCAAGACATCGTTTTCCAGCTCAGCGTCCTCTACCAAGCCATCAATCTCGACAGAAAATGAAGCGTTGCCGGACTCATCAATCTTCTTCATGATTGTGACTATATGCCAGTCCTTTGCTTTCACATTCTTAATCGTGGCCAGCATCCTCTGAACCTTTCCGTCAACGGAGCCTTTGAAAGTCAACGCGATAGTGGCGTCGGAACCATTAACGGCAAAAAATCCTTGACGACGCTCATAAGTTGGACTTCCTCCTGAATATTCCAGTTTGTACTCCAACGGATAGCCGGCTGACAATTCCACAGAAACAGATCCGTCGCCTGTCACAGCCTTAAGGAAGTCATCGTTATAACCCACCGTGACTATGGCTTGAAGTAAAGTGCAGGTGATCGTCCCCAGAGTCGTGGTCACGCCCGCCTTTATGGCGAAACTCTTGGACGCGCCGTAGACAGGAGACGTGAACATCGCTTTAGGCACGTCAGAACTTGTGGAGCGGGCCTCTATGCTATAATTTCCGGCAGGAAGGGAAATTCCGGCGCTTCCGCGGACCTCCTGATAGGTTTTCTGCCATACAAGCTTCCTGGCATTGTCGTAAAGGAATAGTACATAATTGTCGCTTGCCGCCCCAGCGCGGGTCGAAACCTTGTTCACATCCTCGGAGACCTCTATTGAAAGCCCGTCAAACGAAAGCGTTCCGGTTTTGTCTCCTCCACCATAATTGAAATTGTCCTTCTTGCAGGACACCGCCAGAACCATCACGGCGGTCATGAATATGCAGATTATCTTTTTCATCTTGTCAGTCGTTAAGATCAACTTCAGTCTCGGCATCCTCGACAGTGTCATCAAACGAGACAGTAATCCTGCCTTCTCCCACATTGGACACGTCAAACTTGAGCGTGTAGCAGGTCTTTGGAGAAAGAGACTTGAATTCCTTTGTCTTGAGAGTCTGGGGCTTTCCGCCTTGATTCGTAAGACTCCCCGACACCGAAATCGTGTAGGCGTCGACAAAAGCGGCTTTGGTCTCCCCTTTCGGAAAAGCTATCACGGTGCCACCGCCGGTCTTTACCGTGAATGAATAATCAGTGTAGTAAGACTTGAACCTGTCGGTGCACTCGACCTTGATGATGGAATTCGCAAGATAGACCGGTATGGCCACCGTGGTCTTGCCTCCACCGGCGACAGAGAAAGTCTTCTCGCCCGTGAAGCAAGGCTTCCCGAACCCCTCGTCGCTTACAGAACCATAACTTGCCTTTACGGAATAGTTTCCAGCCTTGAGCGCTTTTGAGTCATCGTAGTTTTCCAATGCTCCGCTATAAATCATTTCAGCGTTGCTGTTAGTCAGGACAATTGTGAATTTCCCGGTCTGGGGCAGCGTGGTGTAGTCGGACACATTGCTTTTTGTCACCACATCCACCTGGCTGTCGGCACTGACGGAGAACGAGACGCTTCCGTCAGCCTCCTCAGCTTGTTGCTTGGAGCAGGCGGCAGGCAGCATGGCCAAAGCCAGTGTCCCAAGCAGTAATCTGTTAATTTTCATATTCTTTGTCACTTTTTGATCTTCACTTTTATGTTGTCTATGTAGAGCCAGCAGGTGTTGTTGTTGGCTCCCCAGTTAGTCTCAGGGACAGTCCTCCAACTAAGCCTCAACGGAGCGCCAACACGTGTCAACATGGTGTTCGCAGTATGGTTGATATTTGTATATGAGCCGGTTGTCTCATTGATCTTGAACGATTCCGGGAATGTGCCAGTGTCATCACCACTCTTAAGAGCCTTTTCTGTTGTGATATAGCCGAAATAAACGGTTTGCGCTATTTCCGGACCACCTTCCCTATTCATAGAATAATCGTAACTGACGTCAAGATTGACAATTTTCCCCTTTTTCAATCCGGAAAGGAATGGCGAATCAGCCCTGGCGGAATAGTTGGCCAATCCGGTTTCCCTACGACAGGCGATTCTGATTGCGGTTCCTGTCTGCGCGCCGGCTCTTGCGGCGCTCCAGCCATTCAAAAATGTATGCGGTGACTTACTGCCGGCACTGGAAATCTTATATTCGTCATCCGAATTAAATGCTTCAACCCCACTGAAGTCCTCGAAAAACAGATAAGGGCAGTTCAATTCACATACTCCTCTGATGGACGAAGAGAAATCACCTAACGCCACTGTGTCCGAAACGACAGCGCTTTCAGACTCAAAAGTCACAGCAAGCCTCTTCGAGGACAGCCCTTTGAAGAACGCCTTGTCTTGAGTCCGGAATATATACGAGTCGCCGATCTTTATAAGTCCGTCATCTCCGCCATCTATCTCCAACTCAGACGATGACATCCCAGGCCACACGCCATCATCAGGCAAAGTCACCTTGATGTTTTGCACCTCCTCGCCCAAATTGTTGGATGCAAGCATGAATCTCAATTCATATTCAATAGGTTTTGCCTCGGTCATTCTCAACGGTACCTTCGTCGTATGGCCGGCCGCGAAATCACGTCCCGCCAAAGAAAAAGAGACTGACGAGCACTTGTTCTCAGAATATGCGTCAACTATCATATGATCCCCTGCGGAATAAGCCGCCTTAGGAGGAACTATTCCAGCGACAGCAACGTCCGTCCCGTCCGCAGATTCGTCAATCGGTGACTTGAGATTCAAAATCATTCCGCTCACCCCTTCCGAAAGCGAGGCAGTGGTGGCGTCCGTTACATCCACCGCAACCTTTCCGGCAATAGCCTGAGGCATCGTGAACTCGATCCGGTTCACCGGTTCACCCAATGCATTCATTCCTTCAGGAATATAGAACCTCAAGAAATGAAGCAAATGTTTCATTTTGACATTCAGGACATTATCTGGCATGATCGGAGAGGCCTCCACAATCGGAGACAATGCCGGTCCGTCAACCGGTTCCGCCACAATTATGTCAACGCCGTCCGAAGCGGCACCGTCCTGAACATCCGGTACCTTAAACTCAGCAGCGGTTCCACTGACCGACTCCGGCAGCGGATAAGTCATATAATAGGAATATGTTCCCTCGTCCATAGGAGCCGGAAGAGTGGCTGTGAAATAAGCGCCCGAGCGGTCTCTTCCTCTTGCCAAAAGGCTGAATGTCTGACCGTCAAGAGAATATGTCCCGTCCTGATTTTTAGCCCAGACGGCGATCTTGTCGCCAGGCATCCATACGAACCCTTTCTGGTCGGCATCGTAGGCCGTTCTTGTCCGGGAACCATCCACCATGGCCAGAGCGACCTCGACCGGTGAGTTGTAAGATTCCGGAACAAAAGCCTCATAATTTTCATTTCCGCAAGAAGCGACACTCACGGAGATTAACGCAATCCTTAGTAAATCTTTCAAATACACTACGTTTTCTCTTTTGGAAGGCAGACCGTTTCCACCTCCCATAAATACAAATGTAATGCTTTTTTGTTCACCTGCAAAAAATTGCCTCGGATTAAGAAGCTGTTTTGATTTGTTTGTTTGAAGGTTTGAGAGTGAAAAACTTCAGGTTCGACCGCTTCTTCCAAGGAAGATAGCGGTGCTATCTGACTGAAGAAGCGGGAAGAAAATGGAGATTTTTCACCTCAAAGAACATTTCAAACAAATCAAAACAACTTCTAAGGCTCCGACTCAAAGCAGAAGGATGCGCATATTCTCTCCGGTAAAAAGCCCGTAATCCGGAGAAAACGCATAAAAAAAGATTTTGTCCGGGGAAAAGGCATTCCTCCGGACAAAACCGTATTACTGCTTGTCGATAAAGGTTTTGGCAGCGGCAAGAGCTTTCACAGGACCCTCCTCAAGGATTCTCTCCTTTGTGAAGCCTTTCAGGACTTCGGAAAGGGCGGCGAGTCTGGCCTCATCGCCTTCCTTCCGCCACTGAGCGCGGAGGATGCGGACCTTCTCGAAGTCCTGGATGCCCTCGGTGAGTTTGGCGAGATGAACGCTGCCTCGACCTCCAGGATAGACTACGAAACAGTCTCCGGCCGGCCAGGTGCGAAAACGGGCATCGGTCAGAGGATCCAAAGTCCAGCTGTTGTAAGCCCAGCGGAGGTAACCGTCGTAGTTATCGGCCTGGGCAAACCAACCAAGCCACGTGGCCTCGTCAGGATCTGAAATCACGAACAGGTTCGGATGGGCCTCGGCGCAGCAGGTGTAGAAGGTAGTTGTCAAGCCAAGTTCTTTTCTTTTGGCCTTGACGGGTTCCGGAAATTCATCCTTGCCGGAGAACGTCTCACTGAAATCGACAATGTCATAAATCACCGGCTCGTGATAGCTTCCGGCAAGAGAAATCTTGAAATCAGGCTCAACCTTTCTGATAAGGCCAAGCACAGCCTGCATCGACTCCAACGGACGTTCATCCATCGCGATCATGGTCTTCTCAAACCAGCCTTTCGATTTCAGATGACGGGCGAAGTCAGCGATGAAAGAGCCCCAATATTCATTGTACTCCGGGCTGCCTGGAGTGACCTGGATCGTAGTGTTCGAAGAGGTCGCCTGATCGTAGTAGTCAAACGACAAAGCCCATGGAATCATTGAGTAGCAGTTGATCTGCCGGTCTATTCCCAAAGAGAACATGAACTCCACCCAACGGTCGAAGATCGTGTAGTCGTAAAGCCATGTGCCGTCAATGCGGCGGATCTTAGTGACCATCGAACCGAACGCGTCTTCGGTCTGGCCGTTCCACGGACGGTTCATGATGGTAGCCGTGACGGATTTCTGCCCTGCGTCAGCCAACATCTTCATCACCGGTCGCATAGCCTCGAAATGAGCATCACTCCAAAGCGGGACACCCGCATGGCGTGCCACTGAATATGGATTCTGCCACAGGTCCAGATGGAACGCCCATTCATGGGCCGGAGGAAGAATATGCTCGGACACGACCAGTTCCACATTGAGGCTGCGGGACTTCGCGCCGACGGATGAGACGGTCAGCCGGCCTGAATATTTGCCAGGCTTCGCATCGGAAGGCACACCTACAGTCATCCAGACAGGCTGCCTGCGCCCTGCCGGAATATTCATTGACTCCGCAAGGTCAAGCACATCAGCGACAAGGACTTCGCCCCACTTGGACTTGTCTTCCCGGGAACCGCACTGGCCATATTTCGTCGTATCAAGCAAGTCCGAGACCACGAAACTGACAAACTGGAGAGTGATGTTCTCGGAAGAAATCACGGATTTCCCGTTACGCAGATCGGAAACAGACAACGTCACGTCCTTCAGATCCGAGTCGGACGAGATCACTGCCTGGGCAAACACTTTCTCCCCACGCCAAGCGGAATGATTGAAGGCCTTTTTCTGAAACTCCAATGACTGACCTCCACCGATAACACAATGTGAGCCCGTAGAAGCCCAGTCCAACTTAATAGCAGACTGCGGCTGTGCAGCCGTAAGGATTGGCAGCACAACCGCAAGCACCAAAGTAAGAACATTCTTCATCTTAAATCATTTTAGATAGTCGTAAAAACAAATCGCCGCAGATTTTGCAATGATGCGGCGACTCATTTTCAACTTGCTACAGTCCTAACTGCTTGAAGAAGTCGTTCCCCTTGTCATCAACGAGTATGAACGCAGGGAAGTTCTCCACACGGATCTTCCAGATGGCCTCCATTCCAAGGTCCGGATATTCAACGCACTCGATGCTCTTGATGCTCTCGTAAGAGAGGACAGCCGCAGGACCACCGATGGAGCCGAGGTAGAAGCCGCCGTGCTTCTTGCAGGCATCTGTCACAACCTGTGTGCGGTTGCCCTTGGCGATCATGATCATGCTGCCGCCGTGATCCTGGAAGAGATCAACGTAAGGATCCATGCGGTTGGCCGTGGTAGGTCCCATCGAGCCACAGGCCATTCCCTTAGGGGTCTTGGCAGGGCCTGCGTAGAACACAGGATGATCCTTGAAATACTGCGGAAGATCCTCGCCCCTGTCAAGTCTTTCCTTCAGACGGGCATGCGCGATGTCACGGGCCACGATGATGGTTCCATTAAGACTCAAACGAGTTGAAACAGGGTATTTGCTGAGGAGCTTGCAGATCTCGCTCATCGGCTTGTCGAGGTCAACGACAACACCCTCGCCCTCTCCGGCATTACGCAAAGACTCTGGAATCCATTGCGTTGGGTTATCGTCCAGTTTCTCGATCCAAACACCGTCCTTGTTGATCTTCGCCTTGATGTTGCGGTCAGCCGAGCAGCTTACTCCAAGGCCGATCGGGCAGCTCGCTCCGTGGCGAGGCAGACGGATGATTCGGACATCGTGGGCGAAATATTTGCCTCCGAACTGAGCTCCGAGTCCGATCTTGTAGGCCTCCTCAAGCACCTGCTTCTCCAGCTCAACATCACGGAAAGCGCGTCCGGTCTCGTCACCGGTCGTAGGCAGAGCGTCATAGTAATGTGTGGAAGCCAGTTTGACTGTCAGAAGGTTCTTCTCAGCCGATGTGCCACCGATCACAAAAGCGATGTGGTAAGGAGGGCAGGCAGCAGTTCCGAGAGTCTTCATCTTCTCCACGAGGAAAGGCACGAGAGTGCCAGGATTGAGCACTGCCTTTGTCATCTGGTAGAGATAGGTCTTGTTGGCTGAGCCACCACCTTTCACAACACAGAGGAACTTATATTCCATACCCTCCTCGGCCTCGATGTCGATCTGGGCAGGAAGGTTGCACTTCGTGTTGATCTCTTTGTACATGTCCAGAGGGGCGTTCTGGCTGTAGCGCAGATTCTCCTCGGTGTAGGTCTTGTAAACGCCCTTGGACAGAGCCTCCGCGTCATCGAATCCGGTCCAGACCTGCTGGCCCTTCTCTCCGTGAATGATGGCGGTGCCGGTGTCCTGGCAGAAAGGCAGTTTGCCCTTCGCGGCCACCTCGGCGTTGCGCAGGAAGCGCAGAGCCACGTATTTGTCGTTGTCGGAAGCCTCTGGATCGCTCAAGATCTTGGCAACCTGTTGGTTGTGAGCCGGTCTCAGAAGGAAGTTCACATCCCTGAAAGCGGCGTTCGCAAGCATCGTCAAAGCCTCAGGAGCCACCTTGAGAATAGGATGACCCTCAAACTCGCCAAGAGACACGCCTTCGCCTGTCAGCTTGTAGTACTCGGTTGTGTCCGGTCCCAACTGGAACATCGGAGCATATTTGAATTCAGCCATATTAATGAAATATTTTAGTGATTATCAGTCAATATCCTCAATCGGAGCCGTAGCGCCGCCGGC
>ERZ808266.335-NODE-335-length-17068-cov-3.340681_pt1 | contig 17068 bp, 15 predicted proteins | sample MGYA00521278_ERZ808266 | MGnify/ENA primary metagenome ERZ808266 (study PRJEB31516, sample SAMN03275591) | gut metagenome | biome: mammalia-associated habitat; material: feces | host: Papio cynocephalus | place: Kenya | collected 2012-08-02 ... | reverse complement strand
CTTCGCGGCGGCTCGACACCGCGCTTCTTTTCGCAGATAAGAAGCGTGGGGTCGAGAAAAAGGGCCAGCTGGTGGCCTCCACCAGAAAAAACACACAAGTATGTAACACTTTCCAAAAACCTCTCGTCTTGTTGGTCAGCACGTGCAATTCAAAAAGAGGTGATCGCATGACCGATGAACAGGCGCTCGCGCGTGTCCGTGCGCGGGATACCGGGGCGCTCTGCGTGCTTATTGAGCGCTACAACCGCTATGTCGCGTCCATCATCCGTGCAGTCCTGGGGCCCGGGGCGCGGGAGCAGGACGCGGAGGAGCTGACCGCCGATGTCTTTTATCGCGTTTTCTGCCATGCAGGAGACATTGCCCCGGGCAAGCTGCGGCCCTATCTCGGCGCGGCGGCGCGGAACCGGGCGAAGGATTTTCTCCGCGCGCAGAAGCCTTTGGAAGCAGACGTCGATACCATCGTGCTTTCCGATGCACAGGAAGGGCCGGAAACCGAGCTTCTGCGGCAGGAGCGGCGCGAACGCGTCCAAAACGCCCTGACTTCCCTTTCTCCCGCCGATCGGGAAATTTTCCTGCGCTATTACTATTACTTACAGTCCGCGCCCGAAATTGCAAAGGCGATGGGGCTCACATCCGGCGCGGTACGTACAAGACTCTCGCGGGGCCGCGCCGCACTGAAAAAACTTTTGTCAGAGGAGGACTTGCCATGAACATCCGAATTACCGATCTGCTTGACGACTATGTGCCGGACGAGCTTCCGTTTCCCCAAACTTCACGCCCGACGGCCCGGCGCACAACGCAGCTGGTTCTGCAAAAGCTTCGCGTACAGCCGCGCAGAAAGCATCCGGTGCGGCGCGTCGTGCTGGCAGCGGCGTGCATCGCGCTTCTGGCCGCAGCCGTGCTGGCCGGCGCTTTGGGGCTGCGGCAGCTGGCAAGAGCCGACCTCGGCGTCACAGACCCATCCGCCATTCCGGAATACACCGAGTACGAGCAGGCAGGATCGTCTGCCGGCGTCACGCTCGTAAGCAGCTTCTGCGCGGGAAGGCGCCTGATCGCCTATGTCGAGGTTCCGAACATTACGAAGGATATGGCCGAAACCTACGCGTTCGCGTGGGATACCTATGGAGCGTCTCTCTGGTCATGCCGGGCCAGGCCGTATTCTGTCTGGGCAGAGCAGCTTTCCTATGACGAAAAAACGCAGACGGCGCTTCTTCGCGTCGAGCTGAACGCAGACGAAGAGCTGCCGTCCGGCGAAATTTCGGTCGAGCTCTGCTTTGACATACTGGAAGACGGCCCCGATGCCGCGCAAACAGGCGCAACGACTGCCGGGCCGGTCTTCGCCGTTTTCCAGCTTCCCATCTCGCCGTCGAAGGCGCTTTCCGCCGCGCCGGAGCTTGCCGTTTCGTCTGATTTTCTTGAGGAAACCGCCGTTTTGCAGGAACTTTCTCTCGACGCGGGCACGCTCCATGTGACGCTGCAAGCGCCTGCGTTGGATGCCTATCTTGCCGCAAGGGGCGACGGTTCGCTTGAAACGCTGGTCAATGGCTATTTCGGCGAAAGCGAAGCGCCCGATCTTTTGGACGCGCAGGTCGCCTACCGCAGAAGCTGGAACCAGGCGGCAAACGAATTTTTCGCGGGCGCGCAGCTCGTACTGTCAAACGGCACGAAGCAGCCGCTTTCCGAGGTGTTCCAAAACGAAGCGTGCGCCTTCTCCCCTGCGCTGGACAGCACGCGGGAGGACGCTGGCGTGTTTGCCTTTGAGGCAGAACTCTCTTCTCCCGTTTCATTGGAAAGCGTCTGTGCGATCGAGCTTGCCGGACAGACGATCTCGCTGTCGCAGTAACGATAAAAGCGGAAAAGGCAGGCCTTTTCCGCTTTTTCCGCTCTTTTTCTTACTTCTTGACGAAGGACAGGCAGTCGGTGCACTGGTCCATAGACGGGTGGCACTCGTGGGTGCCGATCCGCACGTGGTCGAGCGAGCAGTAATCCTGACTTGCGCAGTGGTTGCGGCAGGAAACGACGGTACATTCGATCGCTTTGTTTGCATGATCCATGATCAAAGACCTCCTTTTTGGTTTGCAGCAATAGTATGGCCCGTGAGAATGATCTCATGCAGGATAATTTTAACAAAAAAGCAGCGCCTCCGGAATCCGGAAGCGCTGCCCTGATTTTATCTGCGTCCGCCGCCGAAGCCGCCGCCCCGGGACCCGCCGCCAAAACCGCCGCCGCGTCCGCCGAAGCCGCCGCCTCTGGAACCGCCGAAGCTGCCGCCGCCAAAGCCTCTGGAGCTGGGCCTGAAGCCGGAGCCGCCGGGGCGCGTGTTAAAGCCGCCGGGTCTCGGGCCGGGACCGGGTCTGGGTCCGGGAGGGGGAGGCGGGCGATGACCGCGGCTGCGCCCAAGCATCGAGCCCCAGAACATCCCGCTCCAGAAGCCGGGCCGCGGGCCGTCGTAGTACACGCCGTCGTCATAATACCGCCGTCTCGGACGGAAAAGGATCCTGCAGACGATCGCGATCACAACAATTGCGATGAGAATTCCAATAAAGTCCATGTCTCGTTCTTCCTTCTGTACGTACGTCGTTTCCGGCTGGACGGTATTTCCGCTGGCCGCCGGAATATAGTCCTCGTACCATTCAAGCAGCTCGTCAAACAGATCTTCGACGCACTTGCCCGCCTTGCCGTCAAAAAGATTGCCGAGCTCGTCGCGGAAAAGGACGGACAGATCGTTATTGACGTAGTCCGCCATATCGTTTCCGTAGGCAAGGTACCACTGCTCGGTGCCGTTGTCGATCAGAAGCAGCATATCGCTGTCTCCGAGCTGCAATTTTTCGCTGTAGGAAATCGCCGCGTCCTGCATCGAAGCGCCGTTCAGGCTGCTCACGGTCTGGATGCCGAGGATGCTTCCGTAGGTGTAGTCGAGCTGCGCGTCATATTTTGCGAAGTCTTTTACCTCGCCGCTGTCAAACAGCCCCGCATCGTCCGCGAGAAACGCCTCGTACTGCTCGTAGTTCTTCTTGGCCCAGCTTTTGGCCGAGCTGTCGGAAGCGCTGGACGCTGTACTGACAGCCTCTGGGGAAGCGCCCCTCGAACCGGTCATGGCGCCGATGACGATCGCAAGGGCGATCACCACGAGCGTGATGGTCACGGCGACGCTTTTTTTACTGAAAAAGTTTTTCATACTCAAGCCTTTCGTGTTTCAAGCAGCTTCTGCTTGAGCTCGCCTTCGATGCGGCGCAGCTCCTGCTCGGCCTCCTGGCGCTTCTTCGCGCCGTCGGTCTGGATCTGCAGGACCTCGTCGAGCGTAGAAATGAGGCTCTCGTTCGTGTGTTTGAGCGTCTCAATGTCCACGATGCCGCGCTCTGCTTCCCGGGCGGTCTCCACGGTCGCCATCTTGAGCATATCGGCGTTTTTCTGCAAAAGCTGGTTCGTCATATCGGTGACCTTCCGCTGGGCCTCCATGGCTCTCTGGGAGTCCTGGATGCCGAGGGTGAGCACCATCTGGTTTTTCCACAGCGGGATCGTGTTCATGATGGAGGTCTGGATCTTTTCCATCATGAGCGTGTCGTTATTCTGGATCATGCGGATCTGCGGCGCGGTCTGGAGGGAGATGACGCGCGTGAGCTCCAGATCGTGCAGCTTCTTTTCAAAGCGCTCGCACTTGTTTTCAAAGTCGTTGGCCGCCTGCGCGTCTTCGGCCAGACCGCTCTTTTGCGCCTTTTCCCGCAGCTGCACGAGCGTTGTCGCTCGTTCGTCTGCAAGCTTCTGCTTGCCCGCGAGGATATACATGGTCAGCTCCTTGAAGTACTCGAGATTTTTCTCGTACATCTGGTCCATGACCGCGACGTCCTTCATGAGCGTGAGCTTGTGCTTGTCCAGTTCCGCGGCGATCTTGTCGACGTTGGCCTCGGCCTTGCCGTACTTGGCCTTCATCTCCTGCGCGCTGACCTGCGCCTTGCGGAACAGGCCCGCGATGCCCTTCTTCTCCGGCTCGTCCATGCCCTTGAGCTCAACGACGAGGCTTGTGACCATGTCGCCGATCTCGCCGAGGTCGCGCGTCTGCACCTTGGAAAGCGCCGTCTCCGAGAAGTCCGCAATGTTTTTCTGCGCCGCCGCGCCATACTGCAAGACCTGCGCGGTGTCGGTGAGATCGATCTGCTTTGAAAACGCCAGCACGGCCTGCTGCTCGGGCTCCGAGAGCATCGAAAGATCGGGGCCCGCCTCGGGCGCTTTCTCGGATTTTTCAATGAGGTCTTCTTCCTTCACCGGCTCTAAAGCCGGCTCTTTTTCGTCCAGATTCGGTGTCAGCGTCAGCTGGGGGATCTTTTCTTCCATCGTACACACTCCTTAAAAATCATGGCCTGTCAGGCCCTCGCTCGCCATCATCTGCTCCATGACCTGAATGTCCGCGGTTATATCCACAACGCTGCTTTCAAACAGGCCGTCGAGCTGCCGCTGGAATGCGACAATGATCTTGTCGAGCATCTCTTCAATTTTCTTCATGCCCTCGTCGATATTGCCCATGCGCATCCCCTGGTTCTGCAAGACGACATACTGCTCGAGAAGCTTGATGGTCGTCGGCAGGTAATAATTCAGAAACTGCCGGATCTGGCGCACGTCCTGCGGGTGCTCCTTGACGTAGGCAAAAATTTTCTCCGTGAGCACCTCGATCTGCTTGATCTGCGCCGAGAGCTTGAAGTCGGGGATCTCGTCGTTGAGCTGCTGGATCTTCTCGACCGCCTGCGCTCCCTGCTTCAAGATCGCGTCGAGCTCGGCGTTTCCGGTCGTCTGTTCTTCTTTTTCGGCCTGCTCGGGCTTCGCTTCTTCCTTCACCGGCCCGGGCTGCGGCTTGGCTTCGGTTTTTGCGGCTTGTTCCGGCTTCTTTTCTTCTACCTTGTCCGGGAAGAAGATCTTCAATACGCCGTAGGCCACGGCGGACAGAACGATCGTCTGGATGATCTGCCCGAAGCCTGAAAGATTTCCCGAAATGGCTCTGGAGAGCCAGATGAGGCCCACGGTGTAAATAGGAATTACCGATTGTTTCTTTTTCGTATCCATGCAAAAGCCCTTCCTGCCCATACTATGGTTTATACTTCATCTTATCGCGCCCCCATCGGATTGTCAAGAACTTGCCGACATTGACATTGTTTTCCCCGTCCGGTATAATTGTGGAGGATCCCGATGGGGCTGCCCGAGAGCAGCCCCTATAGCAAGCGGCAAGCCCGGCTGCGCAGGACGAGAGCTCTGCCCGGTGCGTTTGCCGCATACTCATACCTATGCGCGGGCGCAGATGCTGGTGCGCGTTTCAACATTTTTCGAACCGGAGGCAGTTATGATCAAGGTATCCCCTTCTATTTTGTCGGCCGACTTTGTCAACCTCGAACGTGACATCCGCGCCCTTACCCCGGCGGGTGCTGATTATGTTCATATTGACGTTATGGACGGCCTGTTTGTTCCCAATATTACGATCGGAATTCCCGTCGTTGCCGCCATCCGGAACATTACGAAGCTTCCCCTGGACGTGCACCTGATGATCGACCGGCCGCTTCGCTACGTAGACGAATTCTGCAAGGCCGGCGCGGACATTCTGACCGTCCACGTTGAGGCAGACACGCCGGAGAACACGCGAAAGGCCCTCGAGAAGATCCGCGAAAACGGCGTCAGGGCCGCGCTGTGCGTCAAGCCGAAAACGCCCGCTGAGGCGGTTCTTCCGTACATTAAGCTTTGCAGCCTCATCCTCGTCATGACCGTGGAGCCCGGCTTCGGCGGACAGTCGTTCATGGAGGACATGATGCCGAAGGTCTCGGCCATCCGCGGCTATATTGAGAAGGAAAATCCCGCGTGCGAGCTTGAGGTCGACGGCGGCGTCAACGAAAAGACCGCCAAAACCTGCATCGCGGCGGGCGCAAACGTTCTCGTCGCCGGCAGCGCCTATTTCAAGGCCCCCGATAAGGCCGCATTCGTGAAGGCAGTCAAGGGCTGACGCTTAATGATGCACATCCCTCGTAGGGGCGGACGACCCTGTCCGCCCGGCAAAATGCACCTCGAAAACGCAAAACGCTTCGGCGAAATCGTAGGTTCCCAAGGGCGGCTCGATCGTCCGCCCCTACAAAACTGCAAACAAGGAGCGGCAGCTTTGCTGCCGCTCCTTGTTTTATTTAAGCCGTTCACTGATGGCTCTTGCCGCCTGCACGCCGGAGGCTCCGGCCTGGGCAAGGCCTCTTGTCACGCCAGCGCCGTCTCCGGCGGCGAAGAAGCCGGGGAGCTTCGTTTCCAGATCCGCGTCCAGCTCGAGACGCGCCGAGTAGAACTTGACCTCCGCGCCGTAAAGGAGCGTATCGTAGTTCGCCGTGCCGGGGGCGATCTTGTCGAGCTGGTAGATCATCTCGATGATGTTGTCCAGCTGCCGCTTCGGAAGCGTCAGCGAGAGGTCTCCCGGAACGGCCGCGGTGAGCGTCGGACGGACGAAGGACTGGCTCATGCGGTGCTCGTTGGTGCGCTTGCCGTCGACCAGATCGCCGAATCTCTGCACGAGAACGCCGCCGGCCAGTAAGTTTGAAAGCGACGCGATGTGCTTGCCGTAGCGATACGGCTCGTTGAACGGCTGCGTGAACCGGTTCGAGACGAGAAGGGCAAAGTTCGTGTTCTCGCTCCGAAGAGACGGATCGGCGTACGAGTGGCCGTTGACGGTGTTGATGCCCTCGACGTTCTCCGCGACCACGTGGCCGTAGGGGTTCATGCAGAAGGTCCGCACCTGATCGCCGTACTGCTTGGTCCGGTAGATGAGCTTCGACTCATACACGACGTTCGTGATGTGCTCAAAGACCGTCGCCGGAAGCTCGACACGCACGCCGACATCGACCTGATTGTTGATCAGGTGCAGCCCGAGGTTCTTGCACACGTCGGAGAACCACTCCGCGCCGCTTCTGCCCGGGGCGGCCAGCAGGTATTTGCAGAAGATCTCGCCGCCGCCTTTCAGCTCGACCAGATACCCGCCGTCGGCCTTTTCGATCGTTTCGGCGGCGGTGTTGAAGCGGAACTCGAGCTTGTTTTTCAGGTCCTCGTAAATATTTTGCAGGATCATGAGGTTTTTCTCGGTGCCGAGGTGCTTGCATCTGGCCTGAAGCAGGTGCAGATCGTAGGCTAAGGCGCGTCTGGCCAGCGCTTTGGCCTCCGCAGTTTCCGTCGAATAGACTTCTTCCGTGGCCCCGTGCGCGACGTTGATGGCGTCGACGTATTCGATGAGCTCCATGACCGTGCGCGGGTCAATAAAGTCCGTCAGCCAGCCGCCGAAGGCCGTCGTGAAATTGAACTTGCCGTCTGAAAACGCGCCTGCGCCGCCGAAGCCGCACATCGTGTGGCAGACCTTGCAGTGGATGCACTCGCGCACCTTGCCCGAGACGATCGGACAGCTGCGGTGATAGATATCGGGGCCCTGATCGATGGCCAGAAGCTTCAGGCCGGGGTTCCGTTTTTCCAGCTCGTAGGCGGCAAAGATACCGGCCTCGCCGCAGCCGAGGATCACAACATCATAGGTTTCGCGCATGGCAGAATTCCTCCAAAATCGTTCCAAATTTATCGGTAATCGTTCCGTTTTTCCGCAATCGTCTCGTTTTTCTCCGCCCCATAGTATACCAGACGAACCGTATCCCCGCAAGCCGAAAAAATCCACAGAAAACGCGAAGCGCCCAGGCCGGGTGCTTCGCGTTTTTCATAAGAAAAATTACTGAAGATTATCTTCGCTATCACTTTCGCTAATGGCGTCCGGCTCTTCCTGCGCGGGCCGTTCGTGGTGGTAGCTGAGGATGGGGATGCCGTCGGTGACGTTGTCGTAGATGGTCTTCATCGCCTCTTCCGGCGTGTTGACGCAGCCGTGCGAGCCGCCGTAGAGGTAAATGTCGCCGCCGAAGTTCGTGCGCCAAGACGCGTCGTGCAGACCATAGAGGTCGGTGATGCTGACCCAGTACTTGACGAAGACGTGATAGTCCGGCCCATCGAGCCAGATATCGGTCGTTTTGTAGTACGTGTAGTAAAGCCCCGTGATCGTCGGGTGTCCGTCGGGAAGGCCGGTGACGACGTCGGTGAAGACGATGCGCTCGCCATCTTTGTAGAACGTCATCTTCTGGTTCGTGATATCGACCTCGATGTACGTATCTCCAATGTCAAACGGTTCGCCGTTCCGCCAGCAGACGATGGAGGGCTCGACCTCTCCCGCGTCCAGTGTCCGGAGCCGCGCACAGATTTCTTTCGTCAAAGCCTCGCGGTCAATTTCGTAGCTCACGTCCAGGAACTGGATGGGCACATAGCCGTCGACCTCGGACTTAAACTGATACTTCGTATACGGAATGTCGTAAATTTCTGCCCAGCTGTCCACGAGCGCGCGCACCGCGTCTTCGTCGACTGTCACCGTGCCGTCCGCTTCCAGCGTCAGAAGCTCCTGCGCCTGCTGCTGCGAAATTTTCTGCGACGGTTCGTCGAAGGAAAGCTGCGGCGCGGCCTTCTGGAAGTTCACGGTCAGAAGAAAGCCGTGCAGCTCGTCGGAAAACGCTTTTTCGATGTCAAACGTCGTGTTCTCCGTTGTAATTTCGGGCGCTTCGTAGCAGTCGATCGCGGTCAGCTCGGCGTCGATGGTCTGCGGGGCCTGTCCGGCGTCTGTCACAGGTTTGAGCGCGCTCGAAATGGCGTCAAAAACCGCGCCCTCTTTGAGCGTATTTCCCTGTACGGCTTCGACGACGGTAAATTTTCCATCTTCCAGCGAAAGCTGCGCATCCTGCGGGGCCTCGCGGGAAACAGCGTTCGCGTCCTGCTCGGGCTTTGACACATCCAGCGCAGTCAGATCCAGCGTCACGTCCGGCGCCGTATCGCCCTCATTTTTCAGCCAGCGCAGCCGGTCCAAAAGCCCCAGCGCCTCAAAATCCGCCTCCGGCAGCAGATCCAGCTGCGAAAGCCCCGCGGTAAGCGCCTGCTTTGCAGTTTCCGCAAGGCCGAGCTCCGAGAGGGTATACGTCCCGAGCGTCTCGCCGTTTTCCGTCAAACGCACGTTTGTTTCCGCCAGCCACGTTTCCCGCGCGGAAAGCGCGTCTGCCAGCGCCGCATGATTTTCCTTTGCCCGCGCATCTAACTTGAAGAGCGCAAACGCGCCCGCACCCGCCAGGACCACAAGCGCCGCCAGCACGATCAGAAGGTTTTTAGACTGCTTCTTCATTCTCTCTTTCTCCCATCGGGCGAAATCCTCCGCCGAACATTCGCGCACTATTATACCAGCTTTCGCGCCAAATGCAACCGAAAAACAGGTTTCGCCCGAGTAAAAAAATCACCCGGCCGAAGCCGGGTGATTTTTTCACAGATTAGTCAACGCGGCCGTACTGGCAGTCGTTGTTGCCGGAATCGGTGATCCACATCTCAAGCATATTGATGGGGTCGTTGAAGTCGGCAAGCCAGCCTTCACGGCAGAAGTCGAAGTTGCCGTTCTTGCGCTCTTCGACGAAGACGTTCCAGTCCTGAGACTGAATGGTCATCTCGATGCCGATCGCGGCAAGGTCCTGCTGCATGGCTTCCGCGACAGCGATGTGGCCGGAGCCGTTGTTGGTCAGGTACTCAACGGAGATCGGGGTCTCGGCAGAGAGCATACCGTCGTCGTCGAACTTGTAGCCGGCAGCCTTCAGAAGCGTGCGGGCCTTCTCGAGGGTGCCCTCGTAGTCGTTGTTGATGCCGTAGACATCGAAGTAGCCTTCGTCTTCAATGCTGGACTTGAACACGCCGCCATTGCCGTCGGCCATGCCGAGCGGAATGAAGGAGTTCGCGGGAACCTGGCCGGACTGGCCGACGTTCTCAACGATGTAGTCGCGGTCGATGAGCAGCGAGAACGCTTCACGCATGCAGGCAGCCTGCTCCGGGGTCTTGCCGTCGAAGAGGGAGGACTTGCAGTTGAACGCGGCGTAGTAGGTGCCGAGGTTGTCGACAATGTAGAACTCAGGCGTGCCGATCAGGGACTGGATCTCGTCGTTGGGGACGGTGTCGATGAAGTCGACGTTGCCCGCGTTGTAAGCGGCGTAGATCGCGGTGTCGTCAGCGGAGAGCATGAACTCGATCTTCTCGAGCTCCACGTCGTCAGCGCCGTACCAGTACGGGTTCTTTTCGTAGGTCATGGAGACGTCGTGGTCCCAGGCAGTGCAGACGAACGGGCCGTTGGAAACGAAGCCGGCGTTCTGGCACCAGCCGCCGGGAGAGGTCTGCCAGTCGGCAAAGCTTTCCACAGCGGACTGCTTGACGGGGAAGAAGGTCGGGAACGCCATCAGGTCTTCCATGTAGGCGCACGGAGCCGTCAGAACGAACTCGAAGGTGGTATCGTCCACAGCCTTGACGTTCAGATCATCAGGGTAGCCCTCGATGCCGGCGAACATATAGCCGTAGTCAGCGGCAGTTTCGGTAGCGGCAGCGCGCTTCCAGGCGTACTCGAAGTCAGCGGCGGTGAGGTCGCTGCCGTCGGACCACTTCAGGCCGTCTCTCAGCGTGACCGTATAGGTCAGGCCGTCGTCGGAAACGGTGTAGCCGGTAGCGCAGGCGGGCTCCGTCTTGCCCTCTGCGTTGTAGGTGTAAAGGCCGGAGAAGGAAGCGGCAGCCAGGCAGGCGCCGTCAACGGTGGAGTTCAGAGCCGGATCGAGATACGCGGGCTCGGAAGCAAGGTTGGCGCGAAGGGTATCGGAGCCGTTGGTCATCTTGACTTCCTGGAAGAACTTCGTGCCGAAGAGGTTGGCGTACATACCGGTGACATAGTCCTTCATCATGTAGATGTCGTTGTAATAGTAGAACGGCAGGATGCACCAGTTGGACATCAGAATGTCCTCTGCTTCGTGCATGAGATCCACGCGGCGGGCAAAGTCGGTCTCGGACTTGATCTGGGCGATCAGCTCGTCATACTGTGCCCAGTCGTTCAGCGGGTCGATGAAGGCGTCGCTGACGAGGGTGGCCGCGTCGGGCGTCTCTTCCGTGGCGGTCTCGGTGGTTTCGGTTGCTTCGGTGGTGGTGCTTTCGGTCGTGCTGGTCTCGGTCTCGGTGCTGGGCGCTTCCGTCTTGGTGCACGCAGCGAAGAGCGAAACGATCATCACAGCCGCAAGCAGCAGCGCAAGGATCTTTTTCATTTTGGGAACCTCCTGTTTTATTTTGCACTCCGCTCCGTCCGCCGCAAAGGCCCATGCACGCAGTTTTCTGTGTGCGCAAAAGGGTACCCTTTTGGCCGCCCGGAGGCGAAGAACATTACGTTGTCTGAAACCCTCACAGGTTTCACCGCATCATACCACGCACACGTGCGTGCGTCAAGTATCATGCGCCGTTTTTGTGCGCTTTGCAGGATTTTTCGCTGCAAAGTGCCGTTCGTTTTATGCTTATTTGTTCCAGCAGGCGACGAAGTGGCCGTCTCCGCGGTCGGTGAGCGCGGGGCACTGGCTGGCGCACTGCTCGGTGGCATAGCGGCAGCGGGTGCGGAACGAGCAGCCGGTCGGCATATTCAGAGGACTCGGCACGTCGCCCTCGAGAACGATACGCTTTCTCGCTCTTGTCACGTCCGGATCAGGGATCGGGACGGCCGACAGAAGCGACTGCGTGTACGGGTGCTGCGGGTTTTCGTTGAGCTCGTCGGCGTCGGCCACCTCGACGATCTTGCCGAGGTACATGACGGCGATGCGCTTGGAAATGTGCCGCACGACGAGAAGATCGTGCGCAATAAACAGATACGCAACGCCGAGCTTTTCCTGAAGCTCCTCGAACATATTGATGACCTGCGCCTGAATGGAAACGTCCAGCGCGGAAACCGGCTCGTCGCAGACGATGAACTGCGGGTTCACGGCAAGGGCTCGTGCAATGCCGATCCTCTGGCGCTGGCCGCCGGAAAATTCGTGTGCGTAGCGTGTGGCGTGCTCGGCGTTGAGGCCGACGGTCGCCATGAGCTCGAGAATTTTTTCGCGGCGCTCCTTGCGGTTCGCGTACAGCTTGTGCACGTCCAGCGGCTCACCGATGATGTCTTCAACGGTCATGCGCGGGTCGAGAGACGAATACGGGTCCTGGAAGACCATCTGCATCTGCTTGCGCATATGCGTGATGTTTTTCGCCGTGACGGGCTCGCCGTCAAAGATAATTTCGCCAGCCGTGGGCTCGTAGAGCCTTAAAATCGTGCGGCCGACGGTCGTTTTGCCGCAGCCGGACTCGCCGACGAGGCCGAGCGTTTCGCCGCGCCCGATGGTAAACGACACGTCGTCGACCGCCTTCAACGGCTTCGAGCGCAGAAGGCCCGTGCGGATGGGAAAATACTGCTTGAGATTTTTGACTTCCAGTAAGATATCAGACATTGCCTTCCCCTCCTTCCGCCTGAAGCTGGTCGCGGACGTTGATCCAGCAGGCCGCCTTGTGGTTTTCGTTGATGCTCATTTCCTCGGGGTGCTGCTCGAGACAGATCTTCATCGCCGCGTCGCAGCGGGTGCAGAACGCGCAGCCGGCGGGGAGATTGAGCATATTGATGGGCGTACCTGCGATGGGAACGAGCTTCTTTTTCATGTTGTTGACGTTCGGGATGGAGCGCAGAAGACCCTTCGTGTACTCGTGCTTCGGATTGTAGAAGATCTCGCGTGCGGTGCCGCGCTCACAGATCCTGCCGCCGTACATGACGATGATATTGTCGCACATATCGGCAATGACGCCGAGGTCGTGCGTGACGAGAATGACCGCCATGCCGAGCTTTTTCTGAAGATCCTGCATGAGCTCCAAAATCTGCGCCTGAATGGTCACGTCCAGCGCCGTCGTCGGCTCGTCTGCGATCAGGATATCAGGCTCGCAGGCCAGCGCCATGGCGATCATGACTCTCTGCCGCATACCGCCGGAGAGCTCGAAGGGATACTGCCGGATGCGCTTTTCGGGCTCGTTGATGCCGACGAGCTCGAGCATTTCGATCGCGCGCTGCCGCACCTCTTTTCCCTTGCGGTTCGTGTGCAGGCGGATGGCTTCTCCGAGCTGGTTTCCGATCGTAAAGACCGGGTTGAGGCTCGTCATCGGGTCCTGGAAAACGATCGAGCAGCATTTGCCTCTAAAGTGGCTCATCTGCTTTTCGGTCCACGTCGTGAGATCTTCGCCCTTGTAGAGAATGTGGCCGCTCTGGATGCGTCCGTTGTCGGCCAGGATCTGCATGATGGAGTAGGCCGTGACGGATTTGCCGGAGCCGGACTCGCCGACGATGCCGAGGATCTCGCCGGGGTTGAGATTGAACGACACGCCGTTGACGGCGTGCACCTCCCCGGAGTCGGTGCGGAAGGTCGTGTGCAGATCCTGTACGCTCAGAAGATATTGTTCATTCATACCGCTCACCTCTTCAGCTTCGGGTCAAACGCGTCGCGAAGACCGTCGCCCAGCAGGTTGAGACTCAGAACGATCAGGCAGATCATCAGAGCCGGGAAAATCAGCTTATACGGATACGTCTGCAGGCCCTGCCGCGCGGAGTTTGCAAGCGAGCCCAGAGACGGCATCGGCGCGTTGACGCCAAGGCCGATGAAGCTCAGGTAGCTCTCGGTAAAGATGGCCGACGGAATTTGCAGCGCCGTCGAGACGATGATGACCGACAGACAGTTCGGCAGAATGTGCTTTTTGATGATCCAGCCGGGCTTTGCGCCGATGGACCGGGCAGCGAGCACGTACTCGTTTTCCTTGATGGACAAGATCTGGCCGCGGATGAGTCTGGCCATACCGACCCAGTACAACAGGCCAAAGACGATGAACATGGAGATCATGTTCGAGCCGAGCTTTGCAAGTGCCGAGCCGGATGGGAAAGACAGCGTCTGGTTCAGAACCGTGGCGAGCAGAATGATGACCAGCATATCGGGAAGCGAGTAGATGATATCGACGATGCGCATGAGAATGAGGTCGACGCGCCCGCCTGCATAGCCAGAGATACTGCCGATGATCATGCCGATGATGAGCACGATGATGCTCGCGAAGAAGCCGATGACGAGTGAGATCCTCGCACCGTAGATGACGCGGATGAAGTAGTCGCGGCACTGCTCGTCGGTGCCCATGATGTGCGGGAAGCGGGTGCCGCCGGCGTCGATGAATTTCTGTTCGGCCTTGCTGTAGGTGAAAGGAGCAAGGTTCTTTGCGCCCTTGTCGCGCTTGCCGTTGACCGACAGGATCTCATCGTAGCCGTAGGGCACGATCATGGGGGCGACAATGATGGTGATGATCACGGCCAGAAGCACGATGATGCTCAAAACCGCCAGCGGGTTTTTCATGAGCTTTCGCATACCGTCTTTGAAGAAGGACGTGCTTTCGCTCATGACGTCCTGCTGCCGCTTTTCCTCGTCCGTCGCCTTTTCGAACTTCGAAAGGTCGATCTGCGCGCTGAGGATCTGCTTTTTCGGCGTCTTGTTGGGGTCAAAGTTTTCCATATTGCGTCCTCCCTTCTCAGTCGAATTTGATGCGCGGGTCTACGAGCTTGTAAAGAAGATCGCAGATGAGGTTCGCCACGACCATGAGCGTTGCAAGGAAGATGGTCGTCGCCATGATCATGGTGTAGTCGCGGTTGGTGATGGCGCTGACAAACTTGCTGCCGATGCCGCCGACGGTAAAGATCGTCTCAATGACCATCGAGCCCGTGATGATGTAGGCGATCTGCGGGCCGGCGTATGTAATGACCGGAAGCAGGGAGTTGCGCAGCGCGTGCTTGAAGATCATCTTCCACTTGGAAACGCCCTTGGCCTTCGCCGTGCGGATGTAGTCCTGGCTCAGGGCATCCAACATACTGGACTTGGAAAGGCGCGTCGTATACGCCATCGGATAGGCCGACAGTGCGATGACCGGCAGCAGAAAGTTGGGGTCGTTGGCGTCCCAGACCGGGAACCACGCAAGCTTGATGCAGAACACCAGCAGCAGAAGCGTCGCCAGCACGAAGCTCGGCACCGCGGTAAAGAGCGTCGAGAAGAACACGATGATGCGGTCGGGGAGCTTGTTGCGCATCAGGGCGGCAAAGCTTCCGAACACCGTGCCGCACACGAGCGCCACGGCGATCGCCATGAGACCCAGCTTTGCCGAAATGGGGAACGACTCGGAAATGATCTCGGTGATGTCGCGTCCGTTTTTGAGTGACACGCCGAAGTCTCCGTGCAGCAGGTTCTTCATGTACAGAATGAACTGCTCCGGCACGGGCTTGTCCAGATTGTACCGCCGGTTCAGCGCCTCAATGGTCGCCTCGCTCAGCGCTTTTTCCCGGTTGAACGGTCCGCCCGGGATCGCGTTCATGACGAAAAATGTGATGGCACATATGATAAATACCGTCAGAATGGCAAGTAAAATACGCTTGACAATATATCTGCCCACATTCTTCACTCCTTCCTCTTGTTTACTTTCACCGTCTGCACAATTGCGCAGGCTTCAGATGTTCTATCTATTATAGCGGAACAAGCCGGAAGCGTCAATCTTTTTTCGCCGTACTGCGACAGTTTCTGAACGGCGCGTTCGCGCTTTTGCAGGAAATACCGCCGCTGCTTCCCGGATCTCCCCACTTTCCGGTATGTTTAGAAACATTCAGTGTCAAAAACATCCGTCCGTATTGTGCGCACAGGAGGAACGTTTTTTCCTTCTGCGCATATCCTGATCGCAGAAGGAGGCGGTTATATGGCTGCACAGGGCACGCTTGTCGTGCGTCTTTTCACATCCGCGGCGCAGATCCCCTTGCAGGGCGCGACGGTCACGGTCACGAAGCGGCTGTCAAATGGCGAAACGAAGCTGCTTGCCGTGCGCGTGACAAATTTCGACGGCTTCACCGATCCCATATCCATCGACACCCCGCCGATGGCGGAGAGCCAGAGCTATCAGGCCGGGCTCGTTCCCTATTCCGTCGTCGATATCCGCGTCGAGCGCATGGGCTATGACCGTGTGAATATCGAAAACGCGCAGGTCTTTCCCGGCACGCAGACGCGGCAGGAGATCGCCCTGATCCCGACGCCTGCAAACCCGGGCGCGTTTGACCGGACCGAGACCTTCGTCGTGCCGCCGCAGAATAACCTGTTGTGAGGTGAAAAAATGCCGACCTCTGTCATTCCCTACATTCCCGAAACGATCGTCGTCCACCTCGGCGCGCCCACGGCCTCTGCCGCCAACGTGACCGTTCCCTTCCCGGACTACGTCAAAAACGTCGTTTCCAGCGAAATTTACCCCACGTGGGAGCCCGCGGCGCTGGAAGCGAACACGCTGGCGATCATCTCGTTCGCGCTCAACCGGTTCTACACCGAGTATTACCGCAGCCGGGGCTATGATTTTGATATCACGTCCTCGACCGCCATCGACCAGAAATACATTCAGGGCCGGAACATTTACGAGAATATTTCCGTTCTGGTCGACGAGATCTTTGACCGGTACCTGCGCCGCGAGGGCTTCGTCGAGCCGCTGGCCGCGAAATTCTGCAACGGCGTGACGACGACGTGCGACGGTTTGAGCCAGTGGGGCTCACAGTATCTGGCCGAGGACGGCGCGGACGCGTTTTCGATCCTTCGCGCGTACTACGGAAATGTCGAGCTCGTCACGAACGCGCCGGTGCAGGAGCCGTCGCCGTCTTATCCGGGAACGCCTCTTCGCCGCGGCGATACGAGCGCAGACGTGGCGCTCGTGCAGTTCATCCTGAACCGCGTGTCACAGAACTACCCCGCCATTCCAAAGCTCACCGTCGACGGCGTGTTCGGTTCTGCCACGGAAAGCGCCGTCCGCGCGTTCCAGTCGATTTTCGATCTGACGGCAGACGGCATCGTCGGGCCTGCGACGTGGTATAAGCTGATCCTTTTATATGTCGCGGTGCAGCGGCTCACGGAGCTTCAGTCGCTCGGGCAGACGTACACGCGCTATAACTGGGAGCTTCCGGAGCCGCTTTCCGTCGGCAGTACCGGAAGCCGCGTCACGTTTTTGCAGTACGTGCTGAGCGTCCTGTCGGAGTTCCTGCCGTCCGTTCCCGCGCCCGATATCACCGGCACATACACCGAAAACACCGCCGCGTCCGTCCGCGCGTTTCAGAGCTACGAAAGCCTTTCGGCCACAGGCTCCA
>ERZ808266.326-NODE-326-length-17431-cov-3.152337_pt1 | contig 17431 bp, 12 predicted proteins | sample MGYA00521278_ERZ808266 | MGnify/ENA primary metagenome ERZ808266 (study PRJEB31516, sample SAMN03275591) | gut metagenome | biome: mammalia-associated habitat; material: feces | host: Papio cynocephalus | place: Kenya | collected 2012-08-02 ... | reverse complement strand
AGCAGCGCAACGACCCTCGTAACCGAAGAAGTGGTGCTGTGCAGAGAACTTACCTACAAACTTGCCCTCCTTCTTCCACTCAGCGAGCTTAGTAGCTACCATGCGAGAAAGCAACTTCTCTGTCTCGATGAGAGATACCTGTACGTTTCCGTGAGGGTCACGGTCGAGGCAGAGCTGACGAGCTACGTCGGCAGGCAAAGACTCCAATACAGCGAGGTTGTCCTTAGCGATGGCACCCTTAACGAATGCAATCTGCTCCTCGGCAGAAGCAAACTCACGGCTCTCGCCTGTTGCAGGGTCTGTAAGAACCTCGTTCAATTCAGCGATGAGCTTCTTGATGGCAGGGATGAACTCGATCAAGCCCTCTGGGATGAGGACAGTACCGAAGTTGTGACCCTCGGCAGCACGAGCTGCAACAACCTGAGCGATATAAGTTACAACATCGTCGAGTGACATGTTCTTAGCCTCAACCTCCTCAGAAACCAAGCAGATGTTAGGCTGAGTCTGGAGTGCGCACTCAAGGGCGATGTGAGATGCTGAACGACCCATCAACTTGATGAAGTGCCAGTACTTGCGTGCAGAGTTGCAGTCGCGCTCGATGTTACCGATAAGCTCAGAGTATGTCTTGCAAGCTGTATCGAAACCGAAAGATGTCTCAATCTGCTCGTTCTTCAAGTCACCGTCGATAGTCTTAGGGCAACCGATTACCTGTACGCCATACTTCTTGGCAGCATAGTACTCAGCGAGAACGCAAGCGTTGGTGTTAGAGTCATCACCACCGATGATGACGAGTGCCTTGATGCCGAGCTCGCGGAGGATCTCGATACCCTTCTCAAACTGGTCTTCCTTCTCCAACTTGGTACGACCAGAACCGATGATGTCGAAACCACCAGTATTGCGATAGTCGTCCATGATTTCAGAAGTAATCTCCATATAGTTGTGGTCAACGAGACCGCCAGGACCGAGGATGAAGCCATAGAGCTTGTTAGCTGGGTTGAGAGACTTCACACCGTCGAAGAGACCAGAGATGACGTTATGACCGCCAGGAGCCTGACCACCAGAGAGGATAACACCCACATTGAAAGCAGGAAGCTCCTTAGCCTCGCCAGCCTCGAAAGTGATGACAGGCATACCGTATGTGTTAGGGAAGAGAGCCTTGATCTCGTCCTGGTTACCTACTGACTGTGTTGCCTCACCCTCAACGGCCTTCACTGGACCCTGGAGTGCCTTAGGCAATTTTGGCTGATAAGCAGCTCTTGCAATCTGCAATGCACTTTTTTCCATAATTCGTTTTTATATTTAATTAGTTGAAACTTCAAAAACACTGCAAATTTAAGGAATTTCCACGAGATACAGAAAGAAAAATGCTAAAAATGCGTTAATATCGATATTTTTTTTGTTTTTCTATTGCTTTTCCAAAGAAAATGATTATCTTTGAGCATTCATTTCATCGTATTATTAACTTAGAGTGAAAAATTATGGCTAATAAAAGAGATTTAAAACGCACCATCAACTACATCACAAGCGAGCTTTTCGCTGAGACTGTAGCAGCTTCTTTGTACAACGGCAAACCTTCTCAGGAAGATGTTGACGGCATCCTCTCATCCATCGTCATGGTGAACGGGGACTTTATCAAAAGAGTATCTCACCCAGAACCAGGCATCAAGGCTGGTGCCTACTACAAGAGCCTCGTCAAAGACTTCAACAAGCAGGTGAGTGAAATCATCGACCAGATTTCCAACCTGGGATAAAATTCGCTGGACAGCAACCCAACAATGGATTGTTGAGACCTACCCGGCAATCTAACATAAGGATTGTTGGAACCAAGGCGAATATACCTATATTTATTTAGAGAAAAATGATAAAAGACATTTGTCAGTCGATTTTATACAAACACTTGGGCTGGAAGAAGGACATCACCGTCGGCCAGCCCAAGAAGTACATCATCTGCCTTGCCCCACATACCAGCAACTGGGATCTTATCCTGGGGCAGCTCTTCGCTCATGCGGAGGGTATGAAATGCAACTTCCTCATGAAGAAAGAATGGTTCTTCTGGCCTCTGGGGCCCATCTTCCGCAAGATGGGAGGAATACCTGTATGGCGAAGCAAACATACCAGCATGACCGACAACCTGGCAGAGGAAGCCAAGAAGCGCGAGCGTTTCGGATTGTGCATCACTCCCGAAGGCACGCGCTCGCTTAACCCCGATTGGAAAAAGGGCTTCTACTTCATCGCCCTGAAGGCGGGCATCCCCATCCTCCTCTATGGAGTGGATTACGAAAAGAAGCTCATCCAGTGTACCAAGTCTATCATCCCTTCGGGCGACGTAGAGAAGGACATGCGGGAAATTAAGTTGTACTTCAAGGACTTCAAGGGAAAGAAACCGGAAAAGTTTACGATTGGCAAAATCAACTAAAAGATTGGCAAAATCGACTAAAAGAAATCACAAGAAAAAGTGAAACAAACCAGATTCATCAAATATTGCTTCATCAGCAGTTTGCTGCTCTTCACAGGAGGCATGCTGCAATCTTACGACGAGGGCAACAGCAACGCATGGGAAGGCATCGAATATGATGACGACCCATGGGTGTTTAATGCGTCACGCCCCTACTTCATTACCGCAGGATTGCAAAACCGCCACCTCTCGCTATGGGCATCGCACGGAAGATACTGGGATGCAGACCGCGGCTGGAAATGGCAACGCCCCAACCTCTTCTGCACCACCGAGGATCTCTTCACACAGACCATCGTGGTGCCCTACCTCATCCCGATGCTGCAAAACGCTGGAGCCATCGTCTTTACCCCCCGCGAACGAGACTGGCAGCAACAGGAAATCGTGGTTGACAACGACGACAAGCCTTCCCTATCCTACCAGGAAATCGAGAACGGCAAGAAATGGAAAGCCTGCGACTCGCTGGGATTCGCCAACTTGCAAGCTACATACCAAGATGGCGAGAACCCTTTCCAGATGGGAACCGTGAGACAAGCCAAAGCCACCAAGCGCAAGAAGAACAGCCTGGTGAGCTATCAGCCCAATTTCCAAAAAGAAGGCAAGTATGCCGTTTATGTAAGCTACCAAACGCTGCCCAAAAGTGTGCCCGATGCCAAATACATCGTGTACCACAAAGGGCAAGCCACGGAATTCACCGTGAACCAGCGCATGGGAGGCGGCACCTGGGTATATCTCGGCACCTTCGACTTCGACAAAGGATGCAATGAATTCAACCGAGTGGTTTGCACCAACCATGCCTCCAAAAAGGGAATCGTAACGACAGATGCCGTGAGATTCGGCGGAGGAATGGGCAACATAGAACGCGGAGGGTTCGTTAGCGGACTGCCGCGCTGCCTGGAAGGAGCGAGATATTATGCCCAATGGGCAGGAGCACCCTACAGCGTATATGGAGGAAGAAAAGGAAAGAACGACTACGCCGACGACATCAACGTGCGTTCGATGATGACCAACTGGCTAGGAGGCGGAAGTGTGTACATGCCTGCCATAGAAGGCAAGCATGTGCCCATCGAACTTTCGCTAGCCCTTCACAGCGACGCCGGATACAACCACGACGGCAAATCCACCTGGGGCGCATTGGCCATCTGCACCACCAACTTCAACGACGGAATGCTCAACAGCGGAATTTCTAGAATGGCTTCTAAAGATTTCGCCCAAGCACTGCGTGACAATCTGGTGGAAGACATGACCGCAACCTTTGGTTCGTTTGGCAAAAGATATTTATGGGACAAGAATTACTCTGAGACCCGACTGCCCGAAGTGCCATCTGCCATCTTAGAGATGCTCTCCCACCAGAGCTTCCCCGACATGCGCATCGCACAAGATCCATGGGGAAAGTTCACGATAGCCCGCTCCATCTACAAGACCATTCTCCGATATGTGAGCAGCAACCACGGAGCCGACTATGTGGTGCAGCCCTTGGCTCCCAAAGACTTCAGCGTGGAAATAGACCACCAAGGGTATGCCAACCTGAGCTGGAGTACCCAACTAGACAAGACCGAGCCATCAGCCAAGCCAACAGGATACATCGTGTATCAAGCTGAGGGAAAGGGCGGATTCGACAATGGAACAATGGTACGCTCCACTCAATACAGCGTCAAGATGGAACCTGGCAAGCTATACAACTTCAGGGTTGCCGCTGTAAACCAAGGCGGCGAGAGTTTCCCTTCAGAGACCCTCTCTGCGCTCTACAATCCTGCCTCCAGCAAGAAGATACTGGTGGTCAACAACTTCCATCGACTTGCCTCTCCACAAGTAATCGACAACGACACCCTGCAAGGATTCGACTTCGACCAAGACCCAGGCGTAAGCTACGGCCTGACAGCCGGATGGAGCGGAAAGCAAAAGGTATTCGACATCACCAAAATGGGCAACGAGACCTCCAGCGGGTTGGGATATTGCGGAAATGAGATGGTGGGAGAATTTGTTGCCGGCAACGACTTCAACTATACAGAAGAGCACGCTCGTGCCATTGCCTCTGGCAACAAATACAGCATCGCCAGTTGCTCTAGCGAAGCCATCGTCTCGGGAAAGATAGACATGGGCAAGTATCAAGCGGTGGACCTCATCAACGGACTGGAACGACATGACGGTTACACTCACCAATACTTCAAGACCTTCCCTGCCGCCCTGCAAAAGCGCATCAAATATTACGCCCTGAGCGGCGGAAGACTATTGGTAAGCGGTTCCTATAATGGTAGCGATATGCAGACAAATGAGGAGAAAAGCTTTATGAGCGACATCTTCAAAGTGTATTACGAGCCAACCGGCACCAAATTTGTGGTGAAAGATGTCAATCCAGAAGACTCCACCGTCACTGAGCGCGACAGCATCGTGGCAACATCATCTATGGTAAGCGGGCTGGGTAAGGAATTCAGTTACTTCCACGACCTAAACGCCCGTCACTACGCGGCAACGCATCCCGAGATTCTGAAGCCGGTGGGTACCACAGCCTTCTGCGCCATGCGTTACCTCACGGGCACCAGTGCTGCCGTGGCATACAGAAGCACCAGTTATCGCACATTCACCATGGGCTTCCCATTGGAATGCATCAGCGACGAAAAGACTCGCAACAGCATTATGCTCGGCATCCTCAAGTTTCTGACGGAATAACAAAAATATCGTAATCGTCAGGATGCTATATTCTGATAAATGCAGTAATCGTCAGAATATCACATTCTGATAAATGCAGTAATCGTCTGGATGCCACATTCTGGTAGAATAGAGAATAAAAACAGAAAATGTTAAATTTAAAAATATAAGACTATGTATAAGATTCAAGCAAACCAGTCTGGCACTCGCTCAATAGAAGTAAGCGACCAGCATTTAGAGACCATCGACAAGTATCAGTTGCTCCGCAACCTCGTTGACAGCAATGGCATCATTGACGAAGAGGTGCTAGACAAGCTGAAGTTCAACGTTCGTTCACTTTTGGAAAGCAGCGACATCAAGGACAAGGCATTGCTCGATCTCTGTCTCGACGTCATCTACAACCAGAATATGAAGGCACTCGGTCTCCACAATCTGGTATTGCTCTATGTAGATTGGAAGGACAAAAAAGAAACTGAGGCAGCTGCCGAGGCTGAACCAGACGCAGTGAATGATTAATATCCCCAAAGAAAATCACTAATGGATTACAAACTGACAGACTTCCTCCCCACAACGAAGAAAGAGTGTGAACTCAGAGGATGGGACGAACTGGATGTTATCCTCTTCTCGGGCGATGCTTACATCGACCATCCTGCCTTCGGTCCTGCCATCTTGGGCAGAGTGCTGGAGGCGCATGGCTATAAGGTGGCCATCGTACCCCAACCCGACTGGCATGGCGACTTCCGAGACTTCAAGAAGCTAGGACGACCACGCCTTTTCTTTGGCGTATCACCAGGAGCCATGGACTCGATGGTGAATCGCTACACTGCCAACCGTCGCATGCGTAGCGAAGATGCCTTCAGTCCCGACTCACGCCACGACATGCGTCCAGACTACCCTAGCATCGTCTATACCCAGATATTGAAGAAACTCTTTCCCGATGTGCCCGTCGCATTGGGTGGCATCGAGGCTTCCTTGCGCCGCATCAGCCACTATGACTATTGGAAAGACGAGCTCCGCAAATGTATCCTTTGTGATTCAGGTGCAGACCTCATCCTCTATGGCATGGGCGAACGCTCCATCGTAGAGTTGGCAGATGCGTTGGCACAGGGCAAGACCATGAAGGAAATCCACGAGATGCCCCAGATAACCTTCCTCTGCAAGGAGAGCGAGATACCTGGCGGATACAAGGACGACGACATCATCCTGCACAGCCACGAAGAGTGCTTACACAACAAGAAGGGACAAGCCGAGAATGTAAGACACCTGGAAGAAGAGGCCAACAAGATGCACGCTCAGCGCATGATACAAGAGGTGGATGGCAAGTATGTGGTGGTGAATCCTCCCTTCCCATTGATGACTACAGAGGAGCTAGACGCAGCTTTCGACCTCCCCTATACTCGTATGCCCCACCCTAAGTACAAGGGTAAGACCATCCCGGCTTACGAGATGATCAAGTTCTCTGTCAACCTGCACAGAGGTTGTTTCGGTGGTTGCGCATTCTGCACCATTTCTGCCCATCAGGGCAAGTTTGTGGTGTGCCGCAGCAAGGAGAGCATCCTGAAGGAAGTGAAGAAAATCATCCAGATGCCCGACTTCAAGGGTTACCTGAGCGACTTGGGAGGTCCATCGGCAAACATGTATGGGATGCACGGCAAGAACCCCAAGGCATGCGCTGTATGCAAGCGACCATCGTGTATCAACCCGCAGATTTGCCCGAACCTCAACACAGACCACAGCAAGCTGTTGGAAATCTATCATGCAGTGGATGCTCTCCCTGGCATCAAGAAGAGCTTCATCGGCAGCGGCGTGCGCTATGACCTCTTGCTCCACAAGAGCAAAGACGAGAAGGTGAACCAAGCTGCCCGGGAATACACTCGCGAATTGATAACCAAACACGTTAGCGGCCGACTGAAAGTTGCCCCTGAGCACACCAGTCCGCAAGTTCTAAAGTTTATGCGCAAGCCTTCGTTCGACCTATTCTACGAGTTCAAGCGCATCTTCGACCAGATAAACAAGGAAGAGGGACTTAACCAGCAAATCATTCCTTACTTCATCAGTTCCCATCCGGGCTGTCACGAGGAGGATATGGCAGAGCTGGCAGTCATTACCAAGGGACTGGACTTCCATCTGGAACAGGTGCAAGACTTCACGCCGACCCCGATGACCATCGCCACCGAGACATGGTACACGGGCTACGACCCATACACATTGGAGCCCGTGTTCAGTGCGAAGACCCCGAAAGAAAAGTTGGCACAACGCATGTTCTTCTTCTGGTACAAGCCCGAGGAGCGACATGCCATCGAAAGCGAATTGAGACGCATCGGAAGAGCTGACCTCATCGACAAACTATACGATAAGAAAAGTTTCGGCAAGGGGGCGAATGCTGGCTTCAAAGGCAGAAAGACCCACTACGACGACAAGGCGATTGGTTCCACCTACGACAATCCGGGAGTAGGAAGAGGAGCCAAGGGCAAACGAGGTGCAGACAGAAACTCCGCACAAGGCAGAGGTCGTGGTAGAGACAGCGAGCGCTTTGCGCCAAAGGGCTATGGCAATGTAGGATGCTACGACGAGGAGAAATACCTCAATGAGGGGCGCTCACTGAAAGGAAAAGCCAGTGTCAGAGATGCCGTGGCTGCCGCAAGGGCAGAACTTCGTGCTGCAAAGGGACAAGGTTCTGGATATTTCAAGGACAAAAAGAAGAAGAGCTTCAATCCGAATTTCGACAATGACAACCACAACCGCAAGAATCGCTACAACAGTGGCGACAAGAACGAACGTGACGGAAAACGCAGAAGGCGTTAACCTGGGTTGACAAAAAGAGAAAACAAGATTGAATTGAGAAGATTGAATTGAGAAGATTGAATCGAGAAGATTGAATCGACGATAAGAGAAAAAGACAATAAAAAGAAAAAGCCGTGGCATGTGTTTTATATGCTCACGGCTTTTTCTTTATTATTCCTCAAAATATGATATTTCAAGTTTTATTATTCAACGAAATATCATATTTCAAGTTTTGTAACTCATCTAAATATTTCATTACAAGTTTTGTAACTCATCTAAATATTTCATTTCTAGTACTGTCGCAACGCTCCCAACAGCTCAGCATTCTCCGTCTTGTTGCCGATGGTGATGCGGAGGCAGTTGCCACAAAGCTGCACCTTGTTGCGATTTCTCACGATAATGCCTTGCGCCACCAGATAATCATAGATGGCCTGCGCATCCGTCACCTTCACCAAGAAGAAATTGGCATCGGTAGGATATATCTTCACAGTGATAGGCAAATCGAGGAAGGCAGACATCACTTTGGAACGTTCCTGAAGGATGTTTTTCACCCACTCATCCACCTTCAATGGATTCTTTAATATCTCTATGGCTTGCTGCTGGGTAAGCAGGTTGATGTTATAAGGATATTTCACCTTATTGAAGATATCAATGATTTCCTTGCTGGCGAAAGCCATTCCAAGACGCAAAGCGGCGCATCCCCAAGCCTTGCTCATCGTATTCAAGACGATGAGGTTAGGGAAATGTTTGAGCACTCCACGGAACGTACGCTCTGTGGAGAAGTCACTGTAAGCCTCATCTACCACCACAATTCCATCGAACACTCTCAGTACTTCTACGATAGCCTCACGATTGATGTGATTGCCCGTCGGGTTGTTAGGACTGCAAAACCATACCACCTTGGTGTTGTCATCACAAGCATCGATAATCTTATCGGCTGAAATCTGGAAGTTCTCGTCGAGCAATACCGAACGATACTCCACATCATTGATGTCGGCGCAGACCTCATACATACCGTAGGTTGGAGCAATCGCCACCACATTGTCCTTGCCTGGGCGGCAGAACACGCGATAAACCAGGTCTATCGCCTCATCGGAACCATTGCCCAAGAAAATCTTTTCCTCTGGTACTCCCTTGATCTTGCTCACCAGTTTTTTCACCTCCACCTGCAGAGGATCTGGGTAGCGATTGTAAGGATCGTTATATGGATTTTCGTTGGCATCGAGGAAGACGCGGGCATTTCTGCCAGCAAACTCCGTTCTAGCGCAACTATAAGGTGCCAAGTTCCAAATGTTCTCTCGGCACAAATCTTTCAATTCTTTCATGCTTTACTCTTTCGTTACTTCGTTCACTCTCAATCTCATGGCGTTGGCATGCGCCTCCAGTTGCTCGTTCTCCGCCATCACCACCACAGCATCTCCTATGTTACGAATACCTTCTTCTGTGAGATGCTGGAAGGTGATTTTGCGATTGTAACTATCGAGGTTTACGCCATTGTACGCCAAAGCATATCCATGGGTTGGAAGGGTGTGGTTTGTACCGCTGGCATAATCGCCCGCACTCTCGCACGCATAGTTGCCGAGGAAGACACTACCCGCATTCACCACCTTCTCCGCCAATTGCTCATAATCTTGGGTAGCGATGATGAGATGCTCTGGGGCGTATGTATTACAAAGTTCGATGGCCTCATCCTCGTCCTTCACTAGAATAAACTTAGAATTATCCAACGAGGTTTGTGCCATTTCCTTGCGTGGCAATCGCTCCAACTGCTCTTGCACCTCAGCCTTGACTTCCTCCAAAACCTTCTCGGAAGTGGTGATGAAGAACACCTGGGAGTCGAAGCCATGTTCCGCCTGCGACAACAAGTCGGCAGCCACGAAGACAGGGTTGCAGCTTTCGTCGGCAATGACGCACACCTCCGAAGGACCAGCTGGCATGTCAATGGCTACATCGTGCAAAGAAACTTGCTGCTTGGCAGCCATCACAAACTGATTGCCCGGGCCGAAGATTTTATACACCTTAGGTACGCTCTCTGTGCCATAAGCCATTGCTCCGATGGCCTGCACGCCACCAGCCTTAAATATTCTATTGACACCAGCAATCTTGGCAGCCATCAGTATGGCTGGGTTCACCTTCCCCTCTTTGTTTGGAGGAGTGCAGAGCACAATCTCCTTGCATCCAGCTATCTTGGCAGGTGTAGCCAACATCAATACCGTACTGAACAGAGGCGCGGTGCCTCCTGGGATATAGAGTCCCACCTTCTCGATAGCCACACTCTTTTGCCAACAAGTTACGCCTGCACAAGTTTCAACCTTCTTGCCCTCAAACTTCTGGCTCTGATGGAATGCGGCAATATTATGATGGGCGAGGTGCAAAGCGTCTTTCAATTCTTGAGAAACCATTTGCTCAGCCTCTTCCATCTCAGCCTCTGTCACAGCCAAAGAGTCAAGATGGGCATGGTCAAACTTCTCCTCGTAACGCTTCACGGCTTCGTCGCCATGGTTTTTCACATCGTCGAGTACACCCTGTACGGTAGCATTCAGCTGCGATACGTCAAGGTGTGGGCGTTTTACTATCTCGCTCCATTCCTCCTTTGCAGGATACTTTATTACCTTCATTCCAATACTAATTTATCATGTATCATGCACAACCGGCAGACACCAGTCATACATTTTCCATCCTAATTATTAATTACTAAATATCTATTATTACAGAATCATCTTCTCGATAGGTGTCACGAGGATACCCTGTGCTCCCAATTCCTTCAGTTTGCCGATGATTTCCCAGAATCTCTTCTCGTCGAGCACGGTGTGGATAGAGCACCACTGGTCGTCGGCAAGAGGGATGACCGTAGGACTCTTGATGCCAGGCAACACCTTGATGATTTCCTCCACCTTGTTCTTTGGCGCATTCATCATCACATACTTCTTGTCTTGTGCAGAACGCACCGCCTCGAAGCGGAAGAGCATTTCATTGAGTATATGATGCTTCTCCTCGTCCATGTTCCAATTGCCGATGAGCAATGCCTCGCTCTTCATCACGACTTCCACCTCGGCAAGGTTGTTGCTTACCAGCGTAGAGCCAGAGCTTACGATGTCGAATATACCATCTGCCAAACCGATGCCCGGGCTAATCTCCACCGAACCGGTGATGACATGAATGTCGGCATTGATATTATTCTTCTTCATGAAGCTGCGCAAGATGTTAGGATAAGAAGTGGCTATCTTCTTGCCATTAAACCACTGCAATCCCGGATAGTCGATTTTCTTAGGGATGGCAAGGCTCAAGCGACACTTGCTGAATCCGAGTCGGTCGATAATCTGCGCATTCTCGCCACGCTCCACAAACTCGTTCTCTCCCACGATACCGATGTCTGCCACGCCAGAGGCTACACTCTGAGGAATATCATCGTCGCGAAGATAAAGCACTTCGAGAGGGAAATTACTAGACTGCACCAAGAGGGTGCGCTTAGAGGCGCTCACCTTGATGTCGGCCTCTGCTAAAAGGTTCATGGTATCGTCGAAAAGACGACCCTTACTTTGTACTGCTATTCGTAACATATTTCTATATTTTGTTTGAAAAACATTGCAAAAGTACATAAAATTGTTAGAATATGCAAATATTTCTCTAGTTATATGCAAATATTTAGTACTTTTGCAATCGCAATGAGAAAAAAATTATATTTATACGGATTATATACGCTTCTGTTGCTCTCCAGTTGCGCCGACAAGAAGCCACAGCAAGAGCTTACACCCTGGGGCACACCCGTGGGTGACGTAGAGGCGATGGATGCCAATGGCGATGATTCTGCCGAGGGCACATCCTCGGATGCTTCCGCTAGCAGCAGAGGCAAGAAGCAGCGTGGACTTTCGCTCGCAGACATACAGGACAATGGTGAGCTGATCATGCTCACCGTAAATGGTCCTACCACCTATTATGATTACCATAACCATGGCATGGGATTGCAGTATCTGCTCTGCGAGAAATTCGCCCAACAGATTGGCGTTTCGCTGCGTGTGGAGGAATGCAAGGATACCACCGAGATGATTCGGAAGCTCCAGAAGGGAGAAGGCGATGTCGTAGCCGTTCCCCTGCCCCGTTCCATTTCTGCTCAGAAGCAAAAGCCAGCGTCAGACTTGCTCTTTTGCGGTGTCACGCCTGATGGAGGAAAGACTCAATGGGCTGTGGTGGAAGGAAACCAAAGCCTAGCCGACACCCTCAACGGATGGTTCCGTCCGAAGATGATAGCCGATGTAAAAAGAGAGGAAACGTGGTTGCTATCCTCTGCCAGTATTCGTCGCCATGTCTATTCTCCTTTCTTGAACCGCTCCAAGGGCGTCATCTCCCGATACGACCAGCTCTTCATGCGATACAGCGGAATGGCTCGCATGGACTGGCGATTGATGGCGGCTCAATGCTACCAGGAAAGTTGCTTCGACCCGAATGCGAAATCATGGGCGGGCGCTTGCGGACTGATGCAGATTATGCCATCCACGGCCGCACACCTAGGATTGCCGATGAGTGCGATACACGACGCAGAGGCAAATGTGGCGGCGGCTGCTAGATATATGGCAGAATTGCAGGGGCACTTCCAGGATGTGGGCGACCCTGGGCAACGTGTGCTCTTTGCTCTGGCAGCCTACAATGGTGGTTTCCATCATATCCGTGATGCGATGGCATTGACCCGCAAGAATGGGGGAAATCCTCAAAACTGGGGCAACGTGAGAGAATATGTGCTACGCCTCTCCCAACCGGCATACTACTTAGATCCTGCCGTGAAATATGGATATATGCGTGGCACCGAGACTGCCGACTATGTGGATCGCATCCGTGCGCGCTGGAGCGAATACTGTGGTGGAGCTAGTTTTCACGAAAGCTACCACAGCAGTGGTAGAGGACCAAGCATAGGCAGAGGATCCAACTCATTCAGTGGAGCACCTGTAAGGTCTAGAAGACATTACCAAGGGAAATACCATATATAAGGAATGTGTTTCCTAGGAAACATCAAAAAAGAGAGACGCTTGCGCTAGCATCACGACGATGCCGGCACAAGCGTCTCTCTTTTCTGATATAAGTATTATGCTTAAAATGTCTTTCATTACTTGCTGAGAACTTCGTCCAACAAGGTATAGAAAGCAGGATCCTCGCCGACGATGGTCTTCACGATTTTTCCGTCAGGACCAACAACAATCTTGGTAGGGAATCCTTGAACGGCATATTTGTCGAGTACATTGCTGCCCTTAGGGTTATAGACATGAATCCAAGGCAACTGATGTTTCTCCACAGCAGCCTTCCACTTAGCCTCGCTATCATTGCAATCCACGCCCAAGATTTCAAACTTTCCCTTGTACTTCTCATAATACTCCTTCATCTTTGGCATACCCTTGATACACCAAAAGCACCATGAGCCCCAGAAATCGATGACCACATACTTGCCACGAAGACTAGAGAGCGAGAAGTCGTTGCCCTTGATGTCTTTGAGGGTGAAGTCTGGAGCCTCGACACCCGAAGCCTGTACCTTCTTTGCTTTCTCCTCCATCTCGGCACGTTTCTTCGCACGGTCGAGGATTGGCTGATAATATGCCTTCATTCTGCCATTCTTCACATCATCAGAAAGCAAATTGATAAACTTCTGTTTGTCGGTATAATTCTCCAATTCATCCACAATCAGAGCTGTGCATTCCTGATTTGCATGTTGCTTGGCATAATCACAAACTGTGGCAACGAACTTTTTCTGTAAAGCCGTCTCTCGTTCCTCTTTAATCTTGCTCAAAGAATCACGATTTGCATCATTCACATTCTTATAATACCAGCTTTGTAATGAGTCAAGGTCTGCTCTTGCATTATCCAAGAATTTATCCATCACCTCCTGTTCTTGATAAAACTTAGAACCAACTACAGATGCCTTTCCTAAAGTTTTACCTTTCAGCTGAACGCTTTCTCCAGGAAGGGCAAACACACGGGTACCACGTAAGAAGCCTTTCTTCATATCCTGTAAATCACCTAAGAATATCCATGATGGAGAATCGACCTTCTTTACATACTCAAACTTGTTCTTCTTTACCAAAACAGTATCTCTCTTATGCTCTGACAATGCCACAAGCGAATCTGGAAGACCTTCCACATTTGCTTTGACTGTAAACGTTCCACTCTGAGCCATCGCAGCAGTGGATGCCATCACCAAGGCTGCGGTAAAAATCATTTTCTTCATTACAATATTATTATTTTATGATCTAAATTCTTATTTCTTCTTACTCCTCATACTCCGTGGTATCCACGATGCCAGCCTCAGCGAGAGCTTCCTTGCGTTCCACACAGGTACCACACTTGCCGCAATGCTTCTCGCCACCCTTATAGCAGCTCCAGGTCTCGGCATAGTCGATACCCAGTTTCTTGCCAATTCGGGCGATATCGGCCTTGGTAATGTTGGTATAAGGAGCCACCACATGCACATCCACGAAAGTACCTGCCGAAGCAGCCTTGTCGATAGCGTCGATAAACTCTGGGCGACAGTCTGGATAGATGGTGTGGTCGCCACCATGATTGGCGATGAGCACCTTCTTCAGGTTATTGCTCTCCGCAATACCTACGGCGATGCTCAGCATAATGCCATTGCGGAAAGGCACCACGGTGCTCTTCATGTTCTCGTCGGCATAATGTCCTTCGGGAATGGCATCTGCGCCCTCCAGCAAAGAACTCTTGAAATACTGATGCATAAAACCCAGGTCGATGGTGATGTGCTTGATGCCCAATCGCTCGCAGTGCATCTTGGCGAAAGGAATCTCACGCTCATTGTGGTTGCTACCATAATTAAAACTAATACCCAGGGCTATCTCGTCCTTCTTGTCATAGAGCAGCGTGATGCTATCCATTCCGCCGCTCACGATAATTACTGAATCTTTCACTTTTTATCTTTATATTTAAAGTTGATAATCTTGTTGTAACTTCAAGTATTTATATTTGAAGTTTATTCACTTTTCGCCTTACAGCCTACCCATCATCCCTTTATCCGAACAGAATCATCCGAACAGACAGCGGAAAGCCTCCTCCACCTTTCTTACAGGGTGAATCTCTATCTTGTATTTCTGGACGTTCAGACTATGATAATTGTACTTCGGAATGATGATGTGCTGGAATCCCAGCTTCTCAGCCTCGGCAACACGCTGTTCGATACGGCTTACAGGGCGAACCTCGCCGCTCAGTCCTACCTCGCCACACATACACCAGCCCTGCTCTATCGCCGTATCTACATTGCTACTCAACACAGCGGCGAGGACACTCAAGTCCATGGCTGGGTCTGTAACTCTCAGACCTCCGGCGATATTCAGGAACACATCCTTCTGCATCAACTTGAATCCCACTCGCTTCTCCATCACCGCCAAGAGCATATTCAGACGGCGCTGGTCGAAACCAGTGGCAGAGCGCTGAGGCGTACCGTAGGCTGCCGTACTTACCAAGGCTTGCGTCTCTACAAGGAATGGGCGCACACCCTCGATGGCGGCACTGATGGCTACTCCCGAGAGTCCATCGTGGTCTTCGGTCAAGAGAAGTTCCGAAGGATTGCTCACTTGTCGCAATCCTCCCTGCTGCATCTCATAAATACCCAATTCTGAAGTACTTCCGAAACGATTCTTGATGCTTCGCAAGATGCGATACATATAGTGCTGGTCGCCCTCGAACTGGATGACGGTATCCACGATATGCTCCAAGATTTTAGGACCTGCCAAAGTTCCCTCCTTATTGATGTGTCCGATGAGAATAACGGGGATGCCACTGGTCTTGGCGAAACGCAACAGATGGGCGGCGCACTCACGAACCTGGGATATAGAGCCCGGCGAACTATCCACCTCGTCGGTGGCGATGGTCTGGATGGAGTCGATGACGATGAGCTCGGGAGCCACCTCTTGGATATGCGTGAAAATCTTTTCCAACTGGGTCTCACAGAGAATGGTGATATGCTCGAAGGCTGTGCCATCAGAAGGAGTTGCAGGTTCCCCCGCAGCAGCCCGGAGTTGAGCTTGACCTTTAGCCAAACGGTCGGCACGAAGCTTGATTTGGTGGGCACTCTCCTCACCACTCACATAAAGCACCCTTCTATTCCTCATATTGAGAATGGTCTGTAGGGTGAGCGTACTCTTTCCGATACCAGGCTCACCACCCAGCAGCGTGATGCTTCCGGGCACCATTCCGCCTCCGAGCACACGGTTCAACTCCTCATCCATCATGTCGATGCGAGGCTCATCCACCGCCGATATATCTCTGAGTTTCATCGGTTTGGCATCCGTGTCTGAATGTTGTCCTCCAAACATAGTGGCAGCACCGCCATGCCGCATGGTCATACCTGCGTTCTTGGCGGCTTGCGAGCCGGAATCACCCGCTATGCGTATTTCCTTGAAAGTGTTCCATTGTCCGCAGCTTGGGCATTTTCCCATCCATTTAGACGATTCCTGCCCACAGTTGCTGCAAACGTATGCTATCTTATCTTTTGCCATAATCAAAGATTCTATTTGCTATCAGTTTAGCCCATTGACTTTAAAACGAAACGTTTTTCTTCTTGCCTTTGCTCTCATTGCCCACACGGTCGAGAGCCGTTACCACAAAAACATATTTCTTGCCCTTGACGTAAGGAATTTTGTAAGTATCCTCATACGTCACTGCTTGCAGGGCTGTAACATCATTCAGATTTACCTTGGCACCCTTCTCGAAGCGATAGATGGCAAAACGATTGGCCACATCACCCCATTTCTTCTTCTTTGCCTTCGGTGCCTTCCATGAGAGCAAAGGTCCATCTTCGGTCCACTCCATCTTCAAGTCCTTCACATCCTTAGGTGCCTTGTCGTCAAGGAAAGGCATCAGTGGAGGAAGTGCAGGATACTTCCAATAGTAATCTCGCAAAGTATGCCCGATGTTACCCACATTGTCGGCTGCCGTTTTTGCATACCAAAGCACAGTACCCTTCACATTGTTCATCTGCTGGTGCAGGCGATGCTTGGCTGGCAACTGATGACTCTTCGGATTCACTGGGTCAGCAAACTTAGCGGTACGTTCGATGTCCTCACCAATGTAAAGCGGACGATTGCCGGCATTCTTGTTCCACCACTGGATAAGGGTCTTGTAATCTGCCGCCTTGTTACCAATCTCCCAATAGAGCTGGGGCACACAGTAGTCGATGAAGCCATTGTTTACCCAGAGGAGTACGTCGGCATAGAGGTCGTCATAGTTTTGGAGTCCAAAGGTATTGGATCCAATTGGAGAGTTGCGCTTATTGCGATAGATGCCAAATGGCGAAACGCCAAATTTCACCCAAGGCTTGATTTTATGGATGGTTTCGCCCAATTGCTTCACAAAACGGCTCACATTGTCTCTACGCCAATCACCGATGGTACGAAAGCCATGAGGATTGGAAGCATAGAGCTGCTGGTCGGGAATCTGCTTGCCCGCTGCAGGATAAGGATAGAAATAATCATCGATGTGGAATCCGTCGATGTCGTAACGGTTCACTATATCGGCAGCGATGGTGCAAACATAGTCGGCAGCCTCCTGGAG
>ERZ808266.322-NODE-322-length-17588-cov-6.318257_pt1 | contig 17588 bp, 14 predicted proteins | sample MGYA00521278_ERZ808266 | MGnify/ENA primary metagenome ERZ808266 (study PRJEB31516, sample SAMN03275591) | gut metagenome | biome: mammalia-associated habitat; material: feces | host: Papio cynocephalus | place: Kenya | collected 2012-08-02 ... | reverse complement strand
AAGAAACAAGAAACAAGAAAGAAAAGAAAGGAAAAAGAAGAACAAAGAAAGAAAAGATAAAAGATAAGAAGAACAAAAAGATAAAAAAGAAAATATAAGAAACAAAGAAAAAAGAAGAATAAAAAAGTAAATAAAAACAAAAAGAAAGACATATGATATAATAGAAAAGAAGAAATTTAAGGTACTTAGGCTGCTAAAGCAGCCCCTACGGCAGTTCGGGGAGGTGGGCCAAGGCCATGCAGGGTTCCATAAAGCCGATCCGCGTCGGCAGCGGCTCGCTGGGCCGTTACCTCGAGGAATGCGAGGACAAGGACAAGGATTTCGCCGGCTATCTGGAGGGCCGTGGCGGCGGCGTGCGCTACAGCGTCATGGAGGACGGCCGCGAGGCGGAGGGGCGCGGCATCGACGGGGACGGCCTGGACGCCATGCTGCATGGGAGGGACCCGTTCACCGGCGAGAAGCTGCGCGCCGTCAGGGACGGGCAGATCGGCTGCTTCGACATTCCCCTGAACGACTGCAAGGCGCTCGAGGTCCTGGGCGTGCGGTTCGCGGACGTGCGGGCCGCGCACCGGACGGCGCAGCGGCGCGGCATGGAGGCCGTGGAGTCGTATCTGTCCACGCATTTGCTGGCCCGCCGGCAGGACCATGGCAGGACACGTTTCATGAAGGCCGACCGGCTGCTGTTCGCGGCCGCGGAGCATTGGACGAGCCGTGACGGCGACCCTCACATGCACACGCACCTGGAGCTCTCGAACATGTGCCTGGCGGACGGCAAGTGGGTGGCCGTGGACTCGCGGCAGCTGTACCACATGTACGAGAACATCCGCAGCGTGTACGAGACGACCGTGTACGGCGACCCGCAGCTGCGCGTCGTCCTCGCCTCGCACGGCGCGAGCATCAGCCTGCGCGGCGGGATCCCGCAGCTCGCCGAAGGCGCGGACGACGTGTTCAGCAAGCGGCGCGACGAGATCAACCGGCGTCTGGCCGAACTGGTCGACCAGTGGCGGGAGAACAACGCCGGCGGCGTGAGGCCGGTGCGCGACCCGGACGGCACCGTCGTCGGTTATGCCGGATACGCGGACACCACGGAGCCGGACCGCAGGACCATGGTCAAACTGCGCCAGCAGGCGTGGGCCGACACGAGGAAGGCCAAGGGCGAGAACAACACGCGCGTGGACTACCAGGCGTGGCTCAGGGAGCTCGAGGACGCGGGATACGACGTGGACCGGCTGCTCGACGGGCATGTGGAGCCCACGCGCCTGGCATGCGACGTGGACGAGGCGGACGTGGAGCTGTGCGCGTTGAACGCGGTGCACGCGTTGTCCGAGACGCGCAGCGCGTGGAGCCGCAACGACCTCGAGGTCGCGGCGTACGACCGGATCCGCGACATGGACGCGACCGGCACGCGCGCCGAGATCGAGGCGTTGGCGGACCGCATCATGCGCCACGCCGAAAAACTGTGCACGGGCCTGAGCGACGACCCGCGCGCCGCATTGCCGTTCGTGAAGGGGCTCACGTCCCGGACGGTCATCGAATGCGAGGCCGACCTGAAGGGCCGTCTCGCCGTCCGCGGCGTCGAACGGTCCGGCAACCTGGACCTCGGCGGGCTCGCCGACGCGTACTCCCTGGACCGGGGGCAGCGCGACGCGGTGGAGACGATCTGCAAGGGCGACCCGCTGGCCGTGGTCGAGGGCGCGGCCGGCGCGGGCAAGACCCACATGCTCAAGGCCGTCAAACGCTTCTGCGACGTGGCCGGACGGCGCCTCGTGATCACGACCCCGTCGCGCAAGGCCGCGGAGGTCGCCGCAAGCGAGGTCGGCACGGACGCGTGCACCGTGATGAAGCTCCTCGAGGCGTACGGATACCGTCACGACGACCGGTCCGGCGAATGGAGCCGCGTTCCCGTGGGCGTGAGGGACTTCCGCGGCAACACGTACCACGGCGTGCCCGACGAATACCGTCTGGACGCGGACACATACCTCGTGGTCGACGAGGCCGGCATGCTCGACCAGGAACAGGCCCGCCGCCTGCTCGCCGTGGCCGACGAGACCGGCGCGAACGTCACGCTCGTGGGCGACACCGCGCAGAAGGGCGCCGTGGCGCGCGGCGGCGTGCTCGCCCTCGCGAAACGGTACACGGCGAACGTGGCCGACATGACCGACGTGCACCGTTTCGCGGACCCCGACTACGCGAAGTTCACCCTGCGGCTGCGCGGGCACTCCGAAACGACCGCGCACGCCCTGGCGTTGGAGACGCTGGAACGCGGCATGGTGTCCACACGCGGTTCCGACGAGGCGACCGTGGACGCGATCGCCGACGAGTGGACGCGGCTGGGCGGCATGGTCGTCAGCACCGCGACCAACCGGCAGGCCGACATGGTGAACGCGGCCGTCCAGGCCCGCCGCGTCAAGGCGGGACAGGTCGGCATGGAGGGGCTTCCCGACATGGTGGACGGCGAACGCGTCCACGTGGGCGACAGGGTGATGTGCCGCTTCAACGACAACGGCATGCGCGTGTTCAACCGCGAGACCTACACGCTCGAGGCGATCGGCCCCCACGGCGTCCGCCTGCGCGCCAAGGACGGCTCCGCGCGCATGGTCACGGCCGGCTACGTGCGCGAGCACATGCAACTGGGATACGCGAGCACGACGTACGGCGCGCAGGGCGTCACCTGCGGGCACGCGGTCTACTACGCGGCGCCCGGCGGCGACGGCGGCGACATGTACGTGGCGCTGACGCGAGGCCGGCTGTCCAACAGGGTGTTCATGACCGCCGCCGGCCGTGACGAGGCGTTGGAGACGCTGGAGGGCATCATCGGCCGCTCCCATGGCGACAACGGCCTGGACGAGGCGCGCCGCGCCCTGCGGGAACGCATCGACGGCATCTCGTTCGACCAGGTCGACGAGGACACCATGCGCATCGACCGCGAGGCCATGGAACAGGACGAGGCCACGCCGTCCGACCGCGACCTTCTCGTGGCCGCGGCCCGCGTCCTGCTCGGCACGGAACCGGACGGATCCCGCGAACCATCGGTGGACCGCGACCGGCTCGAACGCCTCGAGGCCACGATGCGCGGCCACGCCCGCCGCATCCGGACGGCGGAGGCCCGTTGGAACGAATACGGGCAGGCGATGCGCGGGGCCGACGAGGGGATGGCGGAGCTCAGGACGGCGCGCGCCACACACGCCGGCCTGGAACGCGACCGCGCCGAGGCGCTGCGCGAACTGGACGAACGGCCCGAAACGTTGGAACGCTACCGGAACGCCCTCACGCGGGAGCCCGCGTACCGGACCGCGATGGCCGGGATGCGCGCGGACGCCGACCGGATCGACCGGGCCATGGCCCGCGCCGACGGCATGAGACGGGAACTGCGCGGCCTGGAGTCGCTGCCGCTGCCGTTGCGCGCGCTCGGATCGGCCAGACGCAGGGATTTGGAGGACGACCTGGACGCCGCCCGCCACGGCCTGAGGGCCCTGCGCGCCGCGTGGACCTCACGCTGGAACGCCGACGTGGACGCGATTGGCGATCCGGCCGCGATGGAGCGCGTCGCCGCCCGCATCGCCGAAACGGACCTCGACCCGAGATCCGAGGCCGGAACGCTGAAGACGCGCCTCGCCGGGATCGACGAGGCCGGACGCCGCGCGTCGGAACTGGACGGACGGCTCCGCGAAAGCGCGGAGGACGTGGAACGCCTCGAAACACGGCACAGGACGGCCGTGGCGGACGCCGGCCGGCTGCTGGAGAAGGTGCCCGGATGGTACCGGCGCCTCGACCAGACGGGACGACGGGCAGCCGCGGACGAACGCGAGGCCATCGGACGGGCGCTCGGCGTCCACGACGACGCGGAACGCATGGAACGGCTCGACGGACTGTACCGGTCCGAGACCGGCCGCGAATTCGAGCCGAAGCCGGCCCCGGCACGGAAGGCCACGGAACCGACGCCCATGGAACCCGCCAGACCACGGACGGCCACGAAGCCGGAGCCGCGCGCCGCGCGGCCCGTCCCCATGCCGGCGACGGCGGCGGACCCGTGGGGCGGAAGCATGCTGCCCATGCCCGACCCCGCCATCGACCCGTCGGCCCCGACGCCCGGCATCGGCGGCCTCGGAATCTGACACACGAACGGAGGATGACGGTATGACACGGAAGAGACGGCCATGGCCGTCCGAGCCCAAGCCACGATTCGAACTCAAGCCACGGCCCGCCGAATTCAGGGGATGCGCGGTCATCGACGAACAGAAGGAGATGCGACGCTCCCAATCCATGCGGGAGCTCCGGCAGCAGTTCGCGCAGGGCATCATCGACGACGAGGTGCACATGGAGGCCGTGCGCGACACCGTCGGCCACGTGGACGAGCTCGTCGCGACGCACGGGCGCGAGGAAGCCGAACGGATCGCCGGCTTCGGCTGCTGGAGGACCTGGCTCCTGTGGGAGCGGCTGTGCCGGCCCAAGGACGCCAGACCGGACGAGGACAGGCCGCACCTTGGAATGCGCCGGCTCATAGTGCGGAAGCAGCCCGAGCCGCGCTGCGGCAACGAGCTGCTCGCCCGCGAGATCGTGGACAACCCCGACATGCACGGCGAATGGTGGGTGCTGCCCGGACTGACGCTCGAGGCCGGCGAGGTGCTCGCGGAACGCCGCCTCTGGGGCGACATGCCCGTGCGCGACGGCCGCTACCGGTTCGAGACCAGGACCACGCGCCAGCCCAACGGCAAATACGGCCTCGCCGTCATGCTCCCCGCTTGACAGCCATAAGCGTTGACCCTTTAATAGAGTTAACGCTTATAGGGAAGGGAGCGCATATGAGCCTCGGATACGGAAGGGTCGAGCTGCGGCTGCTCGCCGAGATCAAGGACGACGCGGAACACGACTGGTACGGCCCCGGCGTCGAGATCAACGGGACGGGCATGGACCGGAGCGAGGCGGGCAGCCGCCGCAGGGCCGCGAAACGCCTCGAGGAGAAGGGCATGTGCGAGACGGCGCGCGTCGTCCTGCGCGGCAAGCGCCGCCTGGTCTGCATGACCCCGGAGAAGGCCCTCCACCACCGCAAATCGACCGCGTGGGGCCGCAAGCTCGACGCGGAGCAGGAGCACGCCAAGGCGATGGAGGAGCTCAGACGGCTCGGCGTCAAACTGTACGAGGACGAAAAGGAGGGCATGGAATGATCGTCACGGTGGTGAACGTCAAGGGAGGCGTCGCGAAGACCACGACGGCGATGGCCCTAGCGACCGCCGCGTCCCGCGACGGACTCGACACGCGCGTGCTCGACGGCGACCCACAGGCCACCGCCACGGCATGGTGGCAGATGGCCGGAGACAACGGCGAGGACCTCCCGTTCGAGGTCTCGCCCACGAACAGGGCCCACGTCTCCAGGATCGGACGGACCGCGGGCGACGGCGTGACCATCGTCGACTGCCCGCCGAACGGCGACCTCGTCGACGCGTCCATCAAGGCAGCGGACTTCGTGGTCATCCCGTCCACGCCCGCACCCGTCGACCTGCAGCAGACCATACTGACCGCCGCGACCTGCGAGGACGCCGGCAAGCCATGCGCCGTCCTGATCGTCATGGCCCGCGCCGGCACCGTGTCCCTCAAGACGTTCCGCGAGACCGTCGGCCGCGACTTCCACGTCTTCGACACGGAGATCCCGCTCAAGGAGGACGTCAAATTCGACTTCGGTCACCGGTTCCGCAGCAACCTGTACGGCTACGAGGACGTATGGCGCGAGATCAAGAGGGAGGTGAACGCATGAGCAGGAACAGGGACATGCGCTTCGGACGCGCCGAGGCCCTCGAACGGGTCAGAAGGACCGGCACCGTCATGGGCGGACAGAACCGCGACGCCGGCGACAGCACCAGAAGGCTCGACGGCGACGAGGAACTGGTGCCCACCAGCCTCAAACTGCCCATCTCGCTCAAGAGCCGTGTGAAGGCGTACGCGACGCTGCACCACATGACCCTCGCGCAGGTCCTCGCGGAAGGCGCGGAACTGCTGATGGAACGGGACGAGAAAAAGCTTTAGAGCTTTGCAACTTTAAAACTTTGAATCTTTAAAACATTAAAACAATATATGTGTATATGAAGATACAAAGTACACACATAGGGAGGCGGAGGGACCATGCGTACCGACGGACATCGGAACGGCGCGGACATCGGAACGGGGACCTCGCTTACCACGTTCAGAATGCCGAGGAGGCTCAGGGGCGACGCGAGGGAATGGACGCGGACGCACGGCACGACCCTCGCACGGCTCGTCACGGACGGCGCCGAACTGTATATGGGGACCGGACGCGACGGGGACCTCGCACCGTGTCCGGCGGCCACGCCCATGGCGTCCACCAGCGTCCTGCTCCCGATCGACCTGAAGAGCCGTGTGAAGGCGTACGCGACGCTACACCACATGACCCTCGCGCAGGTCCTCGCGGAAGGCGCGGAACTGCTGATGGAACGGGACGAGAAAAAGCTTTAGAGCTTTGCAACTTTAAAACTTTGAATCTTTAAAACATTAAAACAATATATGTGTATACCAATACACAGAGTATACGTATAACGACGCGAGACCGTATGTGCGCGGAACCCGTCGGACCGCGGCATCATCTTCTAGGAAATCCGTCCCACATCGCACCCACGGGCAGCCCATCGTTGCCTTCCGGAATCGGACCCCAATCATAGACATTGGCGCCACGGAATCTCCTGTTGCATATGCAGCCTTCAAACACAGGCGACGACTTCCCAATGCTCGCCCCACTGAAGTCCGCGATGCCTGTGAAGGTCACTCCGTTGAAGTCCGCGATGCCTGTGAAGGTCACTCCGTTGAAGTATGCGTCGCCCTCGAAGGCCGTCCCGATGAAGCCCGAGTGCCTTTTGAATGTTGCATCAATGAGTTGCGTGCGGCTCTCGAACTTCGTTCTTTTGAAGTCCGCGCAGCCCTCGAAGGCCGTCCCACTGAAGTCCGCGTCGCCCTTAAACATCGTCCCACTGAGGTCCACAGTGTGTTTGACGGTTGTCCCGCTAAAGCCCATGAGCCTTTTGAACGTCGTCTTGCTGAGGTCCACGTCGCCTCCGAAGATCGCCTCGTTGAGGCGTGCGTCGCCCTCGAAAGTCGCCTTGCTGAAGTCCGCATTGCCTCCGAAGATCGCTCTGCTAAAGTTCGCGTCGCCCTCGAAGGCCGTGCCAATGAAGACCGCATATCCTTTGAGGATCGCCCTTTTGAAGTTCGCATGGCCTTCGAATTTGGACCCATTGAAGTTTAAGCCGCGCACGAAAGTGGTATCCATGAGGTCCACATCCTCATGGAACGTGGCTCCATGGAGGTCAAAGGAGCAGCCGCACCACAGCTGGTCGTCATCAACGAGCTGCCGCACGCGGATCTCTCCGTTGGAGGTTCTTCGTTCTTTGCGCAGGTGGTCGCGCATGACCTTGATGATTTCGGATTCCACGGCTTTGTCGGCGTCGCCGGACTTGGGCCGGTCAGTCATTGGTCTGCCGTCCGCGCCGATGGGATACGCCTCGCGATCGGAACGCAGATAGCCGCACAGGAGACCAACCACACGCTGCCGGTACTCGCCACCGTAGGTGTCCGCGATGTCCGTCAGTGCGTAGACACCCTCGATACGCATGAGCGCCTTGTCGGAGCCCAGCTGACCGACGGCATCATGCATCTTCGCGCTGACAAGACGGTCCTCCTCGCGTTTTTCTCGGTTCTGGGCGCGCTCCTCCTCATGCTCCGCGCGCTCCTCATCTCGCTTGGCCTGCTGACGTTCCTGGTACTTGATCACCAGATAGGCGACCGCGCCCACGCCTCCGACGAGGGCCAGGGCGATTTTGACGATGCTTTCCGCCTGCGTCTTGGAATCCAATGACAGCTGCCAGAATGGCGTGCGTCCCAGCCACGACATGGCAGAAAGGAATGCGACGATGGCGATGACAACCCATATGGAGATTGACACGAACAGCGGGAGCCTGCCCATGCAGTCTTTTGCCGATGAAAGGAATCGTCCCATGCAGTCTTTTGCCGATGAAAGGAATCGTCCCATGCAGTCTTTTGCCGATGAAAGGAATCGTCCCATCCTGTTTCCCTGACGCGGAGTGTCGTTCGATGATTCACTCTCCGTCATCTATCCTCCTTTTTCTTCTTCCTCCATGCATTGTCGGTTAAGAGGTGGATGGAACATGATTCCGCCCCGGATCGAATGCTTCGGACGTCTCGACGGGATTCTCGGCAAACTGGTCGACATGCCGGTGCCGGAGCGCATACATGGCGTCTTGAAATCCGTCAGGAAGGCGGAATCCATCCCGAGCGCGTACGGGATTATTAAGCGGATACGCATGTCATGAACGGAACACTGATATATAGTTCTTATATGGTTCCTATATAAGAACTATATGGAAACTATATAAATCACATATATACCTAGGTTGCAAGGACTCTATACGACCCGCGCGCCTTGTCTTGGTCAGGCATCATTTAAACGTTGCTGCGTTGCCGAATGCAACATTCAAATGATGGGATGGAGACGAATATGGCGAATGCAGCGCATGGAACGGGGCCGATATTTAACTGAAGTCTTTAGATACGCATTCAAGGGAAACGCTTTCATGCGTCGTCATGGATCCGCGTGCGCGTAGTGGGCATTCATGCCCCATCGGACATGGCCACATGTTCGTCAACGCCCCTATTCGTTATGCATTCAGTAGTATTTTCATTACCGGATATGCGGTCAAGACATCGGCAATGGAGGATGACATGAGTGGTCCGGAGGATTCCTACGTCAAGTTTCCGGCATTGACGCATTCCACCCGTCTGGGTTGGCGGTACATGTCGATCCACGGCAAGAGGCCCGGAACGGACTACGATTCCGAGACCAACATCTTCCTCTCCCTGTTCTCGGAATCGCTGAGGCGCCTCAACCCCGACGAGACGGTCGACGAGGCCACGGTCCAGGCGGTGCTGGACCATCTGAGGAACGATCTCTCCGCGGAGGACGTCGGAAGGCTGTTCTACAGGGACCTGGTCGGCGGCGTCTTCGGACTGAGGCTCGTGGATTTCGACCATCCGGGCAACAACGACTTCACCGTGGTGACCGAACTGCCCTACGAGTACGAGGATGACAGTTTCCGGCCTGACATCGTCTTCCTGCTCAACGGCATGCCGCTGGCGTTCATGGAGGTCAAGAGGGAGAACAACCGCGACGGCATCCTCGCGGAACGCGACCGCATGCACCGTAGGTTCGGCCAGCCCCACTACCGCAGGTTCGCGAACATCACCCAGTTGATGGTCTTCAGCAACAACCAGCCCTACGACGACGAGGACCACGAGCCGATCCAGGGATCCTTCTACGCGTGCAGCGCGTACGGAACGGTCAAGATGAACCATTTCCGCGAACCGCAGCGGAGCCGGGCCCGGCTGCTGGCCTCATTGTCCCCGCGCGACGCGGGGACCGAGAAGTCCATCCTCAGGGACAACAACGGCATCGCCCTGTACGGCTCGCCGGAATGGGAGGCGTCCGTGGACCCCCGGACGCCGGCGAACGAGATCATCACCTCGATGCTGAGCCCGAAGCGTTTCCTCTTCCTGCTCAGATACGGGATCTGCTACCGCGAATACGTGGACGACAACGGCGTGAACCACATCGACAAGCACATCATGCGCTACCCGCAGCTGTTCGCCACACTCGCGGTCCGCGGCAAACTCGATTCGGGGGCGAAACAGGGCGTCATCTGGCACACGCAGGGAAGCGGCAAGACCGAACTGGCGTTCCTGCTGTCGCGCTACCTCAAGGACTACTACCAGCGGCGGGACACCCAGTTGCAGACGTTCTTCATCGTGGATCGTCTGGAACTGCTGAACCAGGCCTCCGACGAGTTCACGTACCGAGGGGCGAACGTCGTCCGGGTCGAATCACGCGAGGAATTCGCCGAGCTTCTACGGAAACCGTCCCAGATGTCGGGACAGAACGACGCCCCGGTCATCGCGGTGGTGAACATCCAGAAATTCTCCGCGGACGCGCTGAGCGTCCCTCCGTCGTACAACATCAACATCCAACGCCTGTTCTTCCTGGACGAGGCGCACAGGGACTACAAGCCGGGACACAGCTTCCTGTCGAGCCTCATCTCCGCGGACCGCCAGGCGGTGCGCATCGCGTTGACGGGAACGCCGCTGATCCGGCAGAAAGGCGGAGCGAACACGCGCGAGGTGTTCGGCGACTACATCCACACGTACTTCTACAACCAGTCCGTGGCTGACGGCTACACGCTGAAACTGCTGCACGAGGAAGTGGAGCAGCGGTTCCGCGTGCGCATGCGGAAGATAGTCAGCGACCTGCGGGAGCTCGACAAGCTCGTCACCCTGGACCAGGTCTACGAGCATCCACATTACATCGACCCATTGGTGGAATACATCGTCGACGACCTATGCCATTCGAGGGTGGAGGCCGGCAAGGGGAACGGCAACATCGGCGCGATGGTCGTCGCGACCAGCTCCAAACAGGCGCGCGCCATCAGCGAGGCCCTGCAGCAATACGATCCGGACGTCTCGTCGGCGCTGGTGCTGTACGACGAGGGCACCAAGAACGACCGCAGGGAGATCCAGAAAAGATTCAAGCAGGGCGAGATCGACATCCTCGTGGTCTACGACATGCTGCTCACCGGATTCGACGCCCCCAGGCTCAAGAAACTCTACCTGTGCCGCAAGATCAAGGCGCACAACCTGCTGCAGGCCCTGACGCGCGTGAACCGCCCCTACCATGGCATGACGCACGGCTACGTCGTGGACTTCGCCGACATATCGGCCGAGTTCGACAAGACCAACAGGGCCTACTACGAGGAGCTCAGCAAGGAGTACGGCGACGAGGCTGACAGGTTCCAGAGCCTGTTCGAGGACCCCGAGGCTATCCGCGGACAGCTCGGCTGGATCAAAAGGGTCCTGTGGAACTACACCACGGACAACATCGTCGCCTTCACCCGGGAGATCGGCGCGATCGGCAGCGAGCACAGGGACGAACTGTACAAGCTGCGCAAGGCGCTGCGCCAATACAAGGAACTCCGCAACATGGCCGCGGCCGCGGGATTCGAGGAATTGAGGAAAAGGTTCTCCGACGCCGATGGATGGTTCGACGTCGACCGCCACCAGAAACTGCTCAACGAGGTGGAACTGCGCATCCAACGCCTGAACATGCAGGAATCCCTGAAAAGCAAGGAACTGTCCACCGGCGCGATGAACGTCCTGCTGGACCAGATGGAATTCGAGTTCTCGCATGGCGACGAGGCGGAGCTCGAGGTCTCCGACAAATTGCGCGAGAAGCTCCGCAAGGCCCGCGGGACGTTCGGCGGCAACAAGGATCCCAAGGACCCCGCGTTCGTGAACCTGCTGGACAAGCTGCGGGAGAAACTGACGAAGGCCGACTTCGAGGAGATGACCACCGAACAGGCGACGAGCCTGATGGACGAGGTGGACCACCTGCGCAAGGAGGCCGAGGAGATCAACCGGCGCAACGACCAGCTGGCCGGGAAATACGGCGGCGACGCGAAATTCATGCGCGTCCACAAGGAGATGAAGACCGCGGACAGTCCGATCACGACCGACGACATGGCGATACACCGGATACTGGCATTGGGCAAGAAGACCATCGACAGCCTGCTCGAACAAAACGCCGCGGCGTTCGACCAGGAGGCATCCTTCAAACGCAAGGTCGGCGGAAGACTGATCAGGACAGTCAGGGACATAAACCCGGACGATCCCGTGAGACAGACGGAGCGGGCGGTCGACTGGATGTATGCTGAATACTCCGATGAAAGGAAGAACCACCTCGTATGAACACCGAGATACTCAACAGGACGCTGGCGATGATCGACGGCCTGAAGACCGTGTGCGCGGACGCCGGCCTAGCCAACGACAGCAGCGAATACAAGATCATCACGGAGGCGTTCCTCTACAAGTACCTCAACGACCGTTTCCTCCACGAGCTTGCCGCCCTTGACGAGTTCTCCGACTGCGCCGACGTCAAAGCGGTGGAGGCCAGATACGTCGGCATGGATGAGGACGACCGCGAGACCGTGCTGTACGAGCTCGGGACCGTCGCGCTCATACGCCCGGAATGGCTGCTGTCCAACCTGTTCAACCACAAAGGCGAGAACGACTTCGCCAAACGGTTCGACACGGCACTGACCGGCATCGCGCAGGACAACGTGGACATCTACTCGGTCAAGGCCGGACAGGGCCGCATCACCCTGTTCCAGGGGGTGTCGCGGTTCATCGTCGAGGAGAACAGACGCAACGCCTTCTGCGCCGCCCTGGTCGGCGCCCTTGTGGATTTCAGCTTCGACGACGCGCTGTCGCAGGGATACGACTTCTTCTCGCAGGTGTTCGAATACCTGATCAAGGACTACAACAAGGACTCCGGCAGCTACGGCGAATACTTCACCCCGCACGCCATCGCCAGCATCATGGCCAGGATCCTCGTCCCCGAAGGCGACCGCAACGTCACGGTATACGATCCGGCGGCCGGCTCCGGAACGCTCGTGCTCGCACTCGCCCACGAGATCGGTGAGGACAACTGCACCATCTACACGCAGGACCGGTCTCAGAAGGCCAACGAGTTCATGCGCCTCAACCTCATCCTCAACGGGCAGGTCGAATCCCTCGCCAACGTCGTGCACGACAACACGCTGACCGCGCCACGCCACTTGGAGGACGACGGCAACTCGATCAAGCACTTCGACTACATCGTGAGCAACCCGCCGTTCAACTGCGATTTCTCAAAGGACAGAAACACCCTCGCGTCGGATAAATACGCAAAAAGGTTCTGGGCCGGAGTGCCGAACATTCCCAAAAAGAAACTGGAGGGAATGTCGATCTACCTCATGTTCCTCCAGCACATCCTGGTGTCACTCAAACCCGAGGGCAAGGCGGCAATCGTGGTGCCCACCGGCTTCCTCACCGCCAAGGGCGCCATCGAGAAGACCATCCGCAAACGCATGGTTGACGAACGCATGCTGCGCGGGGTCATCTCCATGCCGAGCAACATCTTCGCCAACACCGGCACCAACGTGTCCATCATCTTCCTGGACAAATCCAGGGAACACGACCACGCGCTGCTGATGAACGCATCCAGCCTCGGCACCAAGGAGAAAGTCGGCAAAACCCAGCGCACCGTGCTTTCCGACAGGGAAATCAGCCGAATCATCAACACATTCAACGCCCGTGAGGAACAGGATGATTTCTCGGTGCTCGCCGACTACGACGATATCAAGGACAGGAACTACTCGTTCAGCGCCGGACAGTACTTCGAAGTCAAGATCGAATACACCGACATCACCCCCGAGGAATTCCAAGCCAAGCTTGACGAACACATGGCATCATTGCATGATTTGTTTGAGAAAAGCGATGATCTCCAACAGTCTATTTTGAATCAGCTGAGGGGACTTCGCTATGCGTAGGATGAAACTTGAGGATTTGTGCGAGACGATTGTGGATTGCCCGCACTCCACGCCGAAATGGGAATCAAGCGGTGTCCCCGTAATCAGAAATTTCAATCTTAAAAACACCGTGATTTCACTCAATGATCCCTCTTATGTCAGCGAGGAAACTTACGCAGAGCGTACAAAACGTGCCATTCCACAAAAGAATGACATAATTTTCTCCCGTGAGGCTCCCATGGGCGTTCTTGGAATAATGCCCGACAATCTGAAATGTTGCCTTGGTCAACGTTTGGTACTAATCAGGCCGGATTCCTCAAAGATTTCACCACAATACCTGATGTATGCACTTACATCAGACTTCGTCCAAACCCAGATTCGCCGTGCAGATATTGCAGGATCGATTGTAAGCAATCTGACATTGCCTCAGATTAGATCTCTGGTTATTCCGATCATTGAAGACAGCGAGGAAGTAGCCAACTTGCTTGGTGCGATCGATGATAAGATCCAGACCAACCAGCGTATCTGCAAGGAACTTGAAGACACCGTCCGTCTTATCTACGACTACTGGTTCACGCAATTCGATTTCCCGGACGAGAACGGAAACCCATACCGTTCCTCAGGTGGCGACTTCTCTTCTTCCCATAAAATTAAGATGCCTTCGTCATGGAACATGGGACAGTTGGGGGATTTTGTTCGAATTAATTCTGATAGTGTATCGCCTTCAGCAATGCCAACAATCGTCGAGCATTACTCGATTCCGGCGTTTGATAGTATGGGCTATCCATCTTTTGATTATTCAAGTGGGATAAAGTCGAATAAGTACCGCGTCTCGAATAATTCCTTTCTCATTTCTAAATTGAATCCACAATTTAAGCGCGTTTGGAATCCTTTGTATTTAACCGATTCACCTGTATGCTCAACTGAATTTGTTGTTTTGAAATGCAAAACAACAATCGTTGATGGCTACGTTTTTTCAATATTGAACTCAGAAAGATTCCAAAGTTTCATGCAATCCAATGCAATCGCATCTACCGGCAGTAGATCAAGAGTGGAGCCAGAACGGATTTTGGAATATACATTGCCTGTTCCACCGGAAAGGGTTTTGCGCAAGTTTAACGAAGCCATGCAGCCGATACTGAAATTGGCGAATTCCAGTCGCATGGAAAATCATAATCTTGCGAATACGAGAAGCTGGCTTCTGCCGATGTTAATGACTGGACAAGTCAAGATTACAGAATCGGAATTTGGAGCGTAAACGTATGCCTACTCGAATCTGTTGGAATTGCCACGTGCTGTCGAACATGAAGTTGCCACAACTAGGTACCAGATATTTGTATGAAGCTGGCACCCAGTTGATGGATTGCATGTTTCCGAAACTCGAAGACTGCCATGGAAACAGGGAAAGTTCTTTTGTCATCTACGTTTGCGCCAACTGCGGCTACCCCAATATCGCGCGTTACCCACAAGACGAAAATGTTGATTTCGATGAGCCAGAAGAATGGATACCTGCATCCAGCATCGGCAAGGAATATTCTGATGTACCCAGAACGGTAGCAGACGCGGCCTCGGAAGCATATAAGTGCTTCTCCATCGGAGCATACCGTGCCACAGTCATCACTGCACGAAGCGTTCTTGAAGCCATCGCAACAGAGAAAATCTCCAGCCCGGCCAACGACCGAGGAAGAGACAAGGGACTGAAGGAAAAACTCAAAAATCTTGTCGATGAAGGCGTCATTCCATCCCAGCTTGGCGACTACGCTTCGGCCATCAAAGACATCGGGAACGGATCGACTCATAATATTTTCGAACCTGTGACGAAGAACGAGGCCAGCTATATTCTCGACTTCCTCGACATGATCATTGACGAGGTATACCAGCGCAATGCGAAACTCAAGAAACTCGCTGCTAAAAGCCAGGAATTCTCACGCGTCAAAGAAGCCAAACTTTTCGGTAAACATTAAGTCTCACATCCCTGCGGGCATACGATTCCGGGAGGACAATCCATGACCGATTCCAAGTCAGCAAAGAATAACCTCCAGCGATCAGCATCCAATCCAGCTTCTACTGCGGCATTCAAGGCCGCAGTAGAAGCGAATGCGGCAAAATCAATCGCAAACTTCACGAAACCGTCACTGGATGTTTTGAACGCTACTATACCGAAGTATTTGCAGGACATGTTCAAACAGCAAGAGACTGTCTCACGCATGTTTCGAAGCCCCAAGGCCCCATCTTTTGAAGTGCCTAAACCACCTGTCAGTACAGCTGGTTACCAATGGAGTCTGCCCAAAGAACAATGGCACCAGCTTATTGTCCTAGGGAACGGATTCGATCTGGAATGCGGATTGCATTCCAGATTCATAGACTTCGCGTATCCAAGATTCTTAAAACTTAAATCATGGCTAAATGAATCTTTTAAAAACCGCAACCAATCTTTGCACGATTATGGTCTGACCATTTGGGATGTAATTCTTTACTATGGACCAAAGAATTACTGGTCTGACGTCGAATCCGCCATTGAACGCTGGGTGGCTGAACGTGACGATGATGGTGAAACTCCTTGCTTAAGAATATCGGACAGACTTAATGGTCAAATATTTCTGTCTTCATCAGACACAAGTAAAGCCGAGAAATCCGTTATGCGATTCCTCAGTGCGCTGCCTGATGCTCCGCGTATTTGGACGTCATCCGAAGTGGCAAATATATTACTTTCAGAACTTAATAAACTAGAAAAAGCTTTCAGCGATTATCTACGCAACGAAGTGGACAGAAATGAAAGCTATGGCCAAGAGGCTCGAAATCTTGTAAATAGAATGCTTGTGACTGAGCTGCCAGATGAGGATTATTACGACGTTTCTGACTCATTGCTTGATTTCAACTATACGGATCCTTCTATTGATGCCGATAAATCATCGGAGCCCCATGCTGAGGAACACCCATTCCCGACTCTTGTCAATATCCATGGCAGTCTGAAAAAGAACAATATCATATTCGGTATTGATGGCACCAAACATATGGATGAACCGGATGCTCTTCCCTTCACGAAAACCTATCGTCTTCTTTCCCTGGATAATCCAGATATCGCAAAACTCATACAGACCCAATCACCGCATGGTGTGGGAGGCAGTCCCACCGCCATGATCAAATTCTACGGTCATTCACTCGCTCAGGCCGATTACGCTTATTTCCAAGCGATTTTCGACGGCGTTGACCTGTATGAGAGCCAGACCAGACTGATATTCTTCTATCGGCCTTGGCAGAAAGACGACGGCACGAGAATCTCAGACGCGGAGGCCAGGGCTGATATGAGCCGTAAAGTCGCCAAGCTGCTTTCAGCCTATGGTGCCACTCTGGATAACAAAGACCACGGCAAGAATCTCATGCATAAACTGCTTATTGAGGGGCGACTCAGCGTCAAAACGATTTAATTCATCTTCGTAGAGTCTGCATTTAAGCATCTGTAGATGGTGGACCGTCCCACATGCATCATCGCGGCGATCTGATCCACCGTCACCGATTTGGAATCATACAAGCGCCGTACCTCCCGAACCTGCTTTTCATCGAGTTTGGCGGGACGTCCGCCCTTCCGTCCTCTGGCGCGGGCGGCGGCGAGGCCGGCGCGGGTGCGTTCGCGGATCAGGTCGCGTTCGAACTGCGCCAACGAGCCGAAGATGTTGAACACGAGCGTGCCGCCCGGAGTGCTCGTGTCGATCGCCTCGGTCAGCGAGCGGAACTGCACTCCCCTCTCGTCGAATATTGTCATCAGGTCGACCAGGTTCCGCACGCTCCTGCCGAGCCGGTCGAGCTTCCACACGACGACGGTGTCGCCCTCCCTCAGAAGGTCGAGCATATGGTCGAGCTCGGGACGGTGCGCCCTCGCCCCGGACGCCACATCGGTGAAGATCCTGTCGCACCCCGCCTTCTCCAACGCGTCCCTCTGCAGATCGGTGGTCTGGTCGCCCGTGCTGACCCTCGCGTATCCGTAAACCATGCTCGCCATGCCACAGACCATACCACTACCCGTCAAAGGCATGGAGTTCCGGAACGTTGATTACGGGACGGGTTTCGGAACACCAATCGCCGGAGTGTCGGGGACGATGCCCCATGTCCGGGATCTTGTTCCGGAAACCTCCGTTTACGGAACGGACGCGTCCTAATCGGCACCAGTCTGCA
>ERZ808266.315-NODE-315-length-17878-cov-8.325366_pt1 | contig 17878 bp, 14 predicted proteins | sample MGYA00521278_ERZ808266 | MGnify/ENA primary metagenome ERZ808266 (study PRJEB31516, sample SAMN03275591) | gut metagenome | biome: mammalia-associated habitat; material: feces | host: Papio cynocephalus | place: Kenya | collected 2012-08-02 ... | reverse complement strand
TGGTCGCGCAGCGACTGCGCCGCGTCGGGATGAATGTTTTCAAGTAATAATGCTTTAGGCATGTCTCCACCTTATAGCGTGAGTTCCTTTTCGTCCGCTTTTGTCCGGACTATAAGCAGCCGTTGCGTCGGCCTGGTCATGGCGACGTAGAGGTCGGACGCCGCCACGATGCGCGAAGGCGCCTCCTGCTCGATCCGCCCGGGCTGCACCACCATCACCGCGTCGTATTCCAGACCCTTGACGGTCTGCGTCGAACAGACGGTCACCTGCTCGTCCCATGAGCTTTGCGCATCGAGCCGCGCGAACTCCTTCGCGTCCAGATGCCGCGACAGCTCCGCGTACACGCGCGCGCGCAGTGGACGGAGCATGTCGTCGGGCGCGATGATGGCGACGCGGCCGGTGCCATCGGCGGAAACGTAGGAACGAACCAGATCGATGGTCTGCCGGGCCACCGCGTCGGACAGAAGGCCATCGTCGGCGAGCACCAGATGCCTGACCGAATCGGGTACCGCCCGCACCGCGTTGACGGTGGAGATGTACAGACCCTCCGCGGACGCGAAATCGCCGGCGAGACGTGACACCTCCTTCGGATTGCGGTAATTGATGGTCAGTTCGTTCAACTGCCAGTTGTTCGGGCCGAACAACGGATCCATCATGCGCTTCCACGAGCGGGTCCCTCCCAAAGCCGAGGTCTGCGCCACATCCCCGACGATGGTGAACGAACGCGACGGGCAACGGCGGATCAGCATGCGCCAATCCATCGCGGTGAGCTCCTGCGCCTCATCCACCACGATGTGGCCGTACGTCCACTCCCTGTCGGCCGCCGCGCGCTGCGCGGTGAGCTCCGCGTCCAGACCATTGATGTTGTCGACCAGCATCTGCGAGGTGACGATGCCCGTGCCGATGCCGGCCTGGGCCAACGTGTCCTGGGCGAACTGCTCCTCTTCCGCGCGCTTCGCATCCATCGCCTTCTGCTTCGCCACGGCCTTCGGATCGGGACCAAGCAGTTCCATGGCCTCATCGAGCAGCGGAACATCGCTGATGGTGAACGGCGAGCCCTTGGGCCGAATCAGCGACTCGATGTCGCGCTCCTCGAGCCAAGGGGCGAAACGGCGCAACTGCTGTGGCTTGCAGAACAGCTGGTCGACCAGCCATTGGCCGGTCATGGGCAGCCACGCGAGGTTCAATGTTCGGCGCAGGTCGTCGTTCATGCGCAGTTGCTGCGCCACATCCGAAAGCTCCGCCTGCTCGGGCTGGTAATCAAGCTGCTCCACATAACGGTTGCGCATCGCGGACAGCATGCTGCGCACGAAGGTCTCACGCGCCTTGTTGTGCGGCTGGCGCGTGCGCTTGGCATCGGCGATGGCCTGTTCCAGATCGACGCGCGCCACCGGCACGCTGAATCCGTTGATACGGATATTCGGCAGACGGGAAGGTATGCGCTCGCGGGCGGCCACGGCATTGGCGATCGCCTTGGCCATGCGGCGCTCGCCTTTGATTTTGGCCGCGTGCGGAGTGTCGCGGGAGGTCGCGATGACGCCCGGGATGAGATCGGCGATGGTGCGGCTCACCACGCCGGTCTCGCCCAACGACGGCAGCACCTGATCGATGTAGTGCAGGAACGTCGAGCTCGGTCCGACCACCAGCACGCCGGAACGTTCCAGAGTGCGGCGGTGCGTGTACAGCAGGTACGCGGCGCGATGCAGCGCGACGGCGGTTTTGCCGGTGCCGGGCCCTCCCTGCACCACCACCGCCTGGTTGAGTCCCGCGCGGATGATGCGGTCCTGCTCCGCTTGAATCGTCGCCACGATATCGGTCATCTTGCCGGTGCGCTTGGCGTTCAGCGACGCCAGCAGCGCGCCCTCGCCGGTGAGCGTGCCGTCGGAAGAGGCCTGCCCGACCTGGTCGGAGTGCACGTCGAGCACCTCGTCCTCCACGCCGACGACCTCGCGGAACCGCAACGTGATATGGCGTCGCATCACGATGTCGCCATGGTTCGACGGCGTCGCCTCATAGAACGGGCGCGCGGCGTCGGCGCGCCAATCGGTGAGGATCGGCTCATGACGCTCGTTCGACAGTCCGATACGGCCGATATAGCGGTGCTTGCCCTGAACGTCGTCGAGTCTGCCGAACACCAGGCGGTCCTCCACCGCGCGCAGCTGGGTGAGGCGGTCCTCATACATGGTGGCGAAGGAATCCCGCTCGGTGCGTTGCGTGGGCGAACCGTGCGATCCGGCTGCGCGAACGGTGTCGAGCCGGGTTCGTAACTGCGCCCTCAACGTGTCCAGACGGTCGTAAGCGCGGCTGACGGCCTGCTGCTCCTCACGCAATTGGGCGGAATAGTTCGACATGAAATAAATCCCTTCATCAAAAACTCAGAGCGTTCCAATTTACTCCAAGGGTTCTACGAACCTTGCGGGGCGAAACGGCCTCGGGTGAACGGAACGTGAATTCATCGCCTTCGGAATCGTCGGATATGGCGCGTTGCGGAACAGGCCTGCATAAAAGCCGAGTATTGCGTGAGCATTTTGTGCCCAAGTGGGAGATTTTGGTGAGCCGTGGGGTAGAGTGGTGAATCAGCTGTGGGATGGAGCGCGTCTGCATGTCGGCGAAGGAGGTGCGGCAATGGTCCACGATGTTGGAGCTGCGCCGTCCTCCGAAGACGAGACGACATCGTCGAACGACGTGTCGGCGGATTTTCCCCCATTGCTGCTTGGAACCTACACTCCCAAAATCGATGCCAAGGGACGCATGGCGCTGCCTGCGAAACTGCGGGCCCGGATTGGAGACGGTATGGTGATGGCCCGGGGCCAGGAGCGGTGCGTGTATCTGCTGCCGCAAATCGAATTCCGCCGCATCGCCATGCGCATCCAGCGCACGTCCATGGGAAATAGGGCGGCGCGTGAATACCTGCGCGTCTTCCTTTCCGGCGCGGTCGAGCAGAACCCCGACCGGCAGGGACGTGTGCTGGTGCCGCAGATGCTGCGCGATTACGCGGGGCTCGGCGACGACATCGTGGTGATCGGTGTGGGGACCAGAGCGGAGATTTGGAACAGACAGGCATGGGAGGAGTACCTTGCCGACAAGGAGCAGGAGTACTCCGATATTGCCGATGACGTATTACCGGCGGTGGGATTCTGATGGCAGATGTGACGACGATTCATCAGCCAGTGTTGCTGGACGATTGTGTGGACCTGGTCGCGCCCGCATTGGCGAAGCCGGGCGCGACGGCGGTGGATTGCACGCTCGGTTTGGCGGGCCATTCCACGGCCTTCCTCAAGGCGTGCCCGGAGGCCCGGCTCATCGGCATCGACCGCGATACCGAGGCATTGGGGCTCGCCACGGAACGCATGCGCATGGAGGGGCTGTCGGAGCGGTTCATCCCGGTGCACGCCGCATTCGATGAGTTCGCGCAGGTGCTTGACGATCAAAGCATCGACAGGGTGGACGCGGTGTTCATGGATCTGGGATTGTCCAGTCTGCAGATCGACGAGACCGATCGCGGCTTCTCCTATTCGCATGACGCGCCGCTCGATATGCGCATGGATGTGAGCCAGCCGCTGACCGCGGAGCGTATTCTCGCCGAATATTCGTATGCCGATTTGGTGCGCATCTTCCGCACATACGGCGAGGAGCGCTTCTCCAAGCAGATCGCGCGCGAGATCGTCCGCCGCCGCGAAACCGAGCCGCTGGCCACTTCCGGGCAGCTCAATCGGCTGGTCGACGAGGTCGTGCCGCAGGCGCATCGTCCTGCCGGCAATCCGGCGAAAAGGGTTTTTCAGGCGCTGCGCATCGAAGTGAACGGCGAGCTTGACAAGCTCGCCGGCACGTTGCCGCAGATTGCGAACCGGCTTGCCGTGGGCGGCAGATTGGTCGTGGAGTCGTACCATTCTCTGGAGGACAAAACGGTGAAGTCCTTCATGAACCAGGGGCTGAAGGCGGATGTGCCGCCGGATATGCCGGTGGTTCCCCCTGACATGATGCCGTTCTTCAAGGAGCTGACGCGCGGGGCGATCAAGGCGGATGACGAGGAGATCGCACGGAACCCACGTTCCGCTTCGGTGCGGCTCCGGGCGATCGAGCTGACCCGGCCGATTCCACGGCGATGGCGGAGGCGGTTCGAGCAAGGGGCCGATTACATGAGTGTGAGCGGAAAAGGAAGGAGGCGCTGAGATGGCCGCACCAAGAACTGTTTTGTCGAGCGCCGTTCCGGCTGGACGCAAAAGCCAGGACGAGACGGCGGGAACGACCCGTCCGGAGCTGCATGTCATCAAAGGCGCGCGTGCCGAAGGCAACGGTTTCAAGCGCGGATTCGAACAGCTGATCACATGGACCCGCACCCGTAGCACGCCATTGCTGCATCTGGTCATCGCGGTGGTCTTCCTCGGCGCCTCCCTGCTCGGTTCGCTGATGCTCCGCACCGAAATGGTGCAGAATTCGTTCGAATCGAACAAAATCGAATCGAACATCACCCGACTGACGCAGGACGTCGAAGACGACCAGGCCAAGCTCGACAAGCTTGAGGCGTCGTTGCCCAGCAAGGCCGAGCAGATGGGCATGGTGCCGCAGGAAGGCGCCCTGACCATCGACCTGAATGGATACAAGGCGACTGGAGACGACAGCAAGTGAAGCCACACCGCCAATCTTGGATGTCCTCGCAGAAAACCCTCATGGTGAAGACCATGGCCATCGGACTTGTACTGACGATCGTGGGGTTGGTCTGTCTCGGCCGTCTGGTCTGCGTGCAGCTGGTCAACGGCAAGGAAGTGGCGTTGCAGGCCGCGGAAAACCGCACCATCAAGGTCACATTGAAGGCGCGTCGCGGCAAGATCATGGACACCAACGGTTCGATTCTCGCGCAAAGCGTGGAGCGGTACAACATCATCGGCAACCCGCAGCTCGCGCAGGATTTCAAACCGGTCACCTGCACGAAGCAGACCGCTGGCGAATGCCATCAGATCAACGGCAAGCCGGTCGGCGCCACGGGGGCCGCCGCGGTGGCGCGTCTGCTGGCGCCCATCCTCGGCATGGATGCGACGGAACTCGGCGCGATGCTGGCCGGAAGCGGGCAGTACGTCATTCTGAAAAAGGATGTGACGCCGTCCATTAAACGCAAGATCAGCAAACTGAATCTGGGTGGCATCGTCTACGGGGAACTCAGCAACGAACGCGTCTATTCGAACGGAACGCTGATGGGCGCGTTGCTCGGCGGCCTTGACTCGGACGGCAAGGGTGCGGCCGGCATCGAGCAGATGGAGAACAAGACGCTCACCGGCAAGGACGGGTATCAGGTATACCAGCAGGGCAGCGGCGGCGTCGAGATCCCGGGCACCATGACCGAATCCAAGGACGCGGTCAATGGATCCGATGTGACGCTGACCATCGACCATGATGTGCAATGGTACGTGGAAAAGGTGCTCAAGGACAGCGAGAGCAAATATCATTCGGCATGGGGCATCGCGATGGTGCAGGACGTGCAATCCGGTGACGTTCTGGCGTTGGCCGACAGCGACGAGATCGAAGCCGGCAGCGACGACGCCAAACTCGGCGTGTCGCGCGCGGTGAGCGAGACCTTCGAACCGGGATCCATCGGCAAGGTGTTCGCCATGTCGGGAATCGTGCAGAGCGGATTGCACAAGCTCGAGGACAAGTTCACGGTTCCCGGAACCATCGTGGTGGACGGGCAGAAGTACAAGGACGCCGTCGACCACGGCAACGAGCAGTGGACCCTCGCCGGCATCCTGGAACAGTCCTCGAACGTCGGCATGGTCATGGCCGGGGAGAAGATGAGCAACGAACAGCGGTATGAGTTCATCAGCAAGTTCGGCATCGGACAGGACACCGGACTGGACCTGCCGGGCGAATCGTCGGGCGTGCTGCATTCCTCCGGCAGCTGGGACCGCCGAACGCGCAACACCGTGCTGTTCGGCCAGGGCTACACGGTCAACATCATGCAGTTGTCGAACGCGGTGTCGGTCATCGCCAACAAGGGCGTGAAGAAACCGCTGCGCATCATCAAATCCATCACCGATTCCGAAGGCCACGTGCACGAGCAGAAGGCCAAGGGCGAGGCCGTCCGGGTGATTGACGAATCCGTGGCCTCGCAGATGCTGAACGCCATGGAATCCGCCGCCGAACACTACAACACGTTCGTCAAGGTGGACGGGTACCGTATGGCGGCGAAATCCGGTACGGCCGAAGTGGCCGGCGAGAACGGCAGTCTGACATCCATCATCAGCGATTACTCCACCATCATTCCGGCGGATAATCCGAGATTCGTGATCACTGTGGTGCTCAAGGACCCCCAAGGCAGCTATGGTGGTTTGACTGCGGGCCCCGTCACGGCGGAAATTGGTGAATTCCTTATGCAGAAGTATGAGGTGCCGGCCTCCAGTCCCCGCACTGGTGCTATTCCGGTGACTTGGTAGGCGATCCGGTGGCACTTGGCACACGGTGACTCGGTGAAGAAGTATGAAGAACGGGAGCGGAAATGAGCGCTGTCAGTGAAGCCATGAACCGTCGTATGACGCTGGGCATGCTGTCCAACCGGTATGGTTGCGAGATCGAGCCCCCGTCGGCGACCGAGGTGACGGTGACGTCCATAGCCGACGCAATCGATTCCGTGCGTCCCGGTGCGTTGTTCATACCGTCGACGGATACGGACGCGCATCAGATCGAGACGGCGCAGAGCCTGGGCGCGTACGCCGCGGTGGTTCCGCGCGCGATGCGGGGAACGATCCGCAACCCGCAGATCCCATTGGTGTATGCCGACCTCACCGAAGAGCAGTTGGGCGTGTTGGCCAGCACTATGGCGGGTTCCCCGTCCGATTCCCTTGCCGTGTTCGCCGTGGCCGGCGAGGATGACGAATCCGTGGAGCATAATGTCAGGAACCTCGCCGATTTCCTGCACATGCTGGGTAATCCCGTGGGCGTGGTGAGCGCTTCCGATTCGCAATCCTTGGAACGGTTCCTCAACCTGCGTTACCCGTTGTCGATCCTCGACGTGCAACGCACGCTGGCGGTATGCATGGAGGACGGCGCGGCCGCGGTGATCCTCGCCTTGGACAAGCGCACGCTTGACGAACAGGCGTTGCAGGCGGTGAACATCGACGTGTTGGGATGCTCGGACACCGGTTCCGACGAGAAACGGACCCGCGACTTCGCAGCACGCTTCGGATGCGTCATCGGCAAGCACACGCACATCGCGCGTCGCACTTCGGAATCGGATCTGCTGGCGGCGCAGGCTTCGTCGGCCTATGACGAATCCGATGCCGGCGCGCTGTCCCTGTCCATCGCGATGGTGCTGGCCGCCGGGGTGCGCAAGGCGAACATCAAAAGCGCCCTGCGCGTATCGCGCGACATGCAATGAGACGATACGGAACGATGCGACACGCACGCGGCGAATGCCGATTGGACGTCCGCATGATCGCCGGAGGGAATATAGCCTGTGACGAATGATCCGACGAATCGCATAATGAAGACACGTGGTGCGGATACCATATTCGCACGGTACTGAAAACAAGAGGAGAACAAGAGTGAACAACCCGGGCATGATGCCGATGAGCGTGGCGGAGATCGCCGAAGCGGTCCATGGACGGCTGGTGGCCGGTGCCATCGATGTGAACGCGCCGGTCGCTACCAGCGCGTTCACCGATTCGCGGCAGATCGTCGACGGTTCGGTGTTCGTGGCGATCGCCGGCGAACGCGTCGACGGACATGATTTCGTTCCCAAGGTCGGTTCCCAAGGTGCCGTGGCCGCGGTGGTGGACCATGAGGTCGAGCACGCCGGCGTGCCCCAGATCGTGGTGGAGAACACCGTCACGGCTCTGGGTGCATTGGCCAGGCACAACATCGAACGCCGCCGCGCGGAGGACGACGCGTTCACGGTGATCGGCATCACCGGCTCCGTCGGCAAGACCACCACCAAGGATCTGCTGAAATCGTTGCTTTCGGGCGTCGGCTCGACCGTGGCCCCGGTGGGGTCGTTCAACAATGAGATCGGTCTGCCGCTGACCGCGCTCAAGGTGAACGCCGGAACCCGATTCCTTGTGGCGGAGATGGGCGCCAACCATGTGGGCGAGATCGCCAATCTGACGTCGCTGGTTCCGCCGGACATCGCCGTCGTGCTCAAGGTGGGCGTGGCGCATCTGGGTGAGTTCGGCTCTCCGGAGCGCATTGCCCAGGCCAAGTCCGAGATCGTGCGCGGACTGGTGCCCGATGGCGTGACCGTCCTGAACGCCAACGACGCCCGGGTGAGCGCGATGCGGGCCATCGCGCCGGGCGACGTCGTCTGGTTTGGCTTGCCGCAGGAAGACGGCGCCCAGCCATCGGTCACCGCCCAGAACGTGCGCTGCGACGATCTGGATCATCCGTCCTTCACGCTGAACGTCGACGGGGACCGCGCCGAGGTGACGCTCGGCATTTGCGGCCAGCATAATGTGATGAACGCGCTGGCCGCGGCCGCCGTGGCGACGCGTCTGGGCATGTCGGCCGCGCAGGTCGCGGCGGGACTGTCCGATGTGAAGAGCATCAGCCCGCATCGCATGGCGGTATCCACCGTCCGCAAGCCGGAGACGACGTTCACGCTGATCGATGATTCCTTCAACGCCAATCCCGATTCCATGAAGGCGGGCATCGACGGGCTGTTGCGATGGCGCGCCGGCCAGGATCCGCATCCGTTCCGCATCGCGGTGCTGGGCGCCATGCTGGAGCTCGGTCCGGACGAGAAGACGCTCCATGCCGGTGTGGGCCGGTATGCGGTCGAAGGCGGCGTGGATGCTTTGGTCGCCGTCGGCAGCGCCTCGGACGCCGCGTTGGACGCGCTCGCCGGGGCGATGGCGCAAGGTGGCTCCGAGGCCGCGGCCGATGCCGTCACGGTGGATTGGGCGCATGGCGCGGACGAGGCCGATGCCATGGTGACGCATCTCGCCGAAGGCCATGATGGCGCGGTCGTGCTGCTCAAGGGCTCCCATGCCTCGGGTCTCAGCGCGTTGGCCGAACATTGGCAGGGCCTGGCGGCAGAATAGTAGCAACGGGAACGAAGTGGAACGCGCATGATCCGCATATCAGACCGGATGAAGCGCCGCATAACCGAAATCGCAATATGACTGAAATGGAGAGCATCAGGTGATTGCACTCATCATCGGAATTTTGGTGTCGCTGCTTGTGACGATTGTGGGCACCCCACTGCTGATTCGTCTGGTGCACAAGCTCAATTACGGCCAGTACATCCGTCAGGATGGGCCGAAATCCCATCTGGTCAAGCGCGGAACGCCGACGCTGGGCGGCGTGGTGATCAATCTCGCCGTGGTGCTGGGTTGGGGATCGTCCGCCCTGTACCGGTTCCTCGCCCGTGGCGAGGTGCCATCGTGGTCGGCGGTGCTGGTGCTGTTCGCCATGCTGTCGATGGGATGCCTCGGATTCATCGACGATTTCGCCAAGGTGCGCAAGAAGCAGAGCGAGGGTCTGACCGTCAAGGGCAAGTTCATCGGCCAGTTCGTCTTCGCCACGATCTACGCGGTACTGGCTTTGATCCTGCCCACCAAGTCTGGCTTCCCCAGCGCGCAGGCCGGTATGAGCTTCATCGAGAAGCCGTTCCTCAGCTTCGAGTTCGCAGGTCGCGCGGTGTCCATCGTGCTCTTCGTGATCTGGGTCAATCTGCTCATGTCCGCCTGGAGCAACGCCATCAATCTGACCGATGGTCTCGATGGTCTGGCAGCCGGCTCGTCGATGATCGCCTTCATGGGATACGCGGGCATCGCGTTCTGGGAGTTCTACCATCTCAAGGGATCCGGTCACAGCGGCTTCACCTATGCGGTCTCCGATCCGCTTGACTTGACCATCATCGCGGTGTGTGCGGCCATGGCGTGCTTCGGATTCCTGTGGTACAACTCGAATCCGGCGTCCATCTTTATGGGCGATACCGGCTCCCTCGCCTTAGGTGGCCTGTTCGCGGCCATGTCGATCGCGACGCACACCGAATTCCTCGCCGTCATCCTGGGTGGCCTGTTCGTCATCGAGACCATGAGCGACATCATCCAGGTCAGCTACTTCAAGATGACGCACAAGCGCGTGTTCCGCATGGCTCCCATCCACCATCACTTCGAATTGAAGGGATGGCCTGAAGTCAAGGTCGTCACCCGCTTCTGGATGATCGAACTGCTGTTCGTGATCGTCGCGCTGATGCTGTTCTACGGCGATTGGGTGACGCATTCCGGCCTGTGGCTGAGCTGAGCCGCGCAATACCGCAAATATGGGCGAACATGGCGGATTACTTCATGATTCGCCATACGGCAAAAGACGTTTCGCATATCGAAGGATGATGGACATGGACATGAATGGCAAAACCGCTATCGTCGCGGGACTGGGTGTTTCCGGGCAGAGCATGATGCAGGTGCTGGCTTCCCGTGCCGGCAAGGTGATCGGGGTGGATGAAAAGAAGCCCGACGCCGATCTGCACTCGTTCGACCAGATCGACTGGGACAATGTCGATCTGGTGATGACCTCGCCGGTATTCAATCCGCGCACCCCGTTCATTCTCGAGGCCCAGCGTCGCGGCATTCCCGTCATGAGCGAGGTCGAGCTTGCCTGGCAGCTGCGTGTCGATTGCGACGCCACCGGTGAGCCGGCTCGTTGGATCGGCATCACCGGCACCAACGGCAAGACCTCCACCACGGAAATGACGTCGGAGATGCTCACCGCCTGTGGGTTCAAGGCCCCCGCCGTGGGCAACATCGGCAAGGCCGTCTCGCATGCCGCCGTCGACCCCTCGAACGAGGTGCTGTGCGTCGAGCTGAGCTCCTTCCAGTTGCATTTCACGGATTCGCTCGCGTTGGACTGCGCCGCGATCACCAATATCGCGGATGACCATCTCGACTGGCACGGCGGCATCGAAAACTACGCCGCGGACAAATCGAAGGTGTTCCACAATGTCAAGAAGGCCTTGGTGTACAACGCCGATGACGAACGTGTGACCAAGCTGGCGTTCACGGCACAGGCCGCATCCGGCTGCCGTAGGATCGGCTTTACGCTGTCCGAGCCGCAGGAAGGGCAGATCGGCGTGAAGGACGGTTGGATCGTGGATATGTCCGGCGTGGCGGGCGGCGAGCCTGGCATCCCGGAGCAGGTGGCTCCGATCGCCGAATTCACGCATCTGACCGAGCCGGACGGCACGGTCTATCCGCATTTGCTGGCCGACGCGTTGACCGCTTTGGCACTGGTGCTCGGTCTCGGCGCCGACAGGAGCCGCGCCATCGACGCGTTGAAGCGTTTCGCTCCTGGCGGCCATCGCATCCAAACCGTGGCCACCACCAAAACACGGGATGGCGGAACCATTCGTTTCGTGGATGATTCCAAGGCCACCAACGCCCATGCGGCCAAGGCTTCGCTCAACAGCTTCGCCGACAAATCCGTGGTTTGGATCGCCGGCGGCCTCGCCAAGGGAGGACGTTTCGAACATCTGGTCGCCGAACAGGCACACATCATCAAGGCCGCGGTCGTCATCGGCAAGGACCAGCAGCCGATGCTCGATGCGTTCAAGGCCAGCGCTCCAGACATCCCCCTTACCGTCATCGATCCGGCCGACAACGCCACCGTCATGGCGCGGACCATCGACGCGGCAGGTGAATACGCCTCATCCGGCGATGTGGTGCTGATGGCTCCGGCCTGCGCGTCCATGGATCAATTCAAATCGTATGCAGATCGTGGCGACCAGTTCGCCCGCGAGGCACGACGCTGGGTGAACGAGCATGGGGAGCATTAAGCCGGGTCGCGGCATCCTTTCGATGCGTGATTCCGACCGTTCCGGGATTGGCGGCACTCCGGACGACACGGCGACGAAATCCTCCGACATCGACGATTTCCATGATTTCGTGGGTCTGCGCAGCCTGCTCAACCCATTATGGTGCTATCACGGATTCCGACTTGCGGTGGTCATCCTCACGGTGTTCGGCGTGATCATGGTGTTCTCGAGCTCTTCGGTGAACATGATCGCCAACGGTCAATCGCCATGGTCGCAGGCGCTCAAACAGGGATTGTTCTGTGCGGGCGGCATCGTCGTGGCGGCGATGGCCATGGCGATTCCCTCCCGGGCATATCGCAAATGCAGTGGCGCGTTTCTGGTTTTCGCGCTGGTGCTGCAGTTCATGACCCTCACGTCGCTTGGTGTGGAGGTCAATGGCAACAAGGGCTGGATCGGCATACCGAACGTGTTCACGGTGCAGCCTGCGGAAATCGTCAAGCTGGCGTTGTGCATCTGGATGCCGGGCGAATTGATCGATGCCCGCGAAAAGGTCCGTAAAGGCGCCAAGCCACTTGAATTGCTCAGGGCATACGATCGGTTGTTGGTCGGATATCTGGCCAGTCTGATACTCATCGTGGCCGGCAAGGACCTCGGCACCGCCATGATCGTCGTGGCCATCGGCTGCATCGCGTTGCTGCTGGGTGATTTTCCCGTCAAGGCGTTGCTTGCCAGCGTCGCTGTCTGTGTGGCCGGCGTCATCGTGCTGGTCATCGTCAGTCCGAACCGAGTCCAACGAATCATGGCCGTTTACCAGGAGTGCTCCGCCTCCGATCTCGAAGGCGTGTGCTACCAGGCGATACATGGCAAATACGCCATTGCGTCGGGCGGGCTGCTCGGCGTGGGCATCGGCAATTCCGGCGAGAAATGGGGCTATCTGCCCGAGGCGCACAATGATTTCATCTTCGCCATCATCGGTGAGGAGACCGGGTTCGTCGGCGCGGCTCTGGTCATTCTGCTGTTCTTCGTGCTGGGATGGTCGATGATGGTGATCGCATTGAAGACCTACGACCGGTACATCAGCATCGTGTTGATCTGCATCGCGGTATGGATCGTCGGCCAGGCGTTCGTCAACATCGGCGTCGTGGTCGGCATCTTCCCGGTGGTGGGCGTGCCGATGCCGTTCGTATCCGCAGGCGGATCGTCGTTGATTATGTGTTTGGGCGCGGCCGGAGTCGCCATCAGCATGATGAAGGAGCAACCGCAGATCAAGGTGGAGGCACGCCGCGTCTGAAAAGGTTCGCCGGTATCCGTGCTCCGTATGAATCGTAGATGAACTGTAATCATCCCGGCGCGTTCGGTGTGCCGCATGGTTCAGGACCGGCCGGTGGGCTAAGCTCATTGACTATGAGTGATCAGAAGCATATCGTTTTGGCGGGCGGCGGCACCGCCGGCCATGTCAATCCTCTGCTTGCGGTGGCGCATGTGATTCGGGAGAAGGAGCCTGATGCGGACATCGCGGTGGTGGGCACCGCCGTCGGTTTGGAACATGATTTGGTTCCGCAGGCCGGCTTCCTGCTGGAAACCATCGAAAAGGTGCCGTTTCCCCGCAGACTCAACAAGGCCGCGCTGCAATTTCCGGCAAAATGGAAGTCCGAGACGGGCAAGGTCCGCGATATTCTGACACGCCACCAGGCGCAGGTGGTCGTCGGTTTCGGCGGCTACACCTCGGCACCGGTGTACGCGGCGGCCCACAAGTTGGGCATTCCGATTGCGATTCATGAGCAGAACGCACGCGCCGGCATGGCGAACAAGCTGGGCGCACGTTGGGCCGCCATGATCGGGTCCGCCTATACGGAACCGGGGTTGAAACCGCGCAAGGGCGTCGAGGTCGAACGCGTGGGACTGCCATTGCGGCCGGCGATCGCGCAACTCGCCTCGGATTTGGAACGTGATCGGGTGGCGACGCGGCGCGCGGCCGCGGCGCGACTCGGTGTTGATCCGAATCGTCCGTTGGTGGTGATCACCGGAGGATCGCTGGGCGCGGTGAACGTGAATCGTGCCGTGGCCGCTTCCGCCAAGGAACTGCTGGAGCACGCGCAGGTGATTCACCTGACCGGCAAAGGCAAGGACGATGAGGTGCGTTCCTTGGTGTCCGTGAGCGCGGGGGAGCGGGCTCTTGGCGAATTGGGGCCGGAGCATGCCTCCGATGGCGATTACCGTGTGGCCGCGTATCTGGAACGCATCGATCTCGCCTTCGCCTGCGCCGATTTGATCATCTGTCGTTCCGGTGCCGGAACGGTCTCCGAACTGACCGCGCTCGGTCTGCCGGCGGTTTACGTGCCGCTGCCGATCGGCAACGGCGAGCAGCGTTTCAACGCGCAGCCCGTGGTGGACGCCAAGGGCGGTCTGATGGTGACCGACCGTGAATTCACCGCGGATTGGGTCAAACGGCATGTGCTGAAACTGCTGTCCGAGCCACAGACGCTCGCCGAGTACGGCCGCAACGCGTGGGAATACGGCATCCGCGACGCCGCCGAAGTCATGGCGGATCGCGTGCTGGCGCTGATCGGAACGTCGGGCAGATAATCGACGGGCATCGCCATGGTCGCACCCGGAAATCCGCTGATGATGCCTTGCGTTGCATATGGGCGCGGCATTGCGCGAGACCAGAGGTGCGACCATAATGGAGTGAGCTTGAAACCAAAGTGCAAGAGGAGCAGTCGTGACTGACAACCAGCGTGAAGCCGGTACCATTATTCTTGATCCAACCCATGCGGCGTTCGGGCCCGAAGAGGGCACGTCCGATCTGGGCGCGACGCATTTCATCGGCATCGGCGGCGCCGGCATGAGCGTGCTCGCCGAAATGCTGCACGAGCAGGGCGTCGAAGTCGATGGTTCGGACCGTGAGCCGAGCTCGAAAACCGAACGTCTGCAAAGCTTGGGCATCACCGTCGAATTCGGACAGCGCGCGCAGAACGTGGAGGGCAAGCGCACGGTCGTCTTCTCCAGCGCCATCAAGCCGGACAATCCGGAAATCGTGGCCGCGCATGAGGCAGGGGAACGCATCGTGCACCGCAGTGACATTCTGGCTCTGCTGATGAACGCGAGGCGCGCGGTGACGGTTGCCGGCGCGCATGGCAAAACCACCACCAGCTCCATGCTCGCGCACATTCTGGTGAATGCCGGCGAAGGCGAACTGGCCGATCCAAGCTATGCCATCGGCGGTTCCATCCAAGGCAAGGACGGATCCACGCTGGACGGCGGCCATGCGGGGCATGGCGGGGTGCTTGTGGCCGAGGCTGACGAGTCGGACGGCAGCTTCGCCAAATACCATCCGGAAATCGCCATCATCACGAATTCCGAAGCCGACCATCTCGACCACTACGGTACGCAGGAGAACTACCGCGCCGCGTTCGTCGACCACGCGGGACACGCCACCAAGGCGGTGGTCATGTGCGGCGACGACGAAGGCAATCTGGCGGTGCTGCGCGCTCTTGACCAGCGGATCGCGGACCATACCATCGTGTACTCCACACGCACCGCGGATGAATTGGGCGATCTGAACGGCGCCTCCCTGGTGCGTATCGAATCCGAAAGCGAAACCGCGCAAAGCGGAGCCGAGCATTTCACGCTGCATCTGCCCGCGGGCCTGCTGGACGATGACGAACGACATGTGGCGGTGACGCTGACCGTTCCGGGCATCCACAACGCGCGCAACGCATCCGCGGCGATCATCGCGGCCGCGTTGCTTGGACTGGATGTGGACAAGGCCGCCGCCGCGGTCACCTCGTTCCTGGGCGCGGCACGCCGCTTCCAGGTGCGCGGCACCGTCAGCCAGGTGACCGTCGTCGACGACTACGCGCATCATCCGACCGAGATCGCCGCATTGCTGGACGCCGCGCGTCGGCGTTATCCGCAGTCCGTGCTGCATGTGGTCTTCCAGCCGCATCTGTTCTCACGCACGATGTTCTTCGCGCATGAATTCGCGCAGGCCCTGGCCAAGGCCGACGATGTGATCGTCACCGGAATCTTCCCGGCACGCGAAAAGCAGGAGGATTTCCCGACGGTCAGCCCGTCCACCATCGTGGACGAGGCGTTGAAGCTTGCCCATCAGCCTGCCGATGATTGGATCCGCGGCGTCGATGACATGCGCACCGCCGCCCAGATGATGGCGATGCGCGCGCATCATGGCGACGTCATCTTCACCGTCGGCGCCGGCGACATCACGCAGATGGACGAGGTGATTCTGCACGCCTTGGAGGCGCATCGCTGGGATTGCGAGGGCTGATGGCGCGAAAGGTCATCAGCTCCGGCGGAAGGGAGCCGAATGATTCGCAGGACCATGTGGAGGTCCGTTCCCAAGGGCGGACCATCCAGAGTCGTGAGGTCTCAAACGAATCCGGCTCCTCCCATGGGCGCTCCATCTCCGGAACCGCCGGGCGTTCCCAGGACGGTGGTTTCGTCGATGCCAGAAACCTCGTCAGCGAGGATTTCATAGCGAAGACGTTGCAGGAGACGACCGGCACCCTGGGTGTGGCCACCCGTCCGAAGGTCGTGGATTTCAGCGAGCGTCTGCAGGAACGCCGCAGGGCGAACGCACGCATGGTCGTCCTGCGCGCCTGCATCGCAGGGACGGTCGCCATCGTGGTTGCGGCACTGGTCTGGCTGCTGTTCTTCTCGGACGTGTTTCGTCTGGAAACCGGCAATATCAGCGTCGCCGGGTCCAATGAATGGGTAAGCCAGTCCCAGGTGCTTGATATCGCCAAGAAGCAGGCGGGCAAATCGATTCTGCTCGTTTCCGACGCCAAAGTCGAGGAGGAAATCAAAGACATCCCCGGCGTCACCGCGGCGGAGTCGAAGAAGCAGTTCCCGAAGTCGTTGCGGATAACAATCAAGGCGCAGAAGCCCGCCGCCATGCTGCAGACCGACGCCGACACCATGACGGCGGTCGACAGCAAGGGGCGTGTGCTCAACTCCGTGAATGGCGCGTCGGTGGAGGGCATACCCGTCATCGAGGTGAAGGACGTCGAGACGAGCCTGAAGAACCGGTCAATCCGGGAGGCGTTGACGATTCTCAGCTCCCTGCCGGAATCCATGCGTAAGACCATCACCAAGGTGACCGCCGACACGCAGGATTCCATCACCACGGAACTCAACGGGGGAGAGCGCGTGATCGTGTGGGGCGACTCGTCCGACCTGAAGCTGAAGAAGGCCGTGGTCGATAAGATCATCAACGACCCCAACGTGATCGGCGACAAGCACAACGTCGATGTCTCCGCTCCATTGCGGCCGATCATCAAATAGACCGATCATCGAATCGACCATTCGAATCGCTGTCAGGGTGTGCATTCCACGGATGCGCGCCTGCCGTCGTCTATCGCACAATATGCCGGGCATCGCGCGGAAACGCATCGAACAGGGTGCTCGCTGGCGGCCAAGTGCATTACGATGGTGCCATGAAGCATTTCATTTCACGTTGGTTGGTACTGACCATCGCGGCGGGCATCATGGTGGCGCTGCTGCCCGGCATGCGTGCGATCGGTGATCCGCCGATTCTCGGCATTGGCGCGTTCGCGTTGTTCCTCGCGTTGATCAACGCGTCGATCAAACCGATCGTACACATCATCGCGCTGCCGCTGTCGGTGCTGTCGTTCGGGCTGATAGCCCTGATCATCAATTGGCTGTTCATGAGACTGGCCTCATGGCTGGCCTTGAGCATGTTCGACGTCGGCGTGGCCATCGATGGATTCGTATGGTCGGTGCTCGGCTCGCTGATCATGACGATCGTCTCCGGCATCGTTGGCGCCGTTCTTGAGGATTGATGGATTCCATGGCGCTGTATTCGTATAAGACGGAATGACATGAATGTGGAAGAAGCCATGGCGCTTGCCAAGCAGGAATACCCCAATATGATTGTCTCCGGCATCGGCGATGTCGGAGATGCGAATCATTGATTTTGGTTGTGAGGCTTTGACCAGTGGACATCCAGTGGGCGATCCAAGCGTCGCAGTTGAGAAGGCGTCAGGTGTCTTGCATAGCCTTATTCTGGAGACGCGGGGATTTTGGCACTATATGACCGGTGCCAAGAAAGTGCCTATTCCTCGGATATGAAAAACATCGCATGCTAAGGTGCGGGCT
>ERZ808266.313-NODE-313-length-17951-cov-4.514361_pt1 | contig 17951 bp, 14 predicted proteins | sample MGYA00521278_ERZ808266 | MGnify/ENA primary metagenome ERZ808266 (study PRJEB31516, sample SAMN03275591) | gut metagenome | biome: mammalia-associated habitat; material: feces | host: Papio cynocephalus | place: Kenya | collected 2012-08-02 ... | reverse complement strand
CTGCCTATTCCGCCATACCCGCATATTAAGTTTTCATCCTCTGATTTTTACACGGAGAGGACATCCGAGGCGGAGTCAATAACTTCAGATAAATCTTACTTACAGCTAACATTCACAAATAGTTATTATACATATTTCATTCAAAAAGTCAACCTTTAATTTGTCAAAACACAATTAAGCGAGTCGGTCGATAAGCCGAGTTCTGTCGTGGACGGTTATCTATCTCGACGCCGGATTGCTCCGTGCGCTCAAGCCGCTTTTCGTAACACGCCGAGCAAGCGTATCGTTACAGTCAGCGTTGCTCCGAATAGGGTTTACAGGATCCCGACGTTCCCGTGGGACCGGTGAGCTCTTACCTCGCCTTTCCACCCTTACCGCAAACGGGCAGCCGAAGCCTTCAGTGGTAAAACCAAAGCCATTTGCGGCGGTATATCTCTGTTGCACTTTCCCTAAGGTCACCCTCGGCGGCCGTTAGCCGCTATTCTGCCCTGCGGGGCTCGGACTTTCCTCAGATATTTCTATCCGCAACCGTCTGACCGACTCCCGTATATAATAACACATTTTTCTTGATGTGTCAAAAGTATTTTACGGGAATAGTATATAATGTTTGGAGGGTGATTTATGGAAAAGAACAACTTAAAATATTTTTTAGCCGCAAATTCCTGCGAAGGCTTTTATTCTGTTTTTGATAAGGCTTATTTACCCGACGGTGAATGGCGATGCTTTATTATCAAGGGCGGTCCCGGTACAGGCAAATCCTCATTTATGAAAAAAATTGCCGATTATGCGGAAAAGGCAGGTATTAAAACTTTGAGATGTCCGTGCAGCTCGGATCCCGATTCTCTGGACGCGGTAATTTTACCGCAGAAAAAGCGCATTATAATGGACGGAACGGCACCTCACACGGTTGACCCGTCATACCCGGGCGTATGTGAAAAAATACTTAATTTCGGTGAATTTTGGAATGACGGCTGCTTTGACGGAAACGAAAGCAAGGTGATAAGCGCAACGGTTTACAATAAGGCGCTTCACCACACGGCGGCGCAGTATATAAGGGCAGCGGGAGAAATAATACTCGACAATTACAAAACCGCTCTCGCCTGTACCGACAAGTTAAAAACCGAGGAATTCGCACAGCGGCTTTGCCGAAAAACCATACCGATAAACAAAAATAACGTCTCCGGCAGGGAATGGATAAGATTTATCGGCGGAATTACGCCAAAGGGTATAGTTTCGTTTACAGATACAATTAATAATGAGGTAACGGAGAAAATAGTCATAAACGATTCCTACGGCAGCGCTTCAAATATAATTATGGAGCAGGTACGGGAATACGTGCTGAAAAACGGATATGAAACCATAACCGTAAAAAATCCGTTCTTACCCGGTCTTATAACCGACCATATCATAATTCCCGAGCTTAAAATAGCTTTTGTAACCGAAAACGATTATAACCGATTTGACGGTAAGGAAAGGCGGATACACGCAAGGCGGTTTGTTTCGTATTCGCAGCTGCATTTAAGCCGCGAAAGAATAAAATTCAATAAAAAGGTTATAAAAGAGCTTCTCTGCACAGCCTGTGAAACTCTTGCGGGCGCAAAAGCGGTTCACGATGAGCTTGAAAGCTATTATATTAACGCCATGGATTTTGATAAGCTTAATTTGTACTGTAAAGACTTTGCAAAACAGTTTACTAAGTGATATTTTACCGCCGCATATGCGGCGGTAAAATTATTTCTTGAAAAAAACCTGCAAATATCGTATAATGACCCTTAAAGGGAAGTGAATTCAATGAAAATTGCAGTTATTACGGGTGCCTCCTCAGGACTTGGAAAGGAGTATGCATTTGAAACCGCAAACTGCCGCCGTGAATTGGATGAAATATGGCTTATTGCGCGGCGTGAGGATAAGCTTAAGGAAGTGGCAGAGCAAATCAGCAAAAAGGTGAGAATACTGCCGCTTGACGTTACAAAGGAAGAATGTATAAAGGAATATGCTTCCTTACTTTCAGAGCTGAAGCCCGAGGTTTCGCTTTTAATAAATAACGCCGGTTTCGGGAGACTCGGTAATTTTGACGAGCTGAGCGCCGAGGACAACGGCGGAATGGTTCGTCTTAACTGCGAGGCTTTGACCGTTATAACCTCAGTCACTCTGCCGTTTATGAAGGAAAATTCCGAAATTATAAACACCTGCTCCATAGCGGCATTTGCCCCTAACACAAGAATGGCAGTTTACTGCTCCACAAAGGCATATGTTTTCAGTCTTTCAAAAGCGCTCCGCTCTGAGCTTAAGGACCGCAAGATTAATGTACTTGCCGTATGCCCCGGCCCTATGGACACGGAATTTTTGCCTGTTGCCGGCATTAATCCCGGCTCAAGCCATACATTTGATACCCTGCCCCGTGTAAATCCGTCCGTGATGGCTCGCAAATCGCTTAAAGCGTCCGCCGCAAAAAAGGGCGTATATACAAACCTTGCCTTTTATAAATTTTACAGGGTTTTGGCAAAAATACTGCCGCATAGCTTAGTAATGAAAATGTGCGGTGCATAAATTTAAAAAGAAAGCACATAAATATGTGCTTTCTTTTTTTGCCTTATAATTTTTAAGCCTGTTACTAAAGCTTATATACAATTCCGCTTAAAGTACCCTATACATGCCGTTTTAAAAATCGGCACAGCGGTACGGAAAAGCGGATTTTCTGTTTTTCCTCACGGCTTGCGAGATGCTTGATTATTATAAGCGCAGAGATAATTCCCATTCCGGTTTTTATGCCGAACGGTTCAACCGCAAAAAACGCAATCACGGTTACAAGCGTATAAGCGGTGATACTGCGGTAATAGTTGGGCGAGACGACGACCGCAACCGAAAGGGTTATATAAACTCCCGCAAGTATAAGCACGGGAACAGCGTAAGGAAGAAGTCCTAATAGACAGCCGAACGATACCGCAATACCCTTTCCGCCCGTAAAATGATAAAATACCGAATAATTATGACCGAGCACGGGCGCCGCCATAACAAGCGCTACACCGGGACCGGCATTTTTTGTAAGATAAAGATAAAGAAAAACGGGTATGAAGCCCTTAAACAGGTCCCCTACAAGCGTAAGTGTACCGCAGAGGAAGCCGCCGCAGGTAAAGGCGTTTGCGGCGCCGGGGTTTTTGTCCTTGCTTTTGCCTATTATATCCTTATTTAAAAGCGAACCGTAAATACGGGCAAACAGAATACTGCCCGAAAAATAGCCGAACGCAAAAAAAGCAAATGTCAAAAGCACACCAATCACCACCCAACGAAGAGTATACTATTATTTAAGCCTATTGTCAAACACATTATTTTATATCAATTAACGCCGAGAGCGAGAAGGAATATATTGCCTTTTGCTTGACCTTTTTTTCAAAAATCTTTTGGCACGCCGCGGCATAAATCGAAAGCTGTTCGCCGTAAGCCTCCCTTAACTGTTCGGGGGCGTCCGTTCTGTCGGTTTTAAAATCAAGAACAACTATTCCGTCCTCTTCCTCAAACAGAAGATCCACCGCACCCTGCACAATTACCGTTTCATTATCAAAACGGCTGTCAAGCGAGGGGTCTATTCTTTTTGCCGGAAGCTCGGTCAGGAACCGCATTTCACGCTGAACATTTGGGGATCTTTTAATTCGGCTGAATATTTCGCTTGAAAAGAAATCGCCGAGCTTTTCCCTTGAAACGGCGTTTGCTTCCCTCTCGGTAATATACTGCCATTCGTACAGGCGTTCAATTTCTTCTTCTATGTTATCCGCATTGTCGAAATTTATAAATTCCATAATTTTGTGCATAGCCGTACCCCGCTCCGTGGCGGTTATACCGCCGCCGCACATAAACGAGGGCTTTGCGGAAAAGGCGAATTTATCGCTTTCGGCTTTATTTGCAAGCGCGGAAACTGAGCTTTTTGATTCAATTCCGAAAAGCGGAGCGTACGGATATTCGTATGAAATCCTTTTTTTAAGCTCTGCCACAAGCCTTTCATCGGGTGAAAACCGTGTTTCGGGCGTTTCGGCTTCGCCGTCTTTTTCTTTGGGCTCGGTAATATTAATTTCAATACGGCTGTCTGTCGGTATCGGAATAATCCCGTTATTATCCGCCCTTAAAACAGAGCCGTCGGGATGCAGAAGCAGTGCCGAAATAAGCCATTTTGCATACGAACGCTGTCTTAAAAACACCTCGTCCGCCGCGCCTGACGCCGCAGATAATTCATATGCCGTTTCCGTCACCGTCTTTTCCGCATCGTTAAACGATGCGGTAAACAGCAGCTTATCCTGTGTTCTTGTCATAGCGACATACAGAAGCCTCAGCTCCTCCTCGGCGGAACGCCTGCGTATATCGCTGACTATTATTTCCCTGCCTACGGTTGTTTTTTTAACCTTTTCGGTCTCGTCATAATATGAGAAGCCTATCCCGAGCTCTGAATTATATATCGCTTTTGAGCGTGCGTCTGCGTCGTTGAACAGCGCTGCGGTATCCGCTATAATGCAAACGGGGAATTGCAGTCCCTTTGAGGCGTGTATGCTCATAATTTTTACACTGTCCGTCCCCAAGGTGACTGCCGCCGATCTCATACCGTGCTGTGACTGCTTAAGTATGTATTTGACAAATCCGCCTATACTGCCCGAATTGTCCGCATCATACTGCTCGGCGTAGCTTATAAGCAAAAGCAGATTGTTTCTGCGGCGAAGACCGTCTTCCCCTGCCGAAGCGATATTAAGATAATCGGTTTTTGCAAGCAGGTCCGACACAAATTTCGCAAGCGGGCAGGTGACAGCCGAAAGTCGGTATTTTTCGAGCGCCGACATTACCTTTGCCGCTTTTTGAGAGCCGTTTTCGGAAGCAAAAACCAAAGCCGAGTAAAGACTTCCCGAGCGCTTGCCTATTCTGAGCCTTGCCGTCTCATCGGCGGTAAATCCGAATATCGGGGACATTAAAACCGTCAGCAGCTCAATATCGGAGTCGGGATTGTCGATAACCTTAAGCAGGCTTAAAAACACCGCTATTTCCTTAGCTTCAGCATATCCCTCAACGCTGTATTCGGCAGGAACGCCGTTTTTTCTCAGCTCCTTGGCAATAACGGGCGCCTTATTCTTTGCGTTGCGCAAAAGAATTGTAAAATCGGAATACCGCGCGGCTCTGAGCGTATTGTCATCAGCCTTTATGCACTCGCCGGAATTTACGGTTTCCTTTATAAATTCCGCAATATGCGCAGCTTCCGCAGCCAATCGCTCCTCCGCCGTACCCTTGATACTTAAAATATCAAACCGAACGGGCGGCGTATCGGTTTTCGGATATACCGCCGCGGGGATAAGCTTCTCCTCGTCGTTATATATAATACTGCCTGTTTTTTCGGTCATCATATTGAAAAAGAAGAAGTTTATAAAGTCGCAAACCTCCGGCTTACAGCGGAAATTAGCGCCCAAAATGATTTTTTTCGGATCATTTCCCCCTGCCGTCAAAACCGAAACGGCGGAATTTTTCTTCCTTAAAAAGTTTTCGGGGTTGGCTCCCCTGAAGCCGTAAATGCTCTGCTTTACATCTCCTACCGCAAAAAGCTTTTTACCTTTGTCCGACAGTATATAAAAGAGTGTATCCTGCAAATCGTTCGTGTCCTGATATTCGTCAACCATTACCTCATCATAATAGGATATAAGCTCATCCGCACCGTCTGTTAAAAGCTTAAGCGCCAGATGCTCGGTATTGTGAAAGGTAAATGTATTGCGCTTTGAATATTCCGCAAAAAGCCGTTCGTCAAATTCGGCAAGTATATCGGACAGTAAACCGACCGGCCCGCCCAGCTCCGATAATTGCTCCGAAATTTCCTTTGAATCCGCATAAAAGATTTTAAGCAGCGTTTCACGGTCCTTTGAAAAATATTTCCAAGCGGTCTTTGCGGTTTTTGCGGCAGGCGAGCCCGAAAGTCCGTTTACCCTCGGCAGATTTCCGAAACAGATTTCCCTTGCCGCTTTAAATACAGCGTCCCAATCTCCTGTATCGGCGGCAAGGCGCAGTCTTTCGGCACAGTCCGCGGCAAGCCTAAAAGATTCCGAATATGCGGCATAAGCCTTTTCGTCCGCAAACAGCATATCCGAGGCAGAGGCTATCGCTTTTGTCCACCCGTCCGCAATATCCGCCGCCCTTTTTAACGCCGGAGCGTACCATTTGCTCTGTTTTGTAAAGCCGTCGGCAGAATAGCCATCCTTAAGCTCCTCAAACCATTTTTTCGGGTATGGAAGCTGACGGCTGTATTCGTAAATTTCCAATATAAAATCCGAAAAATCTCCGTCGTCATATTCCGCACCCACCGTATCAAGCAGCTTGAAAAACACGGGGTCGGATTTTTCGTAGTATTCCTTTAAAATTCCGCTCAGTACCGCCTCGTTTATCGGGCGGAGGGAATATCCGTCGCTCATTTTAAAATCGGGCGAAACTCCCGCTTTTTCAAAATTTTCACGGACAAGATCTATACAAAAAGAGTCTATCGTACATATTTTAGCACTGCCCAAAAGCCTTTTTTGCTTTAACAGCCCTATATCGTCGGGGTTTTTGCGGCATTCGCCGTCAAGCCGTTTTTCAATTCTTGTACGCATTTCGGCGGCAGCCGCGTTTGTAAATGTAACTATAAGCAGTCTGTCTGCGCTTACGGGCGAGGCCTTATCGATAATCCTGTTTATAACCCTTTCAACAAGCACCGCCGTTTTTCCCGAGCCTGCCGCCGCCGATACAAGGACATTTCCCTTAGTATCAATAGCTGATTGCTGTTCATTTGTCGGTTTGAATGCCATTTGACGGAGCCTCCCCCATTCTTTCAAATACTTCCTCGTTCTTTAAATCCGGCACACGCTCGCACGGCGCGCCCTCTCTGCCGCAAACCGCGGAATAATCACAGTATTTACAGGCAGGCGAATCCCTGCCGTCAAGCGGAGAAGCGGCTATGTCTCCGCTCGCAATTCCGTTTCCGGTCTCACGCATAAGCTTTTCTATGTAATTGAATATGCTTGAAAAATCCTTATCCGAAATAAAGGAGGTACACCGGCGGCTGACTGTGCCGTCCTTGTTAAGCTTTAGCATCGGCACAAACTCGCCCGACATATTTCTATCCATTGCGGATACAATTTCGGTATCGTTTCTTATAAGCCCGTTCATAGCCATTCCCGTGTCGTTAATATCCCGTTTTGACGGCATATAAAGTATTCCCGCCGCTTTCCCGTCGTCAAGTCCGCCGTTTCTTACAGCGGCGTATAGGTAGATAAGCATTTGCAGATTAAGACCGAACAGTACATCGGGCAGCTTGAATTTACGGCTTCCCGTTTTATAATCTATAACACGGATATAACCGTTGTATTCATCCACTCTGTCAATACTGCCCGTGAGGGTTATATTCCCCCCGTCATACGGCATTTTAAGCGCCGGAATATCAGCGTCCTTACCGCCTATTTTTAGCTCACAGCTGACAGGCTCGAATTCACTTTGGGCAAATTCCCTTGCGAGCTGCTTTACAACCTCTTTAAGCGAACGGGAAATTCTTGAAACCAAAAATTTCCCTCTTTGCGTCTCGACGCTTCGGTAGCCCGCAACACCGTCAAGGTATTCGTTTATGTACTCGTCCACAAGTCTGTCAAGCTCGTCCCCGTCAAGGTGTGATAGGCTCTTTTTATACTTCCCGACAAGCTTTTCAAGCACGAAATGGACGATAGTTCCTCTTTGAAGCACATCAAATTCCGCCGGCTGCAGCTTTTTGGCACCGATACCGTATTTGCAGAAAAAATAAAACCGACATCTTCTGTATGTATCGAATTTTGAAGCGGACATACCTATTTCCCTGCCGTAAAGCTCAGCGGCAGTATCCGCTGTTACAGAGAAGGGCTTGCCCGATAACCTGTCCTCAAGATACTCCGCCTTTTTGATATAATCGGCAGTAAACGCCGCTTTTAAGGTGGCGGCATCGCCGCCGTAAATTCCTCTGCGGCAGTAGGCTGAATATGCGCTTTCGGCGGTTTCGGGCAAATTGTCCGTGCCGAGTTTCTCCTGCGGTTCCGTAACCGTTTTGCAGGGAATATTCTCGGTGATTTCACCTACAAAGGCAGAGGGTTCTGATTTCTCACCCGTTAATCCCCCCGAAGAATAGGAAATATACAGCCTGTCCGACGGACAGCAAAGATTGCAGTAAACAAGATAATCCTCGTCAGTCATAGCGTCTGCCGAGCCGTCCGATATTTCAATGCCCGATTCTATAAGCTTAGCCCGTTCATTGCCTGAAAAAACGCCTGCGGCGGTTACCGTTTTCGGGAAAACGCCCTGATTTGCGCCTAATATGAAAGCCACCTTAGGCCTTGACGGGCGTATTCTGTCCGCCGAGCCGAATGTAACCTCATCAAGCGTCCTCGGCACAGTACCGACGCTGTCAAACGAAACCGCAAGCTTTAGCGCCTCGCAAAAATCGCTTTTTTTAAGGCTTGCCTCCCCAAAGCATGTAACGGTACTGTCAAGCAGTTTCATAAATTTATCATAGGATTGCTTTAATGCGTCGCCCGACCATTCATTGCCGCCGTCGGCATATTCGCGCGCGGTCAGGGCAAGCTTTTCGGGGGCGTCGCATTCAAACAAAAGCTCTACGCACGCCCTCGCCATATCGGCGGCTGTACCCTTAAAATCGGATATGAATTTTTCAAGGGGCTTCCACGCTTTTATCCGTAATTCGTTGATTTTTTTAAGGGTATCCGCATCCGTATCGGACTGCTCTTCGGAAACAAAGCCTTTTGGGTTCATATCCCATTCGTTTCCCCACATATCGCCGCTTATACCCCAAAGCGCCGTATAGTTTTCGAGAACGGAAATTTCCTCTTTGGAAAGAGTGCCCAGCCCCGTTTTATTAAAGCGCAGTATTGCGTCTGTTGTAGGGTCGAGCGCCGTCTCCGCCGCGGCGCTTACCGCCGCCGACACGGGAAAAGACGCCAGCGGAATACGCCTGTCCGCAAAGCACGGTATGCCGTTTTGAGCGCAAACGGATAAAACCGCGGTTTCGTACTGCTCGGCATCTCTTGCGATTATTACAAAATCACGGTAACGGATGCCGTTTTCACGCACAAGCCGCCTTATGGTACGCGCGGCAAATTCGGCCTCATCAAACATAAGCGAAGCCGCGCAAACCGTTATTCCCTCCCCGTCCGACAAAACGGGTTCGCCGCCCGCAATAAGGCGTTCGAGTGCGGAAAGCGATTTTGAATTATATCGGCTTTCGCCGAGAAAAATCGGCTTCGCTTCCTCTACCCCGAACCTTTTTGCGGATTTTCTTATTCTTTCCTCCGCTTTTCTGATATTGGAAAAGATATTAAATTCCTTTTGAAGTCTTATATCATCGGTCAAAGCGACTGTAACATCGTCCGCCTGAGCCAGAATACGGTCGATAATTTTAAACTGCTGACCCGTAAAGCCCTTGAACGACTCTATGTATACTGTTTTATTTCGGAAATACTTGAATTGCTCAAGCTGTCTGTACAGCTTTGTAAGTGCGTCGGCGGGGTCGATAAATTTTTCGCCCGTCAGCGTATCGTAGGTCTCGTAAATAAGCGCCGTATCGTTAAGCTTTGCCGAAAGCTTTTCGCTGCCGACCGAGAGTGCGGCGTTCCTTATATCCTGCGGTGTAACGGAATTTATCTTAAATTCACCCACCGTGTCAAGCATAGTCTTTGCAAAAGCAACCGAACGGCAGTAGCCCGACCAAAGCTTCAAGTCATTTTCAACCGCGGAAAGCGCCCTGTTCATAAAAATAACCTTGTCGCCGTCGTTAAGTGTTCTGCCCGCAATACCGCCCGTGTTACGACCGATCTCGTCGCAGAGCCTTGAAAAGCTCATTACGCTGACGCTCCTTGCCGCCCTGTCGCCGAGCGTTTTAAGCACCGAGCGTTCGCTTTCAAAAGAAAATTGCTCGGGGACAAGCAAAACCGCCTGTCTGCCGTTTTGCGCGTCTTCTTTAATCATTTGCATAACGGTATGGGTCTTACCCGAAGCCGGCAACCCGAAAATAAATTTAAGCATCAAAACACCCCGCTTAAATTTATTTTATCACATTCGGCAGCCTTTTACGAGGATTTTTTTATTTAAAAATTATAGGCATAACAACAATGCCTATTACAGCCGGTACCCCGAATACCGCCGCACCCGATACCGTCCATTCGTTTATCGGAATATTAACGCCCGTATACCGCGCGGTCAAATCAATTATTGCCGTAACAGCGGCGCTTGCGAGAAAATTTATAAAAAGCGCTTTGATCGGTTTATGCGTTCTTACAGCGCAAATTAAAACCGCAAGCGCGCCGACAGACAGTATTGCTATTCCCCCGTATTTGATAAGCTCCATTGTATCACATCCCGTTTTAATACTATGAAGCCGTCCCGTTTTTAATGACAAAAGCCGCCCTGAGCTTTTTACTGCTTCGGACGGCTGATATATAATCGCGTAAAAAATAAAAAACGGCAAGCATCTTTAGATACTTACCGTTTTTGTCAAGAGACTACAAAAAAGATGTGAAAACTTTTTTGTAAGGATTTGAACGCCTATCTAAATATGTGATTGTAATAAAATAAATTTAAATATACAAAATTTTAATCACCGAATTCAGCTTTTATTTTTTCGTTAACTCTTGCGTCCATTTTAGGAATAAGCTTTAAATCTTTTTCGTTAATTGAGATTTCTGCAATATCTTCTTTTTCACCGTATTGCGGGAAATTAACAAGCCATGTTCCGTTTGAATTATTTTCAAGACATATCCAACCTTGCATTCCTTTGTGAACTCCGTCTTTAACATACTTTTCTTTTTCAACAATCACTTCTACACAATCCATCATTTTCATTTTATTTACCTCCTAAAGGTGTAATTAATTGAATGTGACCGTTCGGAAAAACCATCCATCCGGTTATAAAAGATACTTTGCTCCCGATATCTTTTCGTGCAATTTCTATTCGAATACTTATTCTTTGCCCCTTATCATTAAGTTTGCCCAATTCATAATTGCCGCTAATATATTTTTCTAACGCCTGTTTTTCAATTTCGGATTTCAGATATTTAGCGTCTTCAACCGAATATCCCCATAATTTAAATAGTTTATCCTTACCATGACCATATTCACCCTTGGTATCAAATAGATATGGATCGAATTTACTATAAGCGCTATCGGACGAACCTTTGGTTAATACATCATTATATGGTATATCTTCCAAGATACAATGACAAAATGGATGGTGTGGCCATTTGGGTGTTTTTTCTTTTAAAAACCAACAGCCATCAATTATCAGACATTCCGGACAATGATTATCGCTTAAATTGCGATGTATCCATTTTTTCCATTGCGGTGCCGTCGGTGTTTTCTCACCCCACACTCCGGCAGAAAACAATTCATTTAAAAAGCTTACTTTTTATAATACTCCTTTCCTTTTAGCTTTTCAAGAGTATTATACATAAAACCAAACCGACATTCACCGACATCTTCTTGAAATGTTATAATGTTTTAAATTAGCTGATATAAATAAATTCAAATATAAAGAAGTGAATAAAAAAACAGTCATATTTGAAAATGAATTTAGAGCGGCGGTAAAATTACAGCGAAGAAAAAAATCGGCAAGCGTCTTACGGTGCTTGTCGATTTATGTAGGAAAACTACAAAAAAGATGTGAGAATTTTTTTGTAAGAATTTGAACGCCTACCTATGTTATAATATATGATTGTAATAAAATAAATTTAAATACACAAAATTTCAATCACCGAATTCAGCCTTTATTCGCTCATTTTCAATGACATACATAATCGGCACAACTTCCATATCATCCTCATGTATCGAAATCGTTGCAATATCATCCTTCTCTCCGCATTGAGGAAAATTAACAGACCAGTAACCGTCATAGCAATCATTCAGGCATATCCAACCGTACATACCTTTGTGAACGCCCTCTTTAGCGTATTTGTCCTTTTCAACCGTAACACGCACGGTATCCATTTCTTTCATATCATTTACCTCCGTAAGGTGTTGCTAATTGTATTTTTCCATTTGGATAAACCATCCAACTGGTAACAAAGCTCACATTACTTGACTGATTTTTTCTTGGTATTTCAACGCGAATACTTATTCTCTGACCGTTATAATCTAATTTACCTAAAGTATATTCACCGTTAACATACTTTTCCAACCCTTGTTTTTCAATTTCTGTTTGTAACCACTTTGCATCAACAACAGTATACCCCCAACTGTTAAATAGCTTTTCTTTTTTGTGTGGGTATTTGCTCTCGGGATTAAATAAATATGGGTCGAATTTGCTGTATGCGCTAACGGCTCTACACTTAGTTAAAACATCGTTATACGGTATATCTTCTAAGACGCAATGACAAAACGGGTGGTGCGGCCAACTCGGAGCATTTGTTCTTAAAAACCAACATTCATGCAATTTTAGACATTCCGGACAATGATTATCGCTTAAATTGCGATGTATCCATTTTTTCCATTGCGGTGCCGTCGGTGTTTTCTCACCCCACACTCCGGCAGAAAACAATTCATTTAAAAAGCTTACTTTTTATAATACTCCTTTCCTTTTAGCTTTTCAAGAGTATTATACATAAAACCAAACCGACATTCACCGACATCTTCTTGAAATGTTATAATGTTTTAAATTAGCTGATATAAATAAATTCAAATATAAAGAAGTGAATAAAAAAAACAGTCATATTTGAAAATGAATTTAGAGCGGCGGTAAAATTACAGCAAAAAAATAAAAAAACGGCAAGCATCTTACGGTGCTTACCGTTTTTGGTGCCGCTGGCCGGACTTGAACCGGCACGGTATCGCTACCGAGGGATTTTAAGTCCCTTGTGTCTGCCTATTCCACCACAGCGGCATATCATAAATGATATTATATTAATGCCGTTTTGTCAAGATTTTTTTGCAAAAATCGCTTGTCTGCACATATATTAATTGCTTTTGCGGCAGACTTGTGTTATTATATATGTGTTTTTTGATTAAAAGACGGAAAGGAAACCGCTTTTATATGAATAAATATAAAACCCTGCTTTCCAATACCTTTCTTATAAGCGCCGGCACCTTCGGTTCTAAAATACTGGTCTTTTTTATGGTCAGGTTTTACACGGGCTATCTTTCGCCTGCCGATTACAGCACCGCCGACCTTATAACGCAGACCGCAAATATGCTTTTTCCGATAATCTCGCTCGGGATTACCGAGGGCGTGTTCAGATTTGCGCTTGATAACGAAAGAGGCAGGCGAAGTATTTTTACCGCGGGCTTTGCCGTAATAACCGCAGGCTCGCTTGCATTTATTATAATTGTGCCGATACTTTGCACGGTAAAAAGCTTTAAAGGGTATGTCTGGCTTATTGTTGTTTACACAATGGCGTCCTGTTATCACGCCCTCTGCTCCCAATTTGTAAGGGCTACCGGCAACACCGCGCTGTTTGCTGTACAGGGGATACTTAACACCTCAATAGTAATAGGCTTTAATATCCTTTTCCTTGCGGTGCTTGAAATCGGTGTGACGGGTTATGTGCTTTCTGTTGTACTGGCGGATTTTTTAAGCACGCTGTTTCTTTTCTTTAAAGAAAAGCTGTGGCGGCAGTTCACTCCTCACCCGAGAAAGCCTGCTTTCATAAAAATGCTGAAATACAGCATACCGCTTATTCCCACCACTATTTTTTGGTGGATAACAAGTGTTTCCGACCGATATATGGTAAACGGATTTATAGGTCAGACCGCTAACGGACTTTACACGGTCTCATACAAAATACCGACGGTTCTCACCCTAGTCTCCACTATGTTTATGCAGGCTTGGCAGTTTTCCGCGGTTACCGAATCGCACGGAGACAGAAAAGAACATATAAAGTTCTTTTCGGGTGTGTGGCGTTCCTTTCAGGCGGTAATGTTCTTGGCAGGCTCGTTTATTATAGCGCTTTCAAAACCCGCAATAAAAATACTTGCCGCAAAGGAATATTACGAGGCTTGGAGGTATGTTCCCGTACTGTCGGGCGCTATGATATTTACCGCTTTCACCTCCTTTGTGGGTACTGTTTATGTGGTCACAAAGCAAAGCGGACTTTCGTTTATAACAGCCCTTGCCGGCGCCGTTATAAATATTGTCCTTAACTTCATTCTTATTCCGTCGCCGTTAGGGGTTCAGGGCGCCGCCGTAGCTACTCTTTTAAGCTATCTTGCGGTGTTTATAATAAGAGCCGTAAACTCAAGAAAATATTTGCCTTTCAATCTCTACGGCGGTCATGTAGCGGCAAATACGGCAATAATTATTATACAGACCGTTTTTTCGGTAATGGAATTGCCCTACCGGGCGGCGGTTCAGGCGTTGTGTGTTCTTCTTATAGCGGCGGTAAATATAAAATTTATAATCGCCTGTATAAAAAAGCTGATTTCATCGGTTAAATAATACTCGGAGGTAATTTTATGAGTTTTTTAAACACCTTCATCGGCAAAGTAATCACAACATTTTTAATTGCTATGGTTCCGGTAATAGAACTTAGGGGCGCTATTCCGATAGGCGTCGGCAGAGGACTTCCGTTCCCCGTTGCGGTAATCGTTTCCGTAATCGGAAATCTTGTTCCTGTTCCGTTTATAATAATCTTTATAAAAAAGATATTTGCGTTTATGCGTGAGAAAATGCCCCGTCTTAACGGTCTTGTAACAAAGCTTGAGAATAAGGCTAACAGCAAATCGGAAACAGTGCAAAAATACGCGTTTTGGGGACTTTTTATTTTCGTTGCGATACCGCTTCCCGGTACCGGCGCATGGACCGGCGCGCTTATAGCCGCAATGCTTGAAATGCCGCTTAAAAAGGCGTTTCCGTCAATACTGCTGGGCGTATTGAGCGCAGGAGCAATAGTAACCTTCGTGACATATATAGTTCCGCTGATAGTAAAATTATTTTAATTATTTACAAATTTCGGCAATTATGTTATTATGTTGAAATAATGCTTTTGTAGGCTGAAATAATCGGGTTTGAAGGAAAGGATGGTTAAAATGAATGACAAATTGCAAATTCTGTTTGCAATGGTAGGGTATATGCTTATAGTTATTCTGATAGGCGTATTCTTTGCAAAAAAGGCACAGGCAAATTCGGAAAACTATTTTTTGGGCGGCCGTTCTCTTGGACCGTGGGTTGCGGCAATGAGCGCGGAAGCGTCGGATATGAGCGGATGGCTTTTAATGGGACTTCCCGGCGTCGCCTATTGGTGCGGATTGGCAGACGCCGCATGGACCGCGATAGGTCTTGCCGTAGGAACATACATAAACTGGCTGCTTGTTTCAAAAAGACTGCGGGCTTATTCCATTGTTTCGGGTGACTCCATAACAATTCCGGACTTTTTGAGCAACCGTTTCCATGAAAAGAAAAAGCTTATACTCGGAATTTCCGCAATGTTTATACTTATATTCTTCACAGTTTACGCGGCAAGCTGCTTTGTAACCTGCGGAAAGCTGTTTTCGGGTCTGTTCGGATATTCCTATCATTCAATGATGATAGCCGGCGCCGTATTCGTGCTTATTTATACCGCAATCGGCGGTTTCCTTGCGGAAAGCGCATCTGATTTTATGCAGGCTGTGGTTATGATTATAGCTCTTGTGGGCGTGCTGGTATTCGGAACCGCGAAAGCCGGCGGTATAAACGCCGTAATAGACAATGCCCGTGATATACCGGGTTATCTTTCACTTGTAAATATCGCCTCCCCCGTAACCGACGCAAACGGCGTTCAGCAAGCCGCTTCGGGCGCTCCGTTATTCGGGGATGCGTCAAGCTACGGTTTTCTTACCATACTTTCCACCGTTTCGTGGGGACTCGGCTACTTCGGTATGCCGCAGGTGCTTTTACGCTTTATGGCGATAAGAAAAAGCTCGGAGCTTAAAAACTCACGCAGAATTGCGGTTGTTTGGGTTGTTATTTCGCTTACTGCCGCGGTTTCTATCGGAGTTATAGGCAGGGCGGTTCTTCCGACGGATGTTGCCCTTGCCACAAAAAGCGGCGCCGAAAATGTTTTTGCTCACCTTTCCAAGCTTTTGTTCCACCCCGTAGTTGCCGGAGTTATTATGGCAGGAATACTTGCCGCAACCATAAGCTCGTCCGACTCGTATCTTCTTATAGCCGCCTCCGCGGTTTCTAAAAATCTTTACGAGGGCATAATCAAAAAGGACGCGGACGACAAGCAGGTTATGCGTGTTTCACGATTTATGCTTATGGCAATAACCGTTATAGGTATGATAATCGCTTGGAATGAAAACAGCGTTATATTTGAAATAGTTTCGTTTGCATGGTCGGGCTTCGGTGCTACCTTCGGTCCGATAATTCTGTTCTCGCTCTTCTGGAAGAGAACAAACAGAGCCGGCGCCATTGCCGGTATGGTATCGGGCGGAGTAATGGTATTTGTATGGAAGCTTCTCCTAAAGCCGCTCGGCGGAGTATTCGGAATTTACGAGCTTATGCCGGCATTCCTTATTTCGTGCATATTCATTATTGCGGTATCGCTTTTGACCGAAAAGCCGTCAGAAGAACTTATAGAAGAATTTGAAAAGGCACGCAATTATAAAGAAGCCTAATTATCATCGGGCGCCGCAAAAAATTGCGGCGCCCTTGCTTTAAAGGAGAAAAACTATGCTTGAAAAGTATTTTAAAAGTATTGTTGAACAGGATACCGCCGCCGTTGTTATCTGCGGACTTGACTGCAAAATAATCTATATGAACAAGGCGGCTGTCGGCCGTTATCACGGAGACCTTACAGGAAAAAGCCTTAAGAACTGCCACAGTGCGGACTCCAACAAAAAAATTGACGCGGTAATAGACTGGTTCAAAGCCGATAAGGAGCATAACATAATTTTCACATACCATAATCCGAAAGAAAACAAGGATGTATACATGGTGGCATTAAGGGACGGAGATGAGCTTATCGGATTTTACGAAAAGCACGAATACAGAACTCCCGAGGCGGAAAAGCCGTATAATAAAATTTAAAGAATACGGGCAATATAATTTGGGTGATAAAAATGATTCTTTTTCTCTTGGCGGCCGCTGTTCTGCTTATTATTGTCGCTTTTTCTGTGTATTTCTTTTTTATAGCCTTTGTTAGGCGCAAAAAAGACTCGTCCTCCGACATAGACTCAAAGGAAAACGATTTTTTGGACAAATACCGTCCTGTCATAAAAGAGGGACTTGATTACATTTATTCTACGCCGTCAAGGCGGGTATACTGCAAGAGCTTCGACGGTCTGACCCTTGCCGCGCGATATTTTGATATGCACTCGCATAATACGGTTATTTTGTTCCACGGCTACCGCTCGTCAGCCGACCGTGACTTTTCCTGCGCGGTAAAGCTGTACTGCGAGCAGGGCTATAATGTTTTACTTACGGATCAGCGCAGTCACGGCAAAAGCGAGGGCAGGCTTATTACATTCGGCGTTAAGGAAAGATATGACGCCGTTTCTTGGGCAAAGTTTTATACCGAAAATATAGACCCCGAGGCTAAAATAATTTTAGGCGGTATGTCTATGGGCGCGACAACCGTACTGCTTGCGGCAGGGCTTGATCTGCCCGAAAACGTAAAGGGAATTATAGCCGACTGCGGGTTTACCTCGCCTACCGAAATAATTAAAAAGGTCGCAAGGCAAGGCTTTCACATCAACGCCTCGGTATTTCTCCCCGTTATGAATCTGGTTTGCGTTATTACGGGACATTTCGGGATTTACGGCGTTTCCACAGAAAAAGCGCTTAAAAATTCCAAGGTGCCGATACTTTTTATACACGGAAAAAACGACAATTTTGTCCCCTTTGAAATGAGCGAGCGCAATTATAAGGGAATGTCGGGCGAAAAGGAGATTTTACTTGTTGACGGCGCCGACCACGGTATGAGCTATCTTGTGGATACTCCGTCGGTAGAAAA
>ERZ808266.310-NODE-310-length-18096-cov-6.422648_pt1 | contig 18096 bp, 14 predicted proteins | sample MGYA00521278_ERZ808266 | MGnify/ENA primary metagenome ERZ808266 (study PRJEB31516, sample SAMN03275591) | gut metagenome | biome: mammalia-associated habitat; material: feces | host: Papio cynocephalus | place: Kenya | collected 2012-08-02 ... | reverse complement strand
CCCTGAAGAGGCTCCATTATCACTATCGGGATCTCCCTCTTGTCCAGTTCATCGTACAGGTACTCGGCGTTGACATTGCGCTGGCCATCAGCGTGTTTCCAGTCGAAATAGTTCATCTGGATCTGGACGAAATCCCAGTGGTATTTGTCGTGCAGCGCCAGCAATTGGTCAAACTGCTCTTGGTTCCCGTGGAAGGAAAGTCCGAGCTGGCGGATCTTCCCTTTCTCTCGGTCGGTCTGAAGCAGATCCATCATCCCGTTGTTCACGAACCTGTCATCGAAAGCCTCAAGGCCTCCCCGTCCGAGAGAGTGAAGCAGGTAATAGTCCAGATAGTCCGTCCGGAGGTACCTGAACGAATCGTTGTACAGTTTCAGGGACGCGGCTCTGGAGTGGTCGCTGAAGTTGGACAGTTTCGTGGCGATGTAGTAGGAGTTCCTCGGGTGTCTGCTCAGCGCCTTGCCGACAGCCTCTTCGGAAAGTCCCTGAAGATAAACCGGAGAAGTGTCATAATAGTTCACTCCGTGAGCCAAGGCGTAGTCAATCAGTTTGTTGGCGTTGTCCTGATCCACGATGTCCTTGCCGTTTTCGTCTTTCTTCATGGTGAAACGCATGCAGCCGTAGCCAAGCAGGGAGACCATGTCCCCATTGCCCGGATTCTTTCGCATCTCCATCTTGCCGTTCTCAAGGACATCCTCTTTTGAGTCGCCTTCAAGGATGGCTTCGGCGGTTTTCTTAGGGGCGCAAGCACCGGCAAGAGCCACGGCTCCCACGGCCGCTGTACCGGTACCGGCCCTTTTGAGAAATTCTCTTCTATTAATAGTCTCGCTCATATTCAACTTGAACTATCGCAAGCAGACAATTACTTACTGAAAAAATGTTTCTTGTTCGAGGTGATTGCCCACCAAATCAGTCTATGTTACCCCTGTCCAAAATTCCTGAAAACGCGCCTTAACCGTATGGCAATGTAAGGTAAATTAGGAACCGTGGAGCCATATCACTCCGGTTATACGTTGTGGTGGACACTATACCCGTTCACGGTGATGGCGCTGATCGGGCGGGACGGGCAGAGGTTCTCGCACGCACCGCAGCCGATGCACTTCGCCTCATTGACCGAAGGGATCCTGAGGCTCTTCTCGTCATCCGGATTCTTTTTAACCATCTTGATGGCACCCACAGGGCAGTGACGCGCGCAGTTGCCGCAGTGTACACCGTCCCTGTTGACCACGCAAAGGTCGTAGTCAACACTGGCTGTACCTACTTTCCAATCGGTCTTCTCTTCCGGTGTGATTTTCAGTATCGCCCCGGCCGGGCAGACCTCGGAGCATTTCACGCACTCCGGGCGGCAGTAGCCTTTCTCGAATGACATCTCCGGCTGCATCAGATGCTCAAGCCTGGATGACGGCCTTAGAACATTGTTCGGGCAGACGGTCACGCAAAGCTGGCAGGCAGTGCAGTGCTGGTAGAAATGATCTATGCTCTGTGATCCGAACGGAGTGACCGGATTCTTTCTTGCGGGAATCTTCTTAGGAAGGACCTCTGCGAAACCTCCGTCACGTTTCTTGTCCTTGATCTCTTCCTCGGCTCTCAATGGCAGGGATGTGAGCAACGATCCTCCGATGACTGCCGCTCCGCCAACGAGAAACGCTCTTCTTCCCTCTTTTGCCGGCGCTGAAGAGGAACGATTTTGGGCATTTTTGCTTTCTGAAGGTGTCGTCTGACACTCTTGGGCGACATTTTGTGCGCTTTTTGTTCCCGTGGAGCTCGCGCCGGCAGTTCCGGAGTTGCCTTTTGCGTCAGTACCGGCGGAATTTGAACCACCCCATGCGAAACGGTACTTGAGCGCTCCCAGCCGGCAAGAATCGATGCAGTCAAAACAATCCACGCACCGGCTGTAGTCAATTCGATGATTGTCAACATCTATGCATGCGGCCTTGCATTTCTTCTCACACGCATGACAGCTCTTGCACTTGGACTTGTCGATCATCGGGCGGAACATCGCGAACCGAGAGAAGAAACTCAGGACTGTCCCGACCGGGCATATTGTGTTGCAATAGGTTCTGCCGTTTCTCCATGCAAGGATCACCACCACGGCGAACGTGACGGCCGCGATGATCAATGTCGGCAGACTCTTGAGCCAAACCTCCTTGGTGACAAAAGCATAGCTGTCTTGTCTCTCGGCGATCCAGGCGAGCAGATTGTTGCCCCACTGCCAAACCGGCGCGAGCAGGCTTTGAACCATCCGGCCGTAGGCACTGTAAGGAGCCAGAAGCACGGCGATCGCATTGAGACCGGCGACCAGTGTAACCACGAACAGCACCAGTATCCCATAGCGCAGCCATTCCTTTTCCTTTGAATATGTGAACCTTGCCTTCTTGCCTTTTCTTCTTGAACTGAGATTGGATACGCAATCCTGAAACACTCCCAGAGGACAAATCACCGAGCAGTAGATTCTGCCGAAGACCAGTGTGAGAAGCAGGAGAACTGTCACCACGGCGACATTGAGAGCCAGAACCGCCGGCAGGAACTGGATCTTGGCCAGCCAGCCGAACCAGAGATGAATTGTTCCGGTAAAGTCCAGAAACAGCAGCGTGACCGCAATGAAGCAGACCGCTGCCAGAGTGATTCTAATTTTTCGGAGCATAGTGTTGTGTAAGCCAAAATGTTTCGTAAAAATAACGAAAAATTCTGAATGATTGTAGATGCGATAAGATATTCTGTGAGAACAGAATGTTAGAAGCTGTTTTGATTTGTTTGTTTGAAGGTTTGAGAGTGAAAAACTTCAGGTTCGACCGCTTCTTCCAAGGAGGATAGCGGTGCTATCTGACTGAAGAAGCGGGAAGAAAATGAAGATTTTTTCACCTCAAAGAACATTTCAAACAAATCAAAACAGCTTCTTAATCCAGAATGATGAGCGCGATCGATTTGTGCGAGAATGTCAACGTCACCACATCTGAGGAGGCCCGGTTGAGAGTGGCCTGCCACCAATTGTCGAAAACCACTCCACTTGTCTGCCACACCAATCCCTCTGACTTGATGTTCAAAGAATTGTCAGGGCTGAATATGGACACGACCCTGCCTTCTCCGACAAACAGCTCGCAGGAATCCGTCAAGGCGAAAGCCGTGGAGTAATCGGACACGACATCCACATAGACTTCGTCTTCCTCAGGATTGCCGCTCGCCCCGTAAAGCCTGGCATATTCCATTATCTGTCCAAGGTTGCCGATGGTGTGGGCCTCACGTTTGCCCGTCGCACCCAGAATGTGCACGGTCTTCACTTCCGGCCAGTGCTTCAGCAGGTAGCGGAACGCTTTCGTCTGGTCGTTGGTCTCCTGCTCCTCCTCCCTTACGGCGATGCCGGAATATTCCTTCATCAGTCTCTTGGAAAGAGAATCCATGTCGCCGATTATGACATCTGGGTCACGTTGCTCTTTGAATATCTTGTCTCGGTTCCTAAGAAACGCCTCCAGAGCCCCGTCACAGCAGATGATCACATCGGCTCTGCGGAGAATCTCACGGGGATATTCCTTTTTGGGGAAATCGCCTTTGCAGATGATTACAGCCTCCATCACGCTTTAGTCTTGGCTATCTCGGCCTTGGATGTGCCTGCGGTGGTTGTGTAGGTTTCCGGCTCACGGAATCCTGCGAGGAACGACTTGATGTCCATCCTCTTCTTTCCGGCTATCTGCACGTCTTTCAAGGAGATGGCTCCATCGGCGGTTGTGATGTACAGATAATTCTTGCCGTCGGTGAGAACCTTGCCTGGAATGGTAGTGTCATATACGGCAAGTGCGGAAGCGGAGACCTTTTCCGCCGAGAATATCTTCAACTGAACCGGAACACCGCCTTCCTTGACGAGTTCGGTGAACGCCGCCGGATAAGGGCTCAAACCTCGTATGAGATTGTAAATCTGTTTTGTGGAATCGTTCCAGTCAATGTGGCACAACTCCCGGGTCAACTTAGGCGCAGGCTTCAGGACCTCTGAACCTTGGATGAAACTCCTCTGGGTGCGCGTGTCCACATTGCGCTCGATGATGCCCTGCGTCGTCTGGACGACGAGTTCGGCGCCGATTCCCATAAGTTTGTCATGAACATCTCCGGCGGTGTCTGTGTCGGAGATGTTGATGCTTTGGCGCAGAATGATTCCTCCGGTGTCTATGTCCTTGTCGATCATGAATGTTGTCACTCCGGTCCTGGTCTCTCCGTTGATCACGGCCCAGTTGATAGGGGCTGCTCCACGGTACTGAGGCAGAAGCGCGGCGTGCAGGTTGAATGTACCGAGTTTAGGCATACCCCAGACCTCTTCAGGCAGCATCCTGAAAGCCACCACGATGAAGAGGTCTGCCTTCAAGGCCTTGAGTTGCTTCAAAAACTCCGGATCTTTCAGTTTCACAGGCTGGAGCACTGGAATACCGTGCTCGACGGCGAACTTCTTGACCGCGCTTTCGTTCACTTTCTGGCCGCGGCCGCTCGGCTTGTCCGCCACTGTGACCACACCAACGATGTTGTACTTCCGTTCCAGAAGCGCCTGCAGAGGAGCCACCGCGAAGTCCGGTGTGCCCATGTACACAATTCTGGTCTTCTTGAATATTCCTGCCAACATACTTTTAGTCTTTCTCCACCAGTTCTTTAAACTATCCAAATTAGATATATCCGTGTCGTGGACCGCTTTCCACGTCAGGAACAGACCTATCGGCAACAGGATCAGCGACGAAGCGAACGCCCCCATAAAAGTGCTGATGCTTCCGTCCCTCGCCAGTTTCACTCCAGTGATGTCAACAATCCAGTAGAGGACGAAGAACAGCAGGGAGACAATGGCCGAGACTCCGATTCCGCCTTTTCGGATCAGGGCCCCCAGAGGCGCTCCGATGAAAAACATGATGAAACATGCGAGAGCCTGTCCGTAACGGCGCAGGAACTCAAGAGCTGTCCATCGCAGACGGACCGTGTAGTCAAACGCCCCGAACTCGTAGCTTTCAAGGTTTGACTTAAGCTGCCGTGCGTTGTCCGCCGCCCTTTCCAATGCTTGGGCCGTGGCCTTGTCATCCTTGAAACTCAAGTAGTCCGGATCACTGAAATTTCTGGATATTCCAGATGCCACTGTGTCCAGCTGCCTGTGTTCGGTGAATATGTAGGATGCCGCCGTGCTGAAAAGTTGCTGGGCCTTTGTGCTGTCCCTCAACGACATCAAAGAGTCCTTTTGGCTTCTGAGTTTCTCCAGCGGAAGAGCCTTGACCTGGTCCCCGTACCTGGCGCTGTCGGATTTCTGAAAGGCGTAGTTCTGGAGGGCGATGACCATTTCCTGTCTGCTGAAGTCAATCTTCTGGAGTTGCAAGGATGTGTCACGGTAGTGTTTCTCGTTGGTCTCCTGATAGTTCGTGCCATTGTACATCCTGAACGTCAGGTAGGACTTGTCCTTGGACATCTTCATGATTGCCGAATCCGCAAGCGTAAGGCGGGTGTTGCCTTGTCCGTGATGGTCGTAGAGCATCACATCGTTCATCATTCCGGTCTTGTCGTTGCGGCTTCCGACACGAAGGACATAGCCGTCAACTCCGTCGTAGAACGTTCCAGACGGAATCTTGATTTCGTCCTTAGTCTTTCCTATGTCATCCCTCAGCGTGAAGATCTCGTTGTAGGAGACCGGCACGAGATTGTTTATGACGAAGAACGTTCCGATGCTGATGAAGAACGACGCTATGAGAATCGGAAGCATCACCCTCAGCACGGACACTCCGGCCGCTTTAAGGGCTATCAACTCGTTGTTCTCGCCCATGTTCCCGATGGTCATCATCGAGGCGAGCAGAGTGGCCAGCGGCAGCGCCAGCGGCAGCACGGTGCAGCTTCCCCAGAAGAGGAACTCCGCCACAATGCCAAGACTCAGGCCTTTACCGACCAGCTCATCAATGTAGACCCACAGGAACTGCATCATAAGGATGAAGATGACCACAAGCAGGATCATGAAGAATGGTCCTATGAATGAGGTCAGTATGAATTTGTCAATCTTCTTCATCCCTGAATGAATTGTTTTATGAATATATTCGTGAATATTCTCCCGTCTATGCCGTGATGATCTCGACCATCTTGTCCAATGCGGCTTGGAGACCATCTATATTCCTCCCTCCAGCCGTGGCGAGAATCGGCTGTCCTCCACCGCCGCCTTGAATGAACTTGGCGGCCTCACGGATGTCCTTGGAGGCGTTGTGACCTGCGGCCACAAGGTCGTTGGAGTACATCAGAGCCAACTGTGGCTTTCCTTCGTGCTTGAAAGCGGCCGCGAACGCGAAGTTCTCCACTTCTTTCTGGAGAATCGAGGCGGCCTCGCGGAGCATTGACGGGTCAACGTCCCGGCTGAACCTAACAACTTTTATTCCATTGATCTCCTCGGCGTTCTCGGAAATCACCTTGGCGAACGAGGCAGCCTTTTCTTTGGCATATTCCTCGATCTTCTTCTTTGCGTCGGAGTTCTCGCCGATGAGTTTCGCCACGGCGGCGGCCACGTCAGGAGCGTTGTTGAACATGGTTCGGATGCCCTTGAGAGTGTCGGAGAGTGTGTCGAGAATGTCTTCGGCGGATTCTCCTGTCACTGCCTCAATCCTTCGGACGCCGGCTGCTATGGCTGATTCAGAGACAATCTTGAAGAATCCTATTCGGCCGGTAGATTTGGCATGGGTTCCGCCACAGAGCTCGATGGAGTCACCGAACTTGACCACGCGCACCCTGTCGCCATATTTCTCGCCGAAGAGAGCGATCGCTCCCATCGCCTTGGCCTCGTCCATCGTGGCGTCCCTCTTCTCTTCAAGAGGATAGTCGGCGCGGATCAATTGGTTGACCCTGTGCTCGACCTTCCTGAGTTCCTCATCGGTGACCTTCGCGAAATGTGAGAAATCGAAACGGAAATAATCCGGTCCCACGAATGAACCCTTCTGCTCGATGTGTGTGCCAAGTGCTTCACGAAGAGCAAAATCCAGAAGGTGGGTGGCCGTGTGGTTCGCCGTAATCCTGAGCCTGCGCTCCACGTCCACCTTTAATGTAAAGGTTTCCTCGCAGTTCGTCGGAATCCTTTCGGCGATGTGGATCGTGAGGTTGTTTTCCTTTATTGTGTTGAGGATCTTGATCTCCTCGCCACTTTCAGAGATGATGACTCCGGTGTCTCCAACCTGTCCGCCCATCTCGGCGTAGAACGGAGTGCGGCCAAAAACCAACTGGAACATCGTCTTGTTCTTCTGCTTGACGGTGCGCTGCTTGAGGAGTTTGACATCCTTTAATTCAAGGTTGTCGTAGCCGAGGAACGCCTCTTCCTCGCCATCGTGATAGATGGTCCAGTCTCCGAACTCGTTGGCCGTGGCGTTGCGCGCCCTGTCCTTCTGCTTTTGAAGTTCCTTGCCAAAGCCCTCCATGTCCACCGTGTAACCTTTCTCCGAGGCGATCAGCCCGGTCAGGTCGATTGGGAATCCGTAGGTGTCGTAGAGAATGAAAGCATCCTCTCCAGGAATGGTTTTTGTGGCAGCGTTCTTGGCAATATAGTCATCCATCAACTTGATTCCGCGGTCGAGAGTCCTGAGGAAAGACATCTCTTCCTCACGGATCACGCTCTCGATGAGTTTCTGCTGTTTGCCGAGTTCAGGATAGGCCTCGCCCATGTCCGCCACAAGCTGTGGAATCAGCAAGCAGAGGAACGGCTCGTCGAAACCAAGGAATGTGTAGCCGTAGCGCACGGCCCGGCGCAGGATCCTGCGGATGACATAGCCGGCTTTTACATTGGACGGCAACTGGCCGTCGGCGATGGAGAACGCTATCGCCCTGATGTGGTCGGCGATCACCCTCATGGCCACCTCTGTCTTTTCATTCTCGTGGTATTTGTGACCGGAAAGCTCCTCTATCTTGCGGATCATTCCGGAGAACAAGTCTGTGTCATAGTTGCTGGTTTTGCCCTGAAGCACCATGCAGAGCCTCTCGAAACCCATTCCGGTGTCGATGTTCTTGGCCGGGAGCGGCTCCAGTGAACCATCAGCCTTGCGGTTGTACTGCATGAACACGAGGTTCCAGATCTCGATGACCTGGTCGTTGTCAGTGTTGACCAGATCTTTTCCCGGAATCTTGGCGATCTCCTCGTCCGGCCGCAGGTCGATGTGGATCTCGCTGCAAGGGCCGCAAGGTCCTGTGTCTCCCATCTCCCAAAAGTTGTCGTGCTTGTCGCCTAGGAGGATGTGGTCCTCGGGCATAAACTTTAACCAAGCCTGCCTTGCTTCTTCATCCAGTCCGGTTCCATCTTCTGCCGAGCCTTCGAACACCGTGGCGTAGAGTTTCGATCTGTCAATCTTGTAAACCTTTGTCAGAAGTTCCCATGCCCAACTGATCGCCTCGGTTTTGAAATAGTCTCCGAAACTCCAGTTGCCCAGCATCTCGAACATCGTGTGATGTCTGCCGTCGTGTCCCACGGCTTCGAGATCGTTGTGTTTTCCGCTGACCCTCAGACATTTCTGCGAGTCTGTCGCCCTTTTCATCTTAGGGACGCTGTTCCCGAGGAATATGTCCTTGAACTGGTTCATCCCGGCGTTCGTGAACATCAGCGTCGGGTCATTCTTTATCACCATCGGTGCGGACGGCACTATCGTGTGTCCCTTGGATGCGAAGAAGTCCAAAAATTGCTGTCGAATCTCTTTTGAGGTGTACATATCTAAAAGTCAATTAATTCATGAATATTTTCACGATTCCCGCCTAAATATCCTTTCGGAAAGGCACGGAATTGGCAAAATTATAACATTTTTCGGGATATATCGCAAAAAAGGGTATATTTGTAAGTTATGGGAAAGTATATTCTCAATCCAGAGACCTTATTATATGAGATAAAAGAGGTGTCCTTGAAGTCGAAAGTCTTCAAGGGTGTGCTGTTGTTCGCCGGCAGCGTGGCGATGGCGGTTCTCTATATCTGGCTCTTCACATCAGTCCTTGGCTATGACCTGCCGAAGACAGTGTTCCTTAAGGCAGAGCATGCCAGATGGGACGCGAAGATAGACCTTATGAACACGAAACTGGACCGATATTCCGAGACACTCGATGCTTTGAGGGTGAGGGATGACGACATATACAGGTCCATATTCGGAATGAATGAGATTCCCGCCGGTGTACGGAACGCCGGAATCGGGGGAACGGACAAGTATTCTTTTCTGGACGGCCTTGAGCCTGACAACCGGCTTAAGAACACGGCCTTGCGTGTTGACAGGCTAACAAGGCAGGCGTATGTCCAGAGCAAGTCCTTCGATGAGGTCGCGTCTGTCTCGAAGACGGCAGGCGACATGGTGTCTTGCATTCCGGCGATTCCTCCGATCCTTCCTGACGAGTCCAAATACAAACTGTCCAGCAGGTTTGGCTACAGGACAGATCCTTTCACGGGCAATTCAAAGATGCACACCGGTCTTGACTTCGCGATGAAGATAGGCAACCCTGTCTATGCCACTGGCGACGGGGTGGTTGAGTCCGTCAAGTTTGAGTTTTTCGGCTATGGAAACTCCGTCACGATTGATCATGGGTTCGGCTACAAGACTATATATGCCCATCTCAACACTGTCAAGGTGATCGAGGGCATGAAGGTGAAGAGAGGAGATTGTATCGCCGAGAGCGGGAAGTCCGGACGGTCCAGCGGACCACATCTGCATTATGAGGTCGTCTATAAAGGTCAGAAAGTCAATCCGGCGAACTATATGGATCTGTCAATGTCCCCGAGGGAATATTCGGACATGGTGAGGATGCGGGAGGATGAGTCGGGTGTGCCGTCATCTGTCTCGCGCCGTAGTTTCAGTGTCAGACGTCGTTAGCTGTGGAGATTGAATATGGGCGCGAAGTACGAGTTTGACAAGACGCGGATGGAATTCCGCAAGGTGACTCACTCTGTGTGGGCGGTTCTTGGCAAGATTTTGAAATATTTTCTTGTCACCGCTTCCCTGGCTGTTGTGTATTATGTGGTGTTCTCCTTTGTGATCAGCACTGATTCCGAGCGCAAGCTCAGGAGGGAGAACCAGATGTATCGCAAGATGTACAAGGAATTGGCGTCCAGGGAGGAACTTGTCGGCGAGGTGGTCGAAGGGCTGAAAGCCAAGGACGATGAGATTTACCGCAGTCTGTTCAATTCCGACACTCCTGATCTGGGCAACATCTATTCATACGGCATGCTGTCGGATGTTGACACCATCCCTGATGGTTTGATAGTGGAATATTCAAGGGAACGCTTGGACACGCTTGAGGAGGTCGCTGATAGGGTTGAAGACAACTTCCGGAGGATAATGGAAGCGATCTCTGACAAGGAAGTGTCCTTACCGCCGATGTCCAATCCGTTGTCTGACTTCTCGTATGCCAGGACCGGAGCCTCGGTCGGTGAGAAGATCAATCCTTTCTATAAAGTGAAGGTCTATCATGGTGGGCTCGACCTGATCTCGCAGCAGGGGGAGGATGTCGTAGCCTCGGCGGACGGGGTTGTCAAGGACGTGACCCATTCGTCCAAAGGCCTTGGGAACGTGGTCACCATTGATCATGGGGACGGTTACCTCACCCGTTACGCTCATTTGGAGAACACTCGTGTCTCCAAGGGACAGAAAGTCACCAAGGGACAAAAGATCGGTCAGGTGGGCATGTCCGGCAATTCGTTCGCCCCTCATCTTCACTATGAGGTTCTCAAGGACACTCTGCGGATGGATCCATTGAACTATCTGTTCGCGTCGGTTAGCCCCGATGACTACATGAGAATGCTTTTTCTGTCCGTCAACACCGGTCAGTCAATGGATTAACAATATTTAAGAATATTATAATGGAGAAATTGTACTATACCATCGGAGAGGTGGCCGATATTCTGGAGGAGAGCACTTCTCTGGTGAGATTCTGGTCGAATTCGTTTCCCAAGTACATCAAGCCGAAGAGAAACGCCAAAGGCAACCGCCTTTTCACGGCCGAGGATCTGGACTGTCTCAAGCAGATTCATCTCCTGGTCAAGGAGCAGGGTTTGACGTTGGAGGGTGCCGCGAAGAGGATGGCCGCTGACAGAAAGAAAGTTGATGGCCGCGTCAAAGTTCTGGACAGCCTGAAGGAAATCCGCAGGCAACTTGTTGAGGTCAAAAAATCCTTGTGAGCATGAAGGTGAAGGAAATCACCTCTGTCATAGAGGCTTTCGCTCCGTTGTCAATACAGGAGGACTGGGACAACAGCGGGCTGATCATCGGTTCCCCGGAGCAGGACGTGCATGGCGTTCTTCTTGGGTTTGACTGCACGGTCGATCTTGTGGATGAGGCTGTTGAGCGCGGCGCGGACATGATTGTGACGCACCATCCCCTGATATTCGGAGGCCTGAAAAAAATCTCGCCGGAGGATCCGGTGGGGCTTGCCGTCCTGAAAGCGGCCGCTGCCGGGATCGCTGTCTATGCTGCCCACACCACCGCTGACAAGGTGCTGGCCGGCGTGAGCGGCGCGATGGCCAGACGGTTGAGACTCAATGATATCCAGGTACTCGACGAGGAACCTGGAGGCTATGGACTCGGTGCCGTGGGAAACCTTCCGAAGCCTATGGACGGAGTTGAGTTCATTGAATATGTCAAGTCGGTGTTCGGATTGAAGTCGGCACGCTGCTCGCATGTCCCGGAAGTGCCTGTGCAAAGGGTGGCGATGTGCGGAGGCTCGGGCGGATCTTTGATTGGGAAAGCCCGCGGCGCTGTTGCCCAGGCCTACCTCTGCGGTGACATATCATATCATCATTTCTTCACCACTAAGGATTTTATGGTCATTGATATAGGTCATTTTGAGAGTGAAGTGGAGATTGTGGGAATATTATTTTCTCTGTTAAGGAAAAATTTTCCTAACTTTGCAATCTATACCAGCGTGAGGCTGGAGACAAGTAATCCGGTATATTATTATTAGTCAGATAGCTATATGGCAACTAAAAAAATCAAGAAAGTCGAGACTCCAATAGACCAGAGGGAGACATTCGTGTCCCTCCAGAAGAATTTCGCTGACTCTGAAATCAGCGTCGAGGAAAAGCTTAAGACACTCTACGCCCTTCAGGAGGCGGACTCCGCGATTGACAAGATCATGCAGTTGCGTGGTGAACTTCCGTCTGAGGTCGAGGCTCTTGAGAACGAGATAACTGACCTGAAGGCCCGTCAGGCGCAGGATGCCGCGGTCATAGAGGCTTACAACCAGACGATTGCCGAGAACCGGCAGAACATCGTCGATTGCGATGCCCAGATCGACAAGTATCAGCAGCAGTTGAACGACATCTCCAACAGCCGTGAGTACGACTCGATCAACAAGGAGATCGAGAATCAGGGGCTTCTCCGTCAGATAGCCCAGAAGAACATCAATGACACAAAGGCGGCGATCGCCGAGAAAAAGGAGGACATCGAGTCGTTGAAGGATTACATCGCCGTAAGAAACGATGACCTGAAAGCCAAAAAAGAGGAACTCGCCACAATCGTTGAGTCCACTTCCAAGGAAGAGAAGAAACTCAGGGCCGTCCGGGAGGAGTGCGCGAAGAAGATCGATCCGAGGACTATGAGCGCGTATGACCGCATCCGCGCCAGCGTGCACAATCATCTTGCTGTTGTGTCTGTTTACAACGGGGATTCGTGCGGTGGGTGCTTCAACACAATCACCCCGCAGCGCCTTGTAGACATAGCGTCCAACAAGAAACTCGTCATCTGCGAGCATTGCGGCAGAATCATCGTCAATCCAGACTTTGAATAGACATACACTCAATTTAGGACCATATGCCTGACCAGACTGGAAAGACAACCAGAAAAAAGGCGAAGGCGGTCAACCTTGACACACTTGGGCTTGAGATGGGAAACAAACCGCCTCAAGCTCTTGAAGTCGAAGAGGCTGTCCTTGGAGCCATGCTGATCGAACCCTCATCCGTTGACACTGCGCTTGAGGAACTTACCGCTTCATGCTTCTATGATCCCCGCCACAGGATGATTTTCGAGGCCATGACGGCTCTGGTGAACGAGCACGTGTCTGTGGACATCGTGACAGTCAGCACGAAACTCCGTGAGAAGGGCAACCTTGAGGCTGTCGGTGGTCCTGTGGCCTTGGCCGGCCTGTCGGAGAAGGTCGGCGCCGCCGCCCACATTGAATATTACGTCAGGATCCTCAAGCAGAAAAACATCCAGAGGGAACTGATCACGGCTTCATACGAGATTCTGAGGGATTCATATGACGATGCGGTGAAAGTTGACGACTTGATCGATGAGTCACAGTCAAGAATCTATAATGCGATACAGAGCAGCGTCAAGAATGACATTCAGGAAGTCGGCTCTGTGATCAACGAGGCGATGAGGGAGGTGGAGAAGAACCAGAACGCTTCAGGTGGGCTGAGCGGCGTTCCGTCCGGCTTCCCGACCTTGGACCGTGTCACCAGGGGGTGGCAGAAATCAGACTTGATCATCCTTGCGGCCCGTCCTTCGGTCGGAAAGACGGCGTTCGCCCTCAATCTGGCCAGGAACGCCGCTGTGGACTATCACATGCCGGTGGCCGTGTTCTCCTTGGAGATGTCGGCCTTGCAACTCGTTATGAGACTTATGACGACAGAGTCGGGTCTGTCGGCTGACAAACTCAAGGGTGGAACCAAACTGGATCCTTGGGACTGGCAGCAGCTTGAGACCAGACTGGCGAATCTGTCAAAGGCTCCGCTGTACATCGACGACACTCCGAGCATTCCTCTGATGGAGTTCAGAACCAAGATAAAGAGGCTGGTCAAAGCAAAGGATGTCCGCCTCGTGATTGTCGATTACCTACAGTTGATGCAGGGACCGGCCGAACTTCGCGGAATGCGTGAGCAGGAGGTCGCTGCCATTTCACGAACACTGAAGGCAACGGCTAAGGAACTGAACGTTCCGATCATCGCCTTGTCCCAGTTGTCCCGAGACGCTGTCAAGAGGACCGGAGGAAGCGGAAAGCCGCAGTTGAGTGACCTCCGTGAGTCAGGATCAATCGAGCAGGACGCGGACATGGTGATATTCATTCATCGTCCTGATTATGTCGGGCTTGGAGAGACTCCTGACGGAAAGGAAACCACACAGATAATCATTGCCAAGCACCGTAACGGTGAGGTGTGCGACATCGATATGCTCTTCAAGGCTGAGCAAGTCCGCTTTGTCGAGCCGGGAGACACTCTGGCCGCCAGGGCGGAGGAGATGGGCGGCACTGAGTCCGCCATGAACTCGGCGATGAACAACGAGTTTGACAATAACACTGAATTCTGATGAAGTTGACAAGAATCTTCGGCTCTTTGGCCGCCATTCTCATTATCTCGTCCGTGACGGCTTTTGCCGGCGGTGAGAGGAAGTGCATCCCGGTAAAGAGACTTGACGAGGAGAATCTGGCGTTCAAGGGTGGCGAGAAACTTGTTTTCACTCTGCATTATAAATGGGGTATCATCAATGCGGATGTCGCCCAGGCCACTCTGAAGGTTGACACTACAATCCTGAATGGCAGGAAGGTCTTTCACGCGTCACTTTCAGGAAAAACACAGAAGTTCTACGAGAAGTTCTTCCGGGTGAAGGAGGATCTGGATTCATGGTTCACCCGTGACGGGCTTGAGCCGATGAAGTTCACCAGGTTCGCAAGGGAAGGCAAATATACGTGCTCCAATCTATATTCATATGTCCACACGCCTGGAAACCAGCACATCAGCGCGGCTTTGAGCAATTCCCGCAAGGGTGAGTTCTCGGCGACCCTTCCGCTGGACAAATGCACGTATGACATTCCTTTGATGTATTATGTGCTTCGCAACATTGATGTCTCGAAGCTTCAGGAAGGAAATGACTATCCGATGACGTTTGCCGTTGACGATGATGTCTACACTCTTCATTTCAGGTATTTGGGCAAGGACAACAGGAATATTGACGGAATAGGGACAGTAAGGTGCCTTAAATTCAGTTTCGAGGTGGTTTCCGGCGAGGTGTTCTCTGGTGATTCCGATCTTTTCGTATGGTTTTCAGATGACGAGAACAGGATTCCGGTCTGGTTCTCCGCCCCGCTTAGGGTTGGCCAGGTTCAAGGACGTCTGAGGAGTCACTCTGAACTCAAGAATCCTTTTTCCTCAATGATTGAATAGGATGGCAGCCGGAGAAGTCTCACATAAAGGCAAAGTGGTTTCGGTCGGGGAAGACAAGGTGTTTGTCCAGATCATCTCCGAATCCGCATGTTCGGCCTGTCACGCCGCCGGTCTCTGCGGAGCGGCGGAATCCCGGAAGAAGATTGTGGAAGTCCCGGTCTATGCCGGACAGTCATATTCATTAGGCCAGGAGGTTGAGGTCTGTCTCGCCAGGAAGATGGGGCTCAAGGCGGTCTTGCTCTCTTATGTGATTCCTTTGCTGATATTACTGATTTTAGTGTTATCTTTGTCATCGATTGGACTCGGCGAGCTGGCCTCCGGGCTGGTTTCGATCGGGGGAATCGCGGTGTATTACCTCATACTATACCTCTGCAGGAACCGCCTCGCGGAAGGATATGTGTTTTATATTCGGAAGTAACTAATTAATTAGCTTTTATTTGGCTTTATGACAACAACAATCATCTGGACCATCGTAGTCATCACGGGGCTTGGCCTCCTGCTGGCGTTGGCCCTTTACCTTGTCGCGCAGCGGTTCAAGGTGGAGGAGGATCCGCGTATCGAGGAGGTTGAAAAGGCGATGCCCGGCGCGAACTGCGGAGGTTGTGGTTTCGCCGGCTGCCACGCGTTTGCGGAGGCTGCGGTGAAGGCTCCGAATCTGGACAACAATTTCTGTCCTGTCGGAGGCAATGAAACAATGAAGAAGGTTGCCGCGATCCTTGGCTACGAGGTCAAGGAAAAGGCACCGATGGTGGCTGTGGTGCGCTGCGGTGGCACCTGCGCCGCCAGACCAAGGATCAATGAATATGACGGTACGGCCTCCTGCAAGGTCAAGGCCGCCCTTTACGCCGGGGACACCGGATGCGCTTTCGGTTGTCTCGGTTGCGGGGACTGCGTGGCCGCCTGTCAGTTCGGAGCCTTGTCGATGAATCATGAGACAGGTCTCCCTGTAGTGGATCAGGAAAAATGTACGGCTTGCGGTTCTTGCGTCAAGGCCTGTCCTAAGTCCATCATCGAGCTTCGTGCGAAAGGACCTCGCGGAATGAGAATGTACGTCTCTTGCGTCAACAAGGACAAGGGGCCTGCGGTCAGGAAGGCCTGCTCCGCCGGCTGCATCGGCTGCGGAATCTGCGCCAAGACCTGCACACACGACGCCATAACCGTTGAGAACAATGTGGCTTACATTGATTTCGCGAAGTGCAAGCTTTGCCGTGAGTGCGAGGCAATGTGTCCTACAGGAGCGATCGTCGGGGTGAACTTCCCTAAGCCGCTGGACAAGGACGCCGTCAAGGCTCGTGTTCAGGAACGTCAGAAAAAGGCAAGAGAGGCCGCAGCGGCTGCCGCTGCCGTAAAGAAGGAGGAACAGAACAATGGCTAACAGAACATTCTCTATTGGAGGCGTTCACCCGGATGACGCCAAGATATCGCGCGACTGCGCCATAGAGGCTCTTCCGCTGCCTGGGACCGTGTATATTTCCCTTGCCCAGCACATCGGAGCGCCGGCCAAACCGGTTGTCGCTGTGGGTGACAAGGTTAAGGTCGGCCAGCCGATCGCCGAGCCGGGTGGATTCGTGTCCGCCTTCATCCACTCTTCCGTTTCCGGAACCGTGAAGTCCATCGGCCCGCGCAAAGACCTTGCGGGCAACGTCCAGACCTACGTCGAGATCGCCGTTGAAGGTGACGATTGGGCTGAGGGCATCGACCGTTCCGAGGCCCTCGTGACAGACATTCCTGAGGACGGAAAGGCAATCATCGAGAAGATCCGTCTCGGCGGAGTCGTCGGACTCGGCGGGGCGACGTTCCCTACTCACGTTAAGCTGACTCCGCCTCCCGGGAAAAAGTGCGAGATGCTGATCATCAACGGCTGCGAGTGCGAGCCTTATCTGACATCCGACTTCCGTACCCTTCTTGAGAAGGGCGAGCAGGTCGTTGTGGGCACGGCTCTCATAAAGCAGGCTCTCGGTGTCGCCGATGCGACCATCGCCATCGAGGACAACAAGCCGGAGGCGATCGAGCATATTCAGAAAGTTCTTGCGGAATTGAAAGGCAAGTCTTCCAAGTTCGATGGCATCGTGGTGCTTCCTCTGATGAAGAAATACCCTGAGGGTGGTGAGAAACAGCTGATTGACGCTGTGATGCACCGTCAGGTGAAGTCCGGCGGACTGCCTATCGATGTGGGCGCTGTGGTTCAGAACGTCGCAACTGCTCTTGCCGTCTATGACGCTGTGCAGAAGAACAAGCCGTTGATTGACAACTCAGTGACCGTGACCGGCGAGTGCTTCCCTAAGCAGGCCAACCTGCTTGTCAGGGTCGGGACTCCGCTCCGCTACATCATCGACTACCTCGGAGGCGTTCCTGAGAATGCCGCCAAGATCATAAGCGGCGGCCCTATGATGGGCAAGGCGATCGCCAATCTCGACGCCGCCACTCTCAAAGGGACCGGGGCTCTGCTCTTCCTCACCGAGGAACAGACCAAGAGACATCCGGAAGGCCATTGCATTCGTTGCGGGAAATGCGCTGACGCCTGTCCTATGGGACTTGAGCCGTTCCTGCTCTACCGTCTCGCCAAGGCCGGGAACACGGATGGGCTTGAGGCCAACGCCGCTCAGGATTGCATCCAGTGCGGATGCTGTCTTTACACCTGTCCTTCCTACATTCCGCTGCTGGACATCATAAGCGTGGCGAGAGGTCAGGTCATGGGAATAATGAGGGCTCGAGCCGCAGCCGCCAAGGCCGCCGCTGAAGCCGCAAAAGCAAAAACTGTTTAAGAATATGGAAAGATTGTTGGTTTCACCTTCTCCGCACCTTCATTCCAAGACCACCACACCGGTCTTGATGAGGGATGTCGTGATCGCCTTGATTCCGGCAGTTTTGGTTTCGGTCGTGTTCTACGGCCTTGCCGAGTTGCTGGTCCTGGCTGTCAGTGTCATCTCCTGCGTGGCGCTGGAGTATTTGATCACTAAATATCTGCTTAAGGCTCCGTCCACCGTCGGTGACTGGTC
>ERZ808266.308-NODE-308-length-18234-cov-4.111502_pt1 | contig 18234 bp, 37 predicted proteins | sample MGYA00521278_ERZ808266 | MGnify/ENA primary metagenome ERZ808266 (study PRJEB31516, sample SAMN03275591) | gut metagenome | biome: mammalia-associated habitat; material: feces | host: Papio cynocephalus | place: Kenya | collected 2012-08-02 ... | reverse complement strand
TTGTGACCATCCGCACTAAAAGCTGTATTAATTTATCATAGGAGTATGTGTTCTTGTAACCTGATGTGGTTATATAAATTTGTGCTTGGTTAATAGCTTCTTCCTCATGGACAGACCCGTCCGCACATCGTCTAGACACGTTCATTGTAGGCACTACTACCTCTTGCAACATTTTCTAGTCAACGCCCACACACTCTTCTATCAGGCCAGAGTGAAAACGCAATCCTCTAGACCGCTCTGTCGCGGCAAGGTTTTGAATAGTAGAACCATTTTTAAACTTATATACAACAAAATCTTTACCAACTTTAGTTTCACCGCGCGTCCAATCTATTTCACGAGAAAAAGCCGGTATCTTTTGACAAATATCATCTATCTTTTCACTAAGAATTTGCGCAGCTTGCTATTTGCCGCCCGCAGTTGAGAAGAGTTTTGCACCAGGGTATAGAATTGCGCGCAGCATTAGTATCATAACTGCTAGAAATGATTTACTCCAAGCTCGAGGAAAAGTGCCATAAACATATTTATAGCGCATAGCCGCACGAAGAAATAGCCTTTGATAAAAGAAGAGATGAAATGTGCCTTTTTTATTAGAGTCTCCGCCAGTCTACATAAAATCAATCATTAAGTCAGGGTACTCTCTCCAAAAGGCGAAATACTGGCGGAGAATAGGCTTTACCGCATTAATTCTTTCTTCGGAAATACCAATCTTTTTTTGGTTTTTATCTAAGGAAAGGTTCATTAAATCTTGTAAGGCCATTATTCATCACTCCCCGCAAGTTGTTCTTCTTGGAAATCTTTGAATTCTGAATAATCTGCTTCTTCGAAAGCTGGTTTATCATAATCAAACATTTCATTTTCATTATCTTCGTCACCTTTTTCAGCAGCTGCCGCAATTCGTGCTTCTTCTTCATTCATTTGGACTACTGCTCGTTCCATCATTGTAGTTAAGTTACTTTCATTGGTGACTAGATTTGCTGTGTATCTTTCAAGGTCTTGCAGCAATCGGTCTGCCTTATCTTGCGGACCATCAGTGTAATACTTAGGAATAAACCCGTCCATTTCGCAAATCCGCACTAATTCGCCAATAGAGTCAATGCCTTCATTTTCTTCAGTCTTATTTTGCGCAGCTGTCCACTTGCCGGCTTTCATATAATCGTTATACATTTTGGAAGCTTTTTGCGCTCCCTCGATGTCCCCTATATCTAGCAATTGGTTGGCCTTAAGCGAGCTTTTGCACGCAAGCTTCAGAGTGTTTATATCTCCCGCAGATTGAATATCGTAAGATTGGAGCATCTGCTGGTAGAGTTCCTCCAACCGCACCCATTCATCAGGGCGATATGATTTCCCCCATTTTATGCAAAGGTATTTGCGGTCTTCGTCGGTTAGGTCGGAAATGAGTGAATCTTCTATTTCCTAACCAAATGTAGAGACAACTTCTGCGGATTCTGGGGAGACTGGCTCAGGGGGCGGAGTAGGGGCGTTTTCGTAAACCGCCATTCTAGCTGTTTCCGCGATTTGCTAGGGAGTGCATCCTGAGCGTTTCATTGCTTGTTCTATTTTGTATTGTTCTTGTTCTTGTACGAATTGCGTATCTGCCCAACGATAATCTTTATATTGTTTTAATTTCATCTTTGAGAGATAACGGCCAAGAATTGAAAGCCCAGTTAGCTTTGATTTATCTTTGCCGTAGGTGTCTAAGAGATTGTCCCAGGCATATACGCTATACGGCACATCAAGCTCTTGAAGTATCCAAAGGTAGGTGTCTGGATTCCAATTGTCAATGTGCATTGTAATACACTTTTTGCATTGGTGGAGTTTGCCGCCATTAGGATACTTTTCAAGATTATTTGAAGTGTAGAAATTGTCTGCCGCCATTGTTTTATGGCATTTTTCGCAGTAATATTGATTTGTGTCTTTCGGCATCTATTATTTCTCCTTTCGATTTCGGCAATCTTTACAGAGGCTGTAGTAGCCGTCTTTGCTGGTAGTATTTTTTGAGAAATAACGATTGTTGGCTAATTTAATTTGCCCACAGCGAGAACATTTTTTATATTCTCCTTTTTCAACTGTGAGATACCAATAGTCGAGGAATTCTTCCTAGGCTGGTTGCGCGATTAGCTTGGGGATCTTGTTCCGCCAAAGGCTAGAAATATATTCAAGAGAGTGGCAAAGACCGAACTCTTGCTATAGCCGCATTTGGATTTCAGAATTTTGAAGCCCATCTACTTTGTATTCTACTAAGCGTTCGTAGTAAGGGTACGCAGCTAGAGCGGTAGACGCGACTGCGTCGAACGACTCTAGCAAGTACCAAGTGTCAGAGATAAAGTTGCCGTCGCCGTTGGCTTTTAGCTTCGAGTAGTTGCAGAGTATGGCAGAACAGACCTTGGGGTCGAGAAGAGAAACGCCAGAGTAGTAGATTTCGCCATCGCGCACTTCTTCGATTGAGTCTAGGGGTATGGGGTGGGAAGCTCTAGAAGCGTGGGTTGTTATGGTAGGTTTGCGGAAAGCGTTTTTCAGCACGTATTGGTCTTTGCTGAGTTCTATGATTGCGGTTTTCGCAATGTAAGCTTCGCGGCCTTTGAGAGTGGGGAGAAGCTTTTGATAATGGGCAATGGCTTCGCGCACTTGTTTGAGATGGGGGACTTCCTCTATGTCTTCAGGGGTTATCCGCACTTTATGGCGGAAGATTTGGTTTTTATCATTGGTGAGGAGGTTGTAGATACCATCTTCACCGTTTTCAAATTGAGAGATAAGCCCCTCAAAGCTAGTTTCACGTTTATTTATGGTTGAAAGGCGATTTTCTGTAAGTATTTTGCGTTGTTTGCGCTCAGCGCGTTCTGAAGGCTGGGCTAAGTAGTCGGAGAGAACTTCTAGGCAGCGGGGAGAGGGGTTAGGGTCTTCGGCTAGGAGCTGGTTGACTAGAGCTAAGCGGTCTTCAGTAGATTGTAGGGAATAATCAAGTTTCATTTATTCGCCTCCTTTAATAAAATCAAAAGATTTTACCTTTTGATTTTATTATACAAAAATTTTTAGGGAAAGGCAAGAAAAAGCTGGGGGCAAGGAAGAGGGGGTTAGTTGAGGGCGTAGAGGAAATTTGAAAGAAAAGGAAGAAAGGGGAAGTGGGGATTGTGATACCGAAATGGGAGGGGATTTGGTGGCGAGATGTGCGTGAGAAAGCTGATTTGTGAAAACTGCACAAAATTCTCCCGAAAGCTATGCCCCCTTTTGTGCAATCCTACAAAGTGAAAAAACCTTGTAAAAAATGCTTGACATTCTCCGCCGTATGCTTTATACTAATACTTGTCAAGAGACAGCAAGCCCCGCCGGAGCGGACAGCACAACCCCCCGAACACGGGCGAACATTGAAAACTGAATATTGAAAAGTAAAAGCGGATGCCGATTATATACGGCATTTTAAAGAATTGTATATAAACTTGTAAGCCGATAAATTCAAGTTAGTATCGGCGGTTGAAAAGCCGAATAATGATATATAAAGGAGTGGCAAAAAATGGTAAAAATTTTTAATTTGAGTGTTGCGACTGTTCAAGATGCTTGTTTAATGTTAGAAAATAGAAACATAAACGATGTATTATGGATTGATGATGATTTTCTTGTAGTTATTTTCGACTAAATACATACTTTTACGCTTGCCGTGGGCGGTCAATCACGGCAAATATTTAATTGATTGGAGTACATAAAAATGATAACTATAACACGCTTTATAAACGGCAAGCCTGAACGCACCCTCGCACCCTCTGAGGCATGGGATGAATTTTTTGACATTTTAGCCGATGAAACTTTTCCCTGCTGGATGATAAATTCCGAAACAGGCGAAATTTTAACCTATCGGTTAGAGGATGAGGTTTTTTATAAAGACTTTGCGGAGGTGGCAAAAAATGACAAATAACGCAATCATTAAGGAATATGCAAAAAATAAGCTTTTAGCGGAGCAAGCACAAAACCGTTGCAAGGAATTACAACCGCTGTTATATGATATAATGACTGCTGAGGGTGCTCAGGATATAGGTAAAAAAACTTATTCAGTCGAAACGGCAGGTTATAAAGTCTCTATGACAGAGAGCAATAGCGCCGTTGTTATCGACTATAAAGCAATAGCTTTAAACGCTTTAGGCGTAGATGAAAAAGCGCTTAAAGAATACGCCGAAAAGCACGGCTTTACAACAACCCGCAAAGGCGCGATAACATTCAGAGCAATAGAAAAAGAATAAACGGAGGCATAACAATGAAACATTATAAAATTACAATACAATTTACTAAAACCGATACATGGAACATAGACTTTTACGGTTTTAATGTATATGACGCTTTAAAGCGTCGCAACATAGATAACTTTATTAAGTGGATTGTAGAGCATCCGCAAAAATGCAAGGTTGAGGTAATAGGCTGAGGGGCTTAAAGCCCCTCCGCTACGGAGGAATAGATAATGCAAAAAGCAATTGTTACCATACTGGGAATTATAGTTATAGGCTTATTATGTACATATGAAAGCACCTATACACGGCAAGCGGCTGTTACCAAATGTGAAAACGGTGTAGTATATTGCATAGATAAGCAAGGGCATATATGGAGTTATGAGGGATATGCCACAGAGGGTCAAAAGGTAATTCTTACAATGTATACTAATCATACTGATACAATAACAGATGATACAATAAGAGGGGTAAAAATAAAATGAGTAATAAACAAATTATTAAATGGTTTGACGGTCAATTAGTATGGATAGAACATGAGGCAGATAGACTGAGCTACCCTCTTGATGATGATATAGGGTATCAACAAGCATGCGCACGACTTGCAGATATAGAGTTTAAAGCTATTAAACCCGATGGATTGGACTGGGCAAATATAGGTTATGTTTTAGGCTGTATTAGAGGTAGACTTGCGGCAATAGCAAAAGAGGGAGCGTAAAAGTTCCCTCTTGACAAAATAAAAATCATATGGTATAATAATAATATAAATTATAGGAGGTACATACCAAATGAAGAATTGTAAAAAAGGCGATATCTATTATGTAGATTTTGACCCCGTGTTAGGGTCGGAACAAGGCGGAACGCGCCCCGCATTGATTATTCAGAATAACAAGGGCAATGAACATTCCCCTTGCACCATTGTTGCGATTATAACAAGTCGGAGCAATAAGGCAAGAATACCCACGCATATTGACTTACCCGCAACCGCTTTAAATGGTCTTTCAAAGGACAGTATGATTGAATTAGAGCAAATTCGCACCATAGATAAAAAGCGTTTAAAGTGGCGTTGTGGGCGGATAGGTAAGGCAACACAAATACAAGTTGATAAGGCATTAAAGATTTCTTTGCACTTGGAGGACGAGTAAATGACTGTTAAAGAGTTATATGAAATAGCTTGCATAAATGGATATGAAAATGCTGATATAGGCTTAACCACAAAAGATTTTCAAGATACAGATATTAAAAAGCAAGATTTAAAATTCGGCATTGTTTATGCTGATACGCAAGGCTTAAAAATAAAAAATAAATGTTTACGGATATGCGTCAAGAGAGGATGAATAAAATGTATAAAGAGATAAAAGAGCTTTACGAATATTGCAAGGGATTAAAAATCCCTTGCAAGTTAGAACCGCTATTTGATGGACATAAGTTAGTATTACCAAATGATGGAGATTTTATTCAGCATTTCGGCAGCTATAATTCCGCTTGTTGCGTTGAACCTGCTATTGGCTGTGATTTAGATTATACAGCTTGTACCTTGTCCATAGCAAAAAGACTGATTGAGGAATACTATGGACAAAAAGAAAATTAAATCATATAAAAAATTATCCGCAGAGGCTTTACAAGAGCTTTTGCGGATAAGGCGAAAAGGCTATGTGAGTAAAAATAAAAAAGCGTATAACCGCAAACAGAAACATAAGACTGTGCAATATGACTAAAAATATTTTTGTGTAATATATACAAATTTATTTTTGTGCATTTTGCACAATTATTTTTTGCCTCCGCGGCTTGCCGCTCCGCTGCCGAACGCGGCGGAGCGATTTTAGCAAATTCGGCACTCTGCACAAAAATTTTTTCAAAACCTTGTGCATTTTGACTATTGACTTTTTCCCGAATCTGTGATATACTATATACAGAAAATCAAGGAGGACTACATATGATAAATGTAAGAACAATCAAAAAATTAAAAGAAAACGACGGCTTGACCTTACGCAACGGCAAGCCTATCACTTACCGCACAGGCTGGCAAGTTGCTACGGAGGGTATAGAGACAACAGACCCAAATGTAGCAATAAAAGCAGTTAGGGCATACGGTGGTAATTGCGGTTTGTGGTTTGCATCTGGAATTTATTATATTGATAAAAGCAAGCGCATAAGCACCAAAAAAGAGGCGCTCCGCATAGGTAGAGAGTGTAATCAAATAAGCATTTTGCGTTGGTCAAATATGGGTTTAGTTTATTGCTAAACCCTTGACAAAATCAAAAATATATGTTATAATATATTATCAAATAAAGAGAGGTAATTTACAATGAAAAGATTTACAGTACAGGTAAAAGATTTTGACGGTGATATATCCACAATCGCAACAGATGATATTATAAAAGCCTATGAGACTTTTATACAGCCCGCAAAACACGCACATATTATAGATAATGAGACGGCGGAGCTTTATGCGGTAAGAGATTGTATAGAGGGAGAATATACTGCCCGCGTAACACAAGAAATAAGCAATGAGTTTTTACAGTCATTATATGAGCAATACGAATACGGCAATACGGATTTTGAAATAATGGAGGATTTTGAATAATGCAAGCCACAGGATTTACAAGACGAACAGATGACCTTGGTCGCGTCACTATTCCAAAAGAGATAAGACGAAATATGAATATAAAAGACGGTGACCCGTTGGATATATTCTTAGAGGATGGAATGATATGTTTTAAAAAGCAACAGCAATATAATGATGATAAATTCAAAAAAGCATACCAAATGGCAAAAGCAATTGTTCCTTGCGGGATTGCGATTTTAAATAGCTATGAGGACTATGTTTGCGGTAATAGTGCCCCAGTAAGACCTTATACTCCAGTATATGTTTACGGCGATACAGTTTGTTATGTTGCTGGGGCAGATGCCGCCGATTACCCAAATCACAGTAAAGAATTTGCCCTTGCCGCAAAAGTATTATCAGAATTTTTTAAAGAGGACGAATAAGTCCTCTTTTCTTTTTACCTTGCATTTTCAGCGAGCCGCTACCGCTTGTGGCGGCTCGATTTTGGGATATTCAGCACTTTCAACAAAAACCGCAAGAAAAATCGCAAAAACCTTGTACAACATTTTCTCCCAAAACTCTTGACATTTGGTGCGGTTTGTGGTATACTAAAGACACTGAAAGAGAGGTAATAAAAAAATGAATGGTATCACTATTAAACAGCTTTATGAAATGGCAAAAGAAAAAGGGTATGAAAATGCAATAATCGGAATATCACATTCCGATGAATTACTTATTGATTGTCCGCGCTGTGGAGAGGAAATGACCGAGGAACTTGAATATGCCGAAGAAGTACACCAGCGTGATATAGAGTTTGGTGGATACTTTACCAGTACAGGTGAACGGCTTAGCGATTGTATTTGGTTGAATACTCATCCAGTTTAAAAAAATGCTTGACAAATAGTGCTGAATGTGCTATAATATATATAGTCAAGGAGCGAAAGCTCAAATTTAATTAAAGAGAGGAAATAAAAAATATGAAAGTAACAAAGTTAATCAAAGAATATGTGGCGGAGCAGGTTGCGGTAAAGTGCCCCGAAACTAAAATGGAAAAACGATATAAGGAAAAACTCGACGAAATGCAACTTAAAGCAGAGGAATTAAACGAAAAAGTAAAAAATTATGCTTTAGACCTCTGTGAACAGGCAAATAAAGACCTTGATATAGATAATTGGGAAAAAGATGACCGTTTTCATTTGTATGGTTCTTATGCCCATATTTCAAGTGGATATAATAATCCTTATGCAAAAAATCTTAATTTTTTAAAAAATAAGCGCAAAGAAAAAATCAATGAGGCTGTAAAAAATATTCTTATCAATCTTGAGCTTGGTGCTACAAAGGCAGAGCTTGATGAAATGTTGAAAAAGTTAGGAGAGGAGGGCTGATGCCCTCCTTTTTTTATACCTTTTCAACTCGGCTGCTCGACGCCGGACGCGCCGAGCAGAATTTGGAAAAATTAGCAATTTGCACAATTTTTTCGCAAAAACCTTGTGTAAAATTACCTCTTGACTTTTCCCGTATTTATGATATAATTATACTTGTCAAGAGGGGATACGCTCTGGAGCTGATACAGAAACCAAAGGCGCCAATGGACGAACAGAAACGAGGCAAAGGAAAGACAATTCAAAAAATTTTTTAGAAAATTCTAAAAAACCTCTTGACAAATACATACTTATGTGTTATAATAAGTATATCAAATAAAGAGAGGATTTTAAAATGCAAATACAAAAAATCTTAACAGTTACTACAGAGGAAAAGAAAAAGTTACAAGATTCGATGATACCTCTAAAAGACTTGATAACAGGCACAGGAAAAAAGTTTTGTGATGATATGATGTGTTCTGAATGTCCATTTCATAATAAAAGCTATTGCTGTCCGATAGATACTTTTAATTCTAACTTTATGATAGAAGATCTTGAAGAATTTATCAATCAATTAACAATCGTTGAGGAGGACTAAACAATGACCGCAATTTTAATCTTTATAATCGCAACTATAATCAATGTAACGCTTTCCACAATCCGCTCCCTATGTATTATTAAAGGCGGGAAGTGGCTGTCCGCAACTACCAATGCAATATGCTATGGCTTTTATCCGCTTATAGTTATGCTAACTGCAAAAGGCACAGTGGCTATATGCGTCAATATGGCAATAACCGCAATAGTCAATTTCATTTGTGTTTGGATTATTAAACTTGTAGAAGAAAAAGCAAGGAAAGACAAACTTTGGCTTGTCAAGTGTACTATACCAAATGAAATGGCAGAAGATATGTATGAGGCTTTAGAAATAGATAATATTCCTTATACAGATATTCCAGTCCGTGATTATATTGTCTTTGACACTTATTGTTCCACGCAGGAAGAAACCCAAAAGATAAAAGAATATTGCATTGCCGCAGGCGGTAAAATGTTCGCTACGGAGAATAAACTATAAAGAGCCTTTAAAAAGGCTCTTTTCTTTTGCCTTGCCAATTTGCCGCTTCGGCGCCGGAGTGCCGAAGCGATTTTCGCATTTTCAGCACTTTGCACAAATTTTTCGCCAAAAAACCGCAATTCTTCTACACCTAACTTTTCCCGAAACACTTGACAAATTGCTTGACTTGTAGTATAATTATACTTGTCAAGAGGACAGAGAAACGGACAGATAAACAAAGCGATTTATCAAAACAAAATTTCAAAAAAGTCTTGACAAACTCCACCAAATGTGGTATAATAAAGACAGTCAAAGAACGGTTTAAAATTTTCTATGGTGCGCAACATAAAAAATATTTAAAAAAGTTCTTGACAAATACCGCAAAATGTGGTATAATAAAGATAGTCCGAAAGGGCAGAGAAATTTGAAAGGAATTGATGAAAACTATGTCAAACAAAAAAACTTTACAGGACAAATTTGCAGAGGTTAAGGCTTTCCTTGAGGAGCACAGTGCAAGCGAGGAAATGATAGCGTTTATTGTAGACCGTGCTGAAAAGGCAGACCGCAAGAGCGAAAACCGCAAGCCGTCCGCTACGCAGGTAGCAAATGCCGCTTTGTCGGAGCGTGTATATGAGTTCCTCAAAGATAGCGGTAAAAAGTTGCAAGTTAAGCAGATGATTAAGGAAATCCCCGCTTTTGCGGAAATCGAAAACTGCACCACTCAAAAAGCAAGCGCAATCGTGCGTGGCTTGCTGAAAGAGGGCAAGGTCGAGCGTGTAGAGGAAAAGGGCGTAGCTTACTTCTACGCAATCTAAAGGCAAGGGGGCTTTTAGCCCCCCTCCAGATGGAGGGATAGAATGACCGAACAGGATAAGCGCATAGACGAAATCGTTGACAGCTTGGGGTGTAGTATCGCTGAGGCAATGGATATTTTAAAGGCTGATAAAGCTATTGATAAAGGCGAGCGTATGGAGTTTGACCTCCCTCCCGAGCAGGAAAAAATGGCGAAAAAGTATTGTAATGTGCGAGAGCATAAGAAACCCGTAGCGTATAACTGGAATAAGCGACAGCGCAAAGAGAATGTCACTAAAAAAGGCATTATACAAGAGTTATTCGACTTTTTACAGTCGCAAGGGTATGCCGACTTGGCTATAACGAACGCAGAACGGCAGATTGCGTTTGCCGTAGGCGAGGATAAGTTCGAGTTAACGCTGGTGCAAAAGCGCAAGCCGAAGAAATAAGTAGAGGGGGCTTTAGCCCCCGATACATAGAACGGCAATAAGCTGTTCTAAAATAAAGAGAGGAATCTGATAAGAAATGAGAATTGTAGTATTTGACACGGAGACAACATCGCTTGAAAAACCGTTTGTATATAACATAGGTTATGTTATATACGATACAGATGAAGACCGCAGGCTGATTGCCCACGACTTTGTGGTTGAGCAGATATGGCACAACAGAGAATTGTTTACCACTGCTTATTACGCCGATAAGCGAGAGGGCTATGTGGCGGATATGAGGGCGCGCAAAGTCAAAATGGAAAAGCTCGGTTATATCACCCAGTTTATGGCAAGAGAGTTTAAAGAGTTTGAGGTTGAAGCCGCTTTTGCTTATAACAGTCCATTTGATGATAAAGTATTCAAGTATAATTGTGATTGGTTTAAAATCATAAATCCGTTTGATAACATTCCGATATACGACATACGAGGATATGTATTCCGCAAAATAGCTTATACCAATGAGTACAAAGAGTTTTGCGACAAACACGAATACTTCACCGATAGCGGAAACTATTCAACAACCGCAGAAGTTGTTTATAGATTCTTAACGCAAAACACCAACTTTATAGAAGACCATACGGCTTTGAGCGATAGCCGTATAGAATTAGATATTTTGCGGGAGTGCGTACGCCGTGGGTGCGAGTGGGCGAAAGAATATAAAACTTACAGAAGTGTTCAGCGTATTGTAAATAAGCGATTAGAATTAACAGATGCAGACGGCATAAAACATAATTTTCCTTATAATAAAATTACAGTATATGCCGAAAAGGATAACCGCAAACGCATTGTATTAAAGAATTTGGATAGAGCTTAACGGCTCTATCCTACCAAATGGGAGAGTACATTATGAACAAAGCGATTTATATAGACATGGACGGAACTATTGCCTCTCTTTATGGCGTACAGGGGTGGCTTGATATGTTAATAGCAGAAGACCCCACCCCTTACGCTATTGCCGAACCGCTTGTAAATATGAGCAGTTTGGCGAGGTTACTCCACAAAGCACAGCGCAATGGATACCACATCGGCATTATCAGTTGGTTGAGCAAGAACGGTTCAGAGCAATATAACCAAATGGTAACAGAGGTTAAAATGCAGTGGTTGCGGAAACACCTCCCCAGTGTCATTTGGGATGAAATAAAAATTGTCCCCTACGGCACACCTAAAAGTCAAGCAGTGGACAGAGCAAATGCCGCTTACCTCTTTGATGATGAAGACCGCAACCAAATGGAATGGAATAATGTGGGCGAAAGCTTTTACCCCAATATTCTTTTGGAGGTATTAAAAGAATTATGCTAATTGAATTTGGTGATAGAGTTGAGTTAATAGAGTTTGCCGACAAGGTAAGCGCTGAACAATGGGTACAAAAAGCTGAAAAATTTTGTGATGTAAAAGGAGTTAAATAAAAATGCTTGCAGTAATTACAAATAAAGAGTGGGAAGAGAATATGGAGGCAGTTAAAAAAAGACTTCTTGAATTAAACTGCTTTGAGAATGAAGACGCTTATAATAAATGGGCAGATGATATTCTCACTGTTGCAATAGAGGTTTTTCTCAATGAAATAAATATATATTATTCAGATAAAAGAAAAATAGACCTTTAAAAGTGTCCTCTCTTTTGGCGGTAGGCGAAAGCCTCCGCCTTTTTTGCTTTTGTTAAAAATTTTTCGTATAATATATACAGAAAAAGTAAATAAAGGAGGAAATGTTGTGGCTATTGAGTTGGTACAGGCGTTACTTACTATTGTTAAGTATTGCACCGCTTGCGAGAATTGCGCAAAGTGTCAACTAAAAGACTTTTGCGGTAAGACCTTCCAGAGCTATTGACCTTAGCTTCGGCGGAGCGCGAACGAAGTCGCTCTCCGATTTCCCACCAACCAGCCCTTTACAACATTTTTCTAGCGCATAGCGCAAACCGCTCCCTATAGCGCTTTTCCCGAAACTTATAGCGAAAACTTTCCATTCTCTCAAAATGATTTTTCTGCTTTCTAAGACAGCTTTTCACTTCGTGAGGGGGAAGTTTTTACTATAGGGCGAACAAGTATTCATCATAGCGTTTTTAAAAAGAAAAAACGAGGCGGATTTAACTGATACGGGCAAATTGACTGTATCAGCTTTTTAATTAAAAATTTTTTTAGGTAGACTTGGGTCAAATATATTAAATTTTACCCTTCTACTTTTCATTATATATCGAAGGAGCTGAACCAAATGTCAAAAGAGTTAAAAACGAAAGGTGCTAAAGCTGCTTTTACTGAAAGCGAGTATAATGCAATGCTGCAATTTTGTGAAAAGAACGATGAAACTCTTTCTTCTTTAATTCGCAAAGCAGTTAAGTTTTATATTAAGGAGAATACCAAATGAAAGAATACATTATCTATACGCCGTGGCTAGCTTATGCGCTGCGCAAAGCGGGCTTCCGCATTCTTCATACTGGGATAAATCCGCATAAACCGCATCTTGATACTTGGTATTTTGAAGACACTCCTGAATTACAAACTGCTATTACTAAAATAACTAGCAGGAAATCGAAGTAAAGGAGTTAAAACCATTATGCCAAAAGAAAAACTAAAGGAAGCAGACTGCTTCTTAAAAGTGCCGAAGCTGCTGTTTAAACAAGGTATGTCACCAGCAGAAATATTAATAGTATCTCAAATATTAGAATTTACAAGTAAGGGCTTGCCTTGCTATTTAACAGACGCCGAGCTAGCTTTAAACATTGGAGCTAGCGAAAGTACAATATCTAGAACTATAAGAGATTTAGTAGGTCGTAAAATTGTTGAACGAGAAACTAAAATGATTAATGGAAAAAGAGTGCGGACTCTAAAAGCTGATACCAGCAATTTGACTCCAAGAGAGGTTAGAAAAAAATTAGACCATACAGTCAATTTGACTGTTCCATCCAAGCAATTTGACGGTACCATACAGTCAAATTGCCGGTACCCTTCCCAGCAAATTGACAGAATAAAAGATAAGAGAAAAGATAAAGAAGAAGATAATTCAATAGATAACTCGGAATCTCCCGAAAAACTGGGTGGTACAAAAGATTTAATCCTAGTAGAAAACCAAATGGTCTCCACAGAAACGGGCGAGGTCATCACCTCTCTTCCACAGGCCGTTCCGCATCTAGATAGCTTTAACCGCAACCAATTCCTCTTTATTGCTTCTCATTTGGATGCTAAAAGAGGCGCAGCTATAGGCCAAGGAGATTATTTTGATTGGGACAGCGGATTACAGGTCTATGACGGAGATAAGGTTATAGAGTTAAAATATAAAAAAGAAAAGTTTAGATTTTAAATTCAAATAAATTAAAATTTAAAGACCAATTTTTTAAATATTTTCAGACCAAAATTCGCGGAAAACTTAGACCAATTTTTAAGTATTACTTCAGACTAATTTCTAAGTGCCAATTCCAAATGGAAAAGATTAAAGTAGAGAGAGGGGAGAAGGTTTGCATTTTATAAAAATATATGTTATAATAAAAATAGATATTCCTCTTAGGCGGCAGCCGCTCCCTCTCCTCCCCAAGCTAGCCATAGCCGCCCTTAGCGAGGAAACCGCAGACTCTAGGGGAGAGCGTTAGCTCTCTCCATTTGGTTTTGCCAGGCCGCGCGCGAACGCCAAGGCCCGATTTTAAGCCCTAGCTAGCCTAGAGAATTTTTTGTGCGAAAACAGCATCATAGGGCGAGTATAGCCGTTCCCGAGGGCAAACCATTTAAATTTTATGTCCATAATTTACATATGATATTGAAAGGAGCCACTATAATGAAACAAAATAAAAACATATATTTCAAATTTTGTTTAACCCCTTTAGAAAAAAAACGTTTAGAAAACTACGCTACTCTTATGGGCATCACAATGACTGAAGCTATTAGAGAGCGTTGTAAAGATATACTAGAAGGAGATGAACTTTTAGATGGAATAGAAGAAAATAGCGGAAATATAGGAACCGTGGTTGAGTGTGAAAAATTTTGAATTTAAAATTTTAATAATGGTTGCGGTTTTACGTGATAATAATCTAGCTTATTGCGGTACATTAAAAGATATGTGCAATTTTTTATAGATATCTTATCATTCAACAAATACTAAAAAAATTAAACAAGCTATTGAAAACTTAAAGAAACAAGAATATATTAATGTATTAATAGATAAATATTCTTGGACACTTTCTTTGCGGGATACCGCATTAACTAAACCGCGTTTTATTAAACTTCGCCACACTTGGATTGATGCAATAAAAGATTTTAAAAGTAAAGAAAATCCAATTGATTGGAGCAATATATTAAAGGTTTTTAGCTATGTTTTAATACACGGGTAGGAAACTAATTCTTATGCAGATATCGCTAATGCCTTAAATATATCAGCTAGTCAAGTACGAAAAAGCGTTTTAGCATTAGATAAATTAGAATTGGAAGATTTAACTTTTGAACGACATTTAGTTAAATACAAAGATTATTTAACTTGTACTTATAAAACGGCTGGTCAAAATTATGAAGTAGGATGGGACTGGTCTTAAAAAGCAAGAATGTCACAAAAAGTCTAATCTATATAAAAAATATATACACTTACCTTTTTGTGACATTCTTTATTAAAATCGCTGGAAATATGACCATAGAGTTGCTTTTTTATAAAAAATATGGTATAATTATAATGAATAATATAAAATTTTTGTAAAAATAAGAAAAAAGCTAGCTTTTTAAAGAAAAAGCTAGCTTAAATAAGGCTTTTTATAGGGCGATAGCCATAGATTCCCCATTATATTATATAATATTTTTAAAATAAAAGCGATTTTACAGAAAAAATTTAAAAAATTTTATTTTTTGAGGATAAGGAGAACTAGAATTAGCATTTGGATGGATAAAGCTAGCTCGGTCACCCCTCACTCACTAAATTACATAAAATTTACTAGTTGCAATAAAAAATGGCCACCATAGAGTTATCAAAAATTATTGCAATTACTTAAAATTCAAAAACTCCTTCTTTAACTGGTTTAATTTCCCAAGCACTCTTTTCATAATCTACTAATAAAATTCCATAATCAGTTAAACAACCTAGCTCTTCTTCAAAAGCCTTCTAAAAAGTCAGCCAATTATTCTTCTACTCCAAAATCTCTTGGAATTTTATATCATATTCTTCTTGAGTAATCTCGCCCTTCTTCCACAAATTATAAATAATAACTTGCTCTTCAACTTTTTGAGTATCTGTCTTTAAATACTTCTATTGTAATTCTTTCTTTAATTTTAACTCTTCTTCAGAAAAAAGAGATAACACATTTCCTTCTCGCTTACAATATACATAATAACAGCTACCTTTGGTTCCAGCAAATCGTTTTCCCTTCCTTGGACCACCATAATCTTCCCTGCGGCAGGCGCAAAGAGCAGAATAGCCAGAATCATAAGAAATATTAGTTTGTAAATGTGGACTAAGTTTATCCCAACAATCCTTATTAGTATCTACTTTATCTACTCCATTACCCCAATAATCATAATACTTCTAATGAATTTCTTTACGGCCAGAACCCATATAAGTATCTTGAAGTATCTTTAATATTTCTACCCCACCTCGCTTTAACTCATATTCAGCATGTCGAGACAATTGTTTTTGACACCAAGCAGCTTTTTTATTTTTTAAATAAGCGGCAGATACATCAGCCCATTCAGCTAATTCCTCCGTTGACATAAAGCCTAATTTTAAAATCATTCTAAAACCTCCTTTCAGCATTTTTAATAGTTATCAACCTTTTTAAACATTCTTATAAGGAGTAGGGTTGTTTAAAAAGGTTGATAAGGTTGGTGGATTTATCAATCTCAATATATTATAAAATCTATCTCATTAAAATTTTCCTTTTTTGCCCAATCCTTCCTCTTTGCTTTTCTTCAAAAAATATTATATAATTTATATAGAAAATAAAAAAAGGAGACTTTCCAAATGCCTATTAAACTTCAAACCTTCGATTCCCATCGCCTCTACTCCACCTTCCTCGACGCTCTTCAAGCTGGTATAAGTGCTGACGATATAGCCGACATAACTTCAGACGCCCTTAATCGCGCCAAAACCTCCTACGAGGCAGAGCAAAAAAACATTAAGCAGAAAGAAAAAGAAGCCGCAATTGACGATTTGGTTGCCTCTATTAGAAAATGCGCTTGCGCATTTTCTATCCCCCAGCTAGCCTCAGACACGAGCGACGCCACAAAAGAAGAACTCCTTACCTTTATGGAAACTTTGCGCTCTATCTTCGATCTGGCGTCGACCGCAGATAAAGAAGAGGAAGAGTCTACTGAAAAAGATATTCTTAAAGACTTCATCTCTACCCTTATGTAAAACTGCTCTTCGAGCAGTTTATACATATTCGATTTTCTATAAAATATATTATATAATTTTATTATAAAAGATATGAAATATCTTTTATAATAAATAGAAAAAGAAAAGAAAGGAAAATGCCCTATGTCACAATACGCTAACTTTTATATCCGCCCCTTCGCCGACAAACCCTATATCCCCATCGCCGACTATTCTCGCTCCTCTGCCGTTTACCACATATGCGGGGACTCGCTCCCGTACGGCGAAGTCAAGCCCCTTACTCAGTTAGACCTAACCTCGTTCATCTCCTCAACTCGCGATGAGCAGCAAGAATGGCGCAACCGCATAAACACCTACAAAGAGCAAATCACCTCCATCGCCACTTTCAACAACACTGTAGATGAAAAGCAGCGCGCAATCTTTGATATTCAGCAATGTATCGACGCATGTTCTGAAGAACTTAAAGACTATGAAATAGCAGAAGATTTCTTCTATTTCCTTAAAGAGCTTATTCCATTTGGAATAGAGACTCCTTATCTCTACGCGGGAATAGAAGCTAACCCCAACCTAAGTGAAGAAGACTAAGAAGAAAAGCTATCGCTTTTCTTCTTCTTTTATTTTTATAAAAAAATATTATATAATATATATAAAGAAAAAAGAAAGAGGTATTTATTTTATGGGAATTATCTTAGGTCTAATCATACTTGCGGTCTTAGGTTTTCTTATCTATTATCTTTTAGATACAAAAACAGCAAATGATCACTTTATCAGCGAAACGCTTTGCCTTTGTATTGGACTAATTACTAGTATTGGCGTTTTAGCTTGCAGTATACAATGCATAGTATTAAAAACAAATGCTGATTTAGACTACCAAAACACTTTGCGGCAATATGAAACTATCGAATATCGTTTAAAAGAAAATAAAAACGACACCAATCTTTTAATCGATGATATAGTAAAATATAATAATAAAGTCTGTGAGTATAAAAAATGGAAGCACAATTTCTGGCTTAATTGGTTCTATCCCGCTGATATAGATAAACTAGAATATATAGAACTTAGTTAAGGAAAAAGCAACGCTTTTTCCTTTACATAGTAAAAGAAAGGGAATTGATATATATATGAAATTCATTCACGCTATTGTTTTTACTCCCAACGAATTGCTTGAGGGGTTCGTCCCTACTGATTGGAATGAAATGTGCTCTGGCGATTACATTATTCATGCCCTCTACTCCGTAGACAAAGACCGCATTTTAATCCTTAATGATAACTGCCATGCTCCTATCGAAGATATAATAGATAATTTTCTTATAGGAGTTCAATTTGCTACTAACCAAGACACACAAATAACCAAATGCTATGTAATTGCCGATGACCCTTATTCTGACGGTGAAGTGGCGGAAAAGCTTAGAAACTTAGATTTTATGGAGGTTATATAAATGTCTGTTGCACCTTCCTATCAAAAATACTCCCTTATAGGAGAGCCT
>ERZ808266.307-NODE-307-length-18239-cov-5.655301_pt1 | contig 18239 bp, 31 predicted proteins | sample MGYA00521278_ERZ808266 | MGnify/ENA primary metagenome ERZ808266 (study PRJEB31516, sample SAMN03275591) | gut metagenome | biome: mammalia-associated habitat; material: feces | host: Papio cynocephalus | place: Kenya | collected 2012-08-02 ... | reverse complement strand
TGTCATGATTGTATTTACTTTTAATATATTTATTTACTTTAAATATTATTAAAAAAGTTTATTTAAAATAAAAATTTTAGTATTATATAAATATAAATAATTAAAGAATTTAATTAATATTAAACTTAAACATTTAAAATATTTTTATACATTATAATTTAAACTATATGGATGTGATTGTGCAGCACAACGTGACATTGCAAAGAAAAATCGTGAAATTGCAATTTTCAAAGAACTCTATGAAAAAATGATGTCAAATGAAAAAGTTCTTCCATTATTTCAATTTGATGAATATTTTAAAGTTAAAAACACTCAAAAACTGAAATGGAAATGCAAAATATGTGGAAATGAATTTGAGTGTGAAGCTAATGATGGACATGGATTTCTTCCAAGATGCTACAAATGTTTTCCAAAGCAACAACCTGTGTCAAATGAAGAAAAAACATTAGTTGAATTCATTGAAAAACTTGACATTGAAATTCAAACTTCATGTAGAAAAATAATTCCACCATATGAACTTGACATCTATATTCCTGAAAAGAAACTAGCTATTGAATTTGATGGTCTATTTTGGCATAGTGAAAAAGCTGATGCAGAAGTTAGTTATCATTTAGTTAAAAATGAGATGTGTGAAAAACTAGAAATACAATTGATACATGTTTTTGAAGATGAATGGCTTTTCAAGAGAAAACAAACAGAAAATTTTTTGAAAAAAATTCTTGGAGTGCAAAATTGCTTCAAACATATCACAAATGATTTGTGTGAAATAATTGAACTTGATGATTTTCAAACATAGCAATTCATTTTTGAAAATTCATTGACAGAAAATTTCAAATATGATGTTTCATTAGGCTTGAAATTCAAAAATGAAATCATAAGTTTGATGACTTTCACAAAAATATATGAAAATTCATATATAGTCAATTGCTATGATGACAAAATTGGATTTGATGTGAAAGAAAGCAAGAAAAAACTATTGGACGATTTCATTAAAAATCACAAAACAAAAAGACTTATAGCTTTTGTAGACAGAAGATTGCGTAATGGAGAAGATTTGAAGAAACTTGGATTCAAATTTCTCTTTGCTGGAGTTCCAAATGCATATCTATGGAATTTCAAAAACAAAAAACAAAAAGAAACATTAGAAAAATCAATTGAAATTTCAAATGAAGAAAAAAATATGCGTGAATACACACGCATATATGATTTTGGAAATCTAGTTTTTGAAAAAACTTATTTCTGACCTATCAAAGAACCTTTTTTAGAATCTTCAATAGTCCAATAGGTACTTTTTAGTGTAACGTCAAATGTAGCTACGTCACCACCTTCATATGTCAATGAAACAGGACCTACTGCAGTGATTCTTATATTGTAAAGTTTGTAAGTTTCAATTACAGTCTTGTTGTCTTTGTCAAAAAGTGTTATACGAGCAATAGATTTTTCATTTATTCCTCTATCACCTTCAAATACTGAACCACCTTCAATGTCTGGGTTTATGACTTTTGCTTGCCAAGCTAAGAAAGCTCTGCGATATTCACCATTTACATCGGCCTAGATTGTCATTGTATGTTCATTTTCCATTGTAAGTCTTGTTGGAACTATATTTGCCATTTCAAAACCTTTATAATGAATTGACGCGTATTCAATATTTCTTCCAGGTAATGTAAAGTTTTTTCCAAACATTACTGCAGTCTTCAATACTTTGTCGATGTCATTGTAACCAGATGTAAAAGTAGCTTCCCATTGGTTGTTAGCACGTATTGTATTGCTGTTTGTAGCTGCTAAAAATTGTTCTATAGGCGTAGCCATGTTAAAATAATCCTTTTTTAATAAACGTTTATATAATCTATTTACTTTTAGAATTTCGAAAGTATAATATTGTATTGTCTAGACGAAATTTTGAATATGCATAATGAATCAATAGAAGATATTTTGAGAAATAAACTTAGTGAAATGAAACCAACAGCATTTTTTTGTTGGCTGAAAAAACAAAAAGAAATTCTAAATGAAATATCTAAGTTCACAGAAAAATTAAATGACAGAAAATTCAGTTTAAGGACAAAATTGTATTGGTATTTGAATAATTTAGTTGATTTTCCAAGATGTACAGTATGTGGAAAATTGATTGAAAAAGACATTGTGAACATGAAAATTGGCTATCATAGAACATGTTGCAAAAAATGTTGCTATAAAGATGAATCTAGAAACAAGAAAATATCAGAAGTATAGTTAAATAAATCAATTGATGAAAAGCTCTAGATTGAATCTAGAAAACAACAGACATGTTTAAAAAGATATGGTTGCAAATATACATTTTAGTCTGACAACAACAAAGAAAAAACAAAATTGACTAATTTGAAGAAATATGGTTGTGAAAATTGCATGCAGTCTGATGTCATCAAGAAAAAAATGAAAGAAAACAATTTGAAGAAATATGGTTGTGAAAACGTTTTCCAAGTCAAAGAAGTCAAAACAAAATCAAGACAGACATTGAAAAAACATTATGGAAGTGAAAGATGTCTATATTCAAATTCAATCATTGCTGAAAAACGAATCAAGCATATGACAGAGACTTTAAGGAGAAAATCTTATAGAAACTGCATTTTGCAAAATGCATTTGACAAACCATGTTTCACAGAAGACTATTTTGCAGAAAACTACAGCAAAGATTCAGAATTTGAATTTGAATGCAAAAAATGTGGAAACAAATTTCATTCAAAACATATAGCGGGTTGCCATATGCTTTGTCCAAAATGCTATCCAAGAACATCATCATTTCCAGAAAGACAAATAAGTGACTATTTGAAAAGCATATGCAAAGAAAACATAATTCTCAATTCAAAAAACATCATTCCACCTTATGAACTTGACATATACATTCCCGAAAAGAAACTAGCTGTTGAATTTGATGGCTTGTATTGGCATGCATTTGAAAATTTCTTGAAGTCAAAAGGAGACAAAAACTACCATCTAGCTAAGACTGAGATGTGTGAAAAACTTGGAATACAATTGATACATGTTTTTGAAGATGAATGGAAACACAAACAAAAAACAGTTAAAAATCTGCTTAAAAACATTTTGAATATGGATACTGAAAACAATCAACTGAATGGAAACTATGAAATAAAACTAGCAACATCTGATGAAAGTGAAAAATTCATAGATGAAAACTGTCTTTACAGTAACATAAATTCAAAAATACATCTTGGATTATATAAAGAAAAAGAACTTGTAGCATTGATGTTGTTTGGAAAATCTAGATTCAAAAGATAGCATGAATGGGAATTGCTTAGATTCTGCATAAAGCAAAACTATGTCATATATGATGCAGCTTTTGAAAAATTGCTTAATTTTTTTGAATAGAATTTCAAACCTAAATCATTAGTTTCATATGTTGACAGACGATGGAACACTGCAAAACTGCATCAGAAACTTGGATTCAACTTGTTGAAAAAAACTAAGCCAAACTATTTTTATGTAGACAATAAACATCAACAAAGATTCAAGAATTTCCAATTCAAAAAACAAATATTGAAAAACAAACTTAAAAACTACAATGATTCATTGACAGAATACCAAAACATGAGAAACAATGGATATGAAACTATATATGATTGTGGAAATCTTGTAATGGTGAAAACATATGTCTGAAAAATTGAAAATACAATTAGAAAAACTCATTGAATCATGTCCAAGAAATTTCATGAGAGTGTTGAAAAGTAAAGCAAACAGACAATTGCTAGATGAACTTACAGAAAAAACAAAGTTTTTAAGTAAAAACGCAACACTTAAAACACGAATTTTTTGGATATTGAATGGCATTAGTTCATGGAATGACAAACTAGTTTGCTGCAAAATATGTAGAAAACCATTAGACAATTTCAATGTTCTGTCAATAACGAAAGGATACAAAAAGACATGCAGCAAGAAATGTGAAAGAAAATTAGCATAGGAACAATATGAAAAAACATGTGAAAACAAATATGGTTGCAAAAATGCATTTCAAATAGATGATGTGAAAGAAAAACTGCTTGAAAACCAAAAAGAAATACAGAAAAAACGTGATGAAACTAGACAAATGCATTTCAAAAATGAAAAAGGATGGAATTTGTCAAAATCATTGAAAACAAGACTAGAAAAATATGGACATGCATGGAACATACATGCTGTTAAATTCACAAAATTCAAAAAATATGGAAATTGCAATTGGAACAATATTGAAAAAAATATTCACACAAAAAGAAAAAATGGAACTTTCAACACATCATCACAAGAAATAATAGCACATGAATTAATTTGCTAGAAATTCACAAAAAATGATGTCATTTGGCAATACAAATCAGAAAAATATCCATTTCTGTGTGATTTCTATGTTAAATCTTTAGATTTGTACATCGAATGCAATTTTTCATGGACTCATGGAGGAATGTTTTTTGATGAAAACAATGAAAATTGCATTTAGAAATTGAATGTTTGGAAAGAAAAAGCAAAAACATCTAGATTCTATGAAAATGCATTGAAAACATGGACAATCAGAGATATAAAGAAATTGAAAACTGCTTAGGAAAACAAATTGAATTACAAAGTGTTTTGGACATTAGATGAAATACTTAATTGGAAAGGTGAAATAGTTTGAAAAAAGAAAAAACATTAGAAGTATTGAAAAAAATAATGCATGAACATAAAACTGGATACACTAGAATTTTGAAAATGAAGAAAAATTCAGAATTTTTGAAGCAACTTCAATCATATGTTCCAGAAAAAGCAAAAAATCTGTCTTTAAAAGCTCAAATTGTTTGGTTGTTGCATGATTTAATTGATTTTCCAAAATGCAAAAACTGTGGAAAAACTCTTTCAGACAAAAACATCAAACATGCTTTGCTTGGATACAATCAATTTTGTTCTCATGATTGCGCAAACAAATCTGAATTCACAAAAAACAAAGCAAAACAGACTTTCATTGAAAAATACAATTGTGAAAATCCTAGCCAAAACAATGACATTAAAAACAAAAAAATCCAAACATCTTTGAAAAACTATGGAACAACAAATCCTGCTTAGAGTCAAATAGTCAAAAACAAAATCAAAACTACATGTGTTCAAAAATATGGAACAAATTGCACATTGAAAAACAAAAACATCAAAGAAAAAACTGAAAAGACAATGTTTGAAAGATATGGAACATTGCATGCAATGAAAAATCTAACAGTCTAGCAAAAAGCAAAAGAAACTACATTTAAAAACTTTGGTGTATTGCATCCAATGCAAAATAGAGACATTAGAGTTAAAGCACAACAGAAACTAATGTATGACAACATTAGTTTTGATTCATTGTCTGAACTAATTCTTTATGTTTTTCTTAAAGACAAAGATTTTGATTTTGAATATCAACCAAACATATCATTTGAATATGAATTTGAAGGAAAAAAACATGTGTATTTTCCAGATTTCAAAATTGCTGACTAGTTGATTGAAATTAAAGGAAGACAATTTTTCAAAAATAATGGAACAATGCAAAATCCATGGAACCATATTGAAGATGAATTGTATGAAGCAAAACATCAATGCATGTTGAAAAACAATGTGAAAATCATTTTAGACAATGATTTATTGATTGTTGAAGCAATGAATTACATAAATTCAACTTATGGAAATTAGTTTTTAAAATAGTTTAAAAAGAAAATACCATGATTTTCATCATGGTATTTTTCAATATTTGTTTTTTCAAATATTGTAAGGTTAATTTTAACCTTGTACGATTGGACCACCATTTGCAGTTGGTACATCTAAGCTAGAAGGCTTGAAGATAAAGTGACGTTCACCATTAAGTGCATAAGTCTCACTTACACCTTCAACTTTAATAAATGCATAGAAGTTCTTTGCATCCCAAGGGTTAGACATTACACCATAACGTGTTCTGCAACCAATAGATGGTGTGAATGAATCAGGCTGCAATACCTTGCTAAGTTGTAGAGGAACGTAAGGGCAGTAAATAATTCCTGAATCACCTGCTTGTTTACCTTTATAACCTAAAAGAATATAGTCAGAATCTGCAGCTTGTGTATATGCATCACGTACTAGGAGTATTGAATCATCATTGATTAGACCAACTTTTGTAAGAGCACCAACACCAGTGTCAGGTACTGTAGGAAGTGCAGCACTTGTCTTGAATGATGTGAACTTATTCATTGAAAGTTGTTGTAGCAATGCGCAAATACGAGGAGTTGTAACTGCAAAGTTAGCAGAACCTCTCTTTGTACGGATAGCAATCTAGTTAGCTTCAATTGTTATTTGAGTCAAAAGTGTAGCTAAACGACTCATCTAATCAAGACCATCAGCATTGCTTGGATTCCAATCAGATGTTGATCCGCCAATAATAGCAGCTTTGACCATTTCTGTTATAATCTGACGATCAATTTCAGCACCAACTTCATATGTCAATGTATTGACCATTTCACGTTCAACATCAATACCTTGCATTGCTTGCATATCTTCAGCAAGTTCTGGTGACCAGTGAGCAGCTAGCTTACGTGTTGTAGCTTCAACTGGTGATTTTACTAGCTGGAAGCTTACTGTTGGATATGAACCATCTGAAAGTTTAGCAAATTCAGTTTCTTGACCAAGACCAGTACCAACACCATTCCATCTATCTGCATTAGTTGTTCCAACATATGACTTCCAATAGTCAGAAGTTGTTAATGCTGCATCTACATCACCTTTTTTACCAGTGTAATTAGTTTCAGTTGGGTTGTAGCCAATTTCATTTTTTGTAGTATTCTTAACACCATTTTTATCAACACCAAGAATACCATTACCATTGTAAACTGGACGATATGCAAGAGCATAGCCAACTGGACCATTTAGAGGTTGAACTCCAACTAGTTCGTTTGCCATAAGATTTGGCATAATACGACGAAGCATTGGGAGAACAACGTTAGGAAGATAGAAGTCACCATACTTACCATCTGTACCAGTATATGGATATCTTGGAGAACCTGACATTACACCACCTGTATCTGCGCGTGTACCAACAACATCAGTTTGTGCAACACCAGCTTCATTGAGCATACCTCTCATCTTGAAGAAGTTGCGTGTATTCTCAAGAATCTGAGCTAGAGCAATCTTTGTCTCTTCTGACTGAATTGGCTTACCAGATTCAAGTATTGGACCCCACTTCTGAAGTAGCTTTCTTTGGTGAGGATCATTTAGTAAACTTTTAATCATTTTTTTTACCTTTATTTGATATATAGTTTTATTTTTTATTTTGGTTATTGACTACCAAGTCAATAAAATCGTTGAAATCTTTAAAATGAATTGACCATATTGCAAAGAGATTTCATATAGTTAGAATCAATTATGTCATCTGATTCTAGAATAACTTCACCATCTTTATCATATTTGTATGATTCAGTTGTTTCGTATGGTTCATCTTTTTCTGATTCAGATGTTTCCTCTTTGTCTTCATTGTCATCTTCTGCAACAGCATCATCTTCATCAACTGTCTTCTTTGTTTTAGTTGATTTTGGAGCTTTATCATTTTCAAGAATATCATTTATTTCAGATTCAAGAGTTGTTTCATCTTCTTTTTCATCTTCTTTTATTTCATTCTTGATTGATTCTAGTACAGTCTTGAATTTAGATTCAATTTCAGCTGTTGTAGCATTTGCAAAACGTTTCTTTATCTTACGTGCTTCAAATGTTGGAAGATCTTTTGTCTTTGACTCAAGAAGTTCTATTGCTTTGAATTGTTCAATCTTTGAATTCAATTTCTGAGTTTTTGCCATTGATTCATTGAGCTTAGCTTGAAGTTTAGCGATTTGAGTCTCAAGATTTTTCTTGTCTTTAGAGAATGATTCTGTCAGTTCAGCTTTCTTAGCTTGTACTGCATCTTCATTGACTGTCAATATGTTCTTCAATGACTCATGAAGTGTTTCAAGCTTCTGCATACGATCATAGTCGACAATTGTCTTCTTAGGAAGAACTGATTCAACATACAAATCTAAATAATTGCTTACTTTGCGTGCAATTTTCTTTGATTCATTGATTGAGCGAATCTTGTTTTGGATTTTTGCAGCAAGCTCAGCATTTTCTGCCTAATGCTTGAGAAATGACTCAAAAACTTTCTTGTATTCTCTGTCAAGATGCTCAGTGACAATTTTCTTTGTAGCTTTCACTGTAGCTTCTTTTTGTTTGCTCATTTTTGATTCAAGTGCAACAATAAATGTATCGAGACTTGCTTTCTGTGACTCATTCAACTTTACACCTGCTTCGGCAAAAGCTGAAATAAGACCAGCATAACTTTCTCTTATAGATTTTAAACTCATATGATTTATTACCTTTTATTTCACGCGTATAATATTATTTACTTTAGTTAAATTCATTTTTCTATTAGAAATTAATTTCTAAGACTATTTACTCAAATTTAATTGAATTTCTATTAGAAATTATTTCTAAAATCTATTTACTTTTATGAAATTAAAAAAAAATCACATATGAAAATGTGACATCAAATAAAGCATTTTTTGTCTTTGTCATATTTCCAATGGTATTTAGAAGTCTTTGGAAGACGTGTTTTGACTTCACACCATGCATTGACTGGAATGTTTCCTGAATCCCATGTGTCGACAAAATAACTGTTTGCGTTTTTGCAATTCACATACACAATATGTCCACCATCTTTCCAATCATTAACATAGACTAAATAGACTTTTCCATCTCCTCTATGTTCATCTACCCATTTGTCTAATGGCATTTCTCCATCAAATTTAAGTGGATTGTCTTCATTTGGAAGAAGTTCTTCAATTGGTCCAAGCCATTTTTTGAAAGTTTTCTCTAAATCATACAAATCAATGCCATCATCACCTGTGAAACCAATTCCTTTTTTGCAATCAACTTTCATTAGTTTGCATGCGATTTCATAGTCTAGACCTAATGCTCCAACAATTGCACGAATCACACAGTCACCAACATTTTTTCTCCATTTGTTGTAGTTTATGTTTCTAAAATTTTTGCTTTTCATTGCAATTATTTACTTTTTTTTGCAAAATCAAACATGAACATATTTCAAATATCCACAATCAGCAATTTGAAATGTTTTGTTTGTTGAAATATGTTTTTTGTTTTTCAATTTTGGTCTTGTAGCTTTCAAAAGCTTGAAATCTGGAATTTTGAAGCATTTGTTGAAAATGCTTCTGTCTACTATGATGTTTTTTGTGTTGTCATCAATATTGTAGAATTTTGAAATGAAATTTTCATCTGTCAAAATTCCTTTGATCAGATTTTCAATTTCATGCTTGTTTTTTCTCCATTGATCTTCCCAAACATAGACTAGCTTGATGTTGTTTTTTTCACAAAGCTTTGTCTTGAACAAATGTGCATTGATGTCATTTAGTTTTTCATGTGAATGCCAATATATGCCATTGAATTCAAATGCAATTTTCAGTTTTGGAACATAGCAATCAAGTTCATATGGCCAAATAGCTTTTCTAGTTCCTCTTAAGACATTTTCCTTGCCAACAATGCTTTCAACAAATTCATCTAATTCAATTTCTGCATGTGATTGCCTATGGCTTAACTATGGAAAACATTTCAAACATTTGAAAGCTGTCTATTTCTAGCCTTCTCTCATGAAAAAATTCATGTCAAATTTGCTAGAAAATTCATTTTGGCATTTTTTGCACTTGCATTTGTACAAATGTTCATCATTATGTCTATTTGCAGCAAATTCTTCAATTGAAAACAATGGAACAATCATTGTCGAATTTTTGAAATATTTGTTGTAGAATTTTCTTGCATTTCTCAAACAAGTCAAATTTTTTAGTTCTTTGTTGTCGTATTGGCATTTAAGTGAACAATATTGTGGCCAAACACTGCTCATTTTCACATTTTTGAAATCTAATTGTCTTCCACATGTTTTGCATCTAGGAATTTCTTGCATCTGATGCGCAATCCAATACACTCTAGTTTCTAAATTCAATTTTGTGAAATCAAGTGGATATGATTTTTCAAGCAAATATTTATGCAATTGTTTGTTTTTGCATATCCAATTTCTGAAATTTCTTTTGTGATTGCTTAGCAAATTCACTATTTTTTCATTTGAAATTTCATCATATTCAATAAGTTCATTTTTCATTTTCACATTGCATTCATCTGGCAATTTGTTCACATAAAACTAAGCTGTTTTTCCAGATTTGCTTATTTTGTTTCTTGAACCTATCAATTTTTTAATGTTTGGATCTGAATTTGAACATTTTTCATCACACCAAAATTCGCTTTGTTTCAAACTTGGTTTGAATGTTTTTCTTAAAATCTTTCCACAATATGCGCATTTCACTAATTCATGTCTATTGTTCAACACATACCAACATCTAGATGAAATAGGTGTCACATAATCGACAAAACTAGTTTCAAACATCACAAAATCAAACAACTTTTTGAATTTAGTTGTTTTCAACATATTGAAATATGAAAAAGGAAACTCATTCACTAATCGCTAGAGAATGAGCTTCATGTCGACATTTTCATCAATCAAATTTTTCTATATCTATTCAATCAATTCATGTTTTCTTTTTCTATCCACATATATATTGTACAGAGTATTTTTAAATCAAACTTGCAAAAAAATCACTGACAGCTTTTCCTAAAAATTCAGCTTTTTTAGATGAAATGTTTGTATTTGGCATTTTGCTTATTGTTTTTTCAAATTTATTGAATTTCTGCTCAACTATTTCACCATGCATATTGCAAACAAACTATTTGCTTTCCAAAATACCATTTACAAATCTATTTCCATCTGCTGTCACCATTTCACCAATAGACGGATTTAGGACAGTATCAATGGTTATCAACTGCAAATCTTTCACTAAACCTGTTTTTTCATCCACTGTTCCCATTGCCCTGGAAGACACACCCCATTTAGTTCCATACTAAGTAAGTGAAGCTAAAGTATCTCCACATACAGTTCCATGAATTCCAAATTTCTCATCAGAACACAATATGACAGCTTCTCCAATCCATTGTTTATTGTCTTCTTCTAAAGAAAGAATTCTTGCAGATGCTCTAGTTGGATCTATCTCGCATGAGCTTGGATGTTCTAGCTCCATAAGTCCACGATTAGTTTCAATCATTTCTGTTCTGAATTTGTCGACTTCTCGTCTAAGTTCTTCATATGGATATATTCTTCCATTTCCATTTTTCTTTTCAGATTGCAAAAAAATGCCACGAAATTTCATTGTTTTTGGTTTAGATGGATCATAAGCTTCATTTATGATCTAAACTGGTTCTTTTTCTTCAGTTATAAGTTTAAAAATTTTGTTAGTTTTCATATTAACTATTTACTTTTTTCTAAAAATTAAATTGCCGCAATCATATAAACTATAGAAATTTTTCTTTTCATGTTTTCCTTGACATGATTTTGAATGGAAAACTTCAATTGGTTGAGTTGTTGATATAAAATCATAATGTTCAATTTTCCAAAATGTTGGATATTTATCATGTGGAAGTTCAATTATGTCATTATTTTTAGAAATATTAGTTTTTCCATTGATTAAATCAACAATCAATTTTTTCTGTTCTTGTTTTCGATATATCCAATCATCTTCATAAATATGAATCAAATGTATTCCATGTTTTTCACATATATTTGTTTTATTAAGCAAATGTAATTTTTTGTTTAAATTATGTTGTTTTGCAAATTGCATACTATGCCAATATACACCATTAAATTCAACAGCTATTTTCTTTTCAGGAATCCAAATATCTAACTCATATGGATATATAACATGTCGATTTATTTTGTTGTTTTTATTAAAAATTTTAAGTTTTGGAAATGTTTTTTTCAAAAAATTTGTTATTTCAGATTCATATTGTGAATGATTGCCAATTGTATGTGTATGTTCTATTTTGCAAAATGGACAAACTGTTATTTTTTTATATGATTTTATTGGAGCATTGAAAACGTGTTCACATTTCATACATTGCCACCAAAATGATTTTTTGTTGCATTGAAAATTTTCAACTGTTTTTAAATCAAATAATGGTTTGAAATTCTAATTATTTTTGATAATTTCAATAATTTTCAATTGTTTTTTCAAATGTATTTTGTCTATTGTACTTTGAAGCTTCATTACTGAATCTGTTTTGTATTTTTCAAATATAGATTTTTTGAAATTAGCTTTTACAATATCAGACTACATGCAATTTTCACAACCATATTTTTTCAAATTTGTTTCAATGACTTGTTTTTTGAATTCATTTGTTCCAAAATTTGTATATGAACCATATTTCTTAAGACAAGTTTCTTTTGTTTTTTTAGTTCTATCTGAATATATTGAATTGTTGCATTTTTTGCAATATGTTGGATATCCAATTGTCAATTTTACATTGTATGTAAATGGTTTTCCACATAGTTTGCATTTTGGAAAATCATGAAATCCATTAATAATCCAAAATATTTTTGTTTTCAAACAAAATTTTGGATCTTTAAGTTTTGGAACTTGTTCACATATCCAATTGTAAAGATTTTTATATTGTTTTCCACTGATAATAGAATTATAATGCTAAGGAAAAGTTTTTAAAATAAAATCCAATTGTTCTCTATATGAGAACAATGAATTCAACTTTTCATGAAAATCTTTTAATTCTTTTTTTGTCATATATAAACTAAAAACATTTAATTATATTTACATATTTTTCAGTATGAAAACAGATTTGCGATACGAGTTTCCAATGGCAATTCTGGTTTGAAAAATTCATAGTCTGCTTTTTTGCCAGATGTATACATTTTCTCCCAGCAATAAGCGATATAGTTTTCTGGAAATGTTTTTATGTTGAGATAGTGCAGAATGAGATTGTGCATGCAGCATTTTCTGCATTTTCCACAATTATTTCCAAATAGTTGAACATTGAATTTGTTTTGTGTATGATTTCTGAATGTTTTGTTGAATCTTCCTGATGTGACGCATGAATAGTAATCATCTTGCAGATTGTATTTCAAAATAGTTTTCAGTCTTAGGCCTTTGTCTTGGCCATCTGGAATTTTGATGAATTCAAGATTTGAAATATAATTTTCAAGACAAGACAGATAAGTTTGTGTGATTTCTCTAGCATCAGTCAGATTGACCCCAGGAACAGCTTTGTCAATGGTTAAATCGAAATCATCTCCTAAGCTTAAGTATTTCCAGTTTCTTTCTAGACATATGTCTGACATAACAGACAATATAAGCTAATTTTTCATTGGATTTTCTGGCCAAAATTGCTTGTATGGATTGAAATGTGTGTCTTTTTCTAGATTTTTAGTAACTTTCATTGCTAGCAAATCTAAACCTAGTTTTTCAGCTAAGATTTGAGCATATTTCCATGCTAAGCCATTTTCATATGTGTTTATGTTTCTAGCAAAAAACAAATGGACATTATAGCCAGCATTCTTGAGATATATAGCTTGGAAAACAGAATCTAGACCTGCACTGAAACCAAGTATGACATCTTTTGATTTTGTGTCTTGAATGGTATGTTTTCCAAGATTTATGTTTGATGTTTTTTCATATTTTTGTTTGAATCGATTGTATATCAAATCAACCATTGGAATGAAGCCAGACAATACTTCTAAATTTCTGTCAAACCATTTTTTGTTGAATACATCATATAGATTCAACATATCCTAAGACAAAAATGGTTTGTTTAGACAATCAATTTGGATTTTTGTAGCTAAAAATTTAGATGTTATTTGCATTAGATTTTGTCACTTTCATTGATGACTACGATATATTCGTCATTTTTTCCCCAATGGCATGTGTTTGTGAAAGTTTCTTTTACGAAGTTTTTGTATTTGACAATGCTTCCATCTACTACAAAAACATATCTTTTGCATTTGTAGTTTTTCAGACATGTCTCTATCCAATCATCGCATGATATGTTAGATTCTGGAACTCCATCCCAAATTTCAGTGTTTCCATATGGAGGACATGTCAACAAACATTCATATGTTCCAGTGTTTTTAGTTGCATCTGCATTTGCAAGATCATATTGTGGAATTATGCCATTTTTCTCAAAAATTGGTTTTGCGAAATCCATCAATTCTTTTGATTCTTCAATGACTCTTTTGCTAAGATCTCTTCCAATATATTTCTTTCCAAGTGCTATTGTTCCTAGAAGTCTTCCACTGAAACCTGAAAATGGATCAAACACTTCATTGAAATCTTTCAGATATTTGTCGACTAGATATCTTGCAGCATGTGGTTTGAAAAGACCTACATTCATATATTTTCCTGATGTAGTCAAACCAATTGCATAGATGAATGGTGGAACTTTTCCTTCTAGAAGATATTTCCAATGTATGTCAAATGGTTCATTCTTTTTATGTTCATTGAACCAGTCAGAACAACGTAGTCTATTCAAATAGAATTTTCTGAAAATTTCTTTGTCATTTTGCAAAATTTTCCATCCAGTATTTGGTGAAGCATGTTTTTTCTTAGCTGCATCTAGAAAGCTTTTATGGAAATATTTTATGATTGGTGATTTTGTCTTCCAATTTCTTTGATGATTCACTAATGTAGATATTTCATTTTCATACACAGATCTAGATGGTTCTTTTTCATTGACACTTGGCAATGGATGAGATTTGACCCATTCATATTCTCTATCTAGATATTTGTCAACAATAGCTTCTGCAAATTTTTTTGTGCAATTGCCTTTGTATTTGTAATTTGGATTTCCAGCTTCTCTTTGTATTTTAAGAAAAACTTTGTTTTCTTTCAATCCATCATATGTCAATGGAAAATTTTCATTTTCTGGCAAAATGTCTTTTCTAGATATATCATTCATGAATATATCATACTTGAAAATCATAAGATAAATGCCATGTTGAAGACATGGCATAGAGTTCACTTTTCAATCAACATAATCATCATATTTGATTCCAACAGCTTCTGCTATCTATTGTTGATATTGCATTATTTTCTGAAAATTATTTCTTAAATTATTTTTAGTCATTGACTATTCTGAACATTTCTAAATGCAAATTGGAACTCTAGAATAAAAACGTTTTAAATTATTCAATACCTAATATTTAAAATTGTCAATTTTTTCATCTTTCTAAAATGGTATTTCTCTATATATGATATCAGCTAATTCCATTTGATATTCATAAAGTCCTCTTAATGCAATATATCCATTTTTTGACAATGCATAACATAAACCTGAACTTACTGTAGTTGTTTTTGAAAATGGAATGAACAATTGATTGTTTTTTCTTGCAGTTTTCATTTCAATTAAATAATTAGAAATTTCAGTTTTTATATCTGGACAAGGAGTCTAAAAATGTGAAAATAGACATAAATCATAATCCTTTATTGTTTTTTCAGCTTCTTCTAAAATTTCTGAGATTTTGTCAAGATTCTTCAAAAAAGAAAAATCATCTTCCATAATCAAAATCTTATTGTAATTATTCAATTCAGCAATTTTCATTATAGAATAATGGCCAAATGCACATGAAAATACTGAACTAGAAGTTAAACGTTTTTCACAATTTATATTTTGTTTTAAAATATCAAAAAATGGTGATGAAATATTTTCATGAATATGTAAAATTCCACTGTCACTTAAACCAACTCTTTTAAGTTCAGAATGCATTTTGTCTTCTATATGTTTATATCCAGCATAATGCAATATATACACAGCATCAAAATATTTTTTCCAATCTATCATGAGTTTCCTTTATCTTTTATATGGAGATTCAATTTTATTTAACTCTATCATTTTTATGTTTTTTACAACAATCGATTTGTCATAAAATTTCATGAATATCCAAAAACCTGACATTCTTTCTAAAATAAAACCTAATGCACGTTTTTGATATTTATCCCTTAAATCTAGATTCAATTCTGGCAATATTTTCAAAGCAATATCAATACATATGTTTATAAATTTGCTATATTCAAAAAACATTTTTTTGCTAAATACAAACATATTGCATTTTGCATAAACATGCTAATTAAGATATGTATTCAATAAAATTTGATATTCTTTTAAATATTTAGAAAATAAACTTAAAAATAAATCAAAATCATGTTTAATATGATATAAACAATAAGATTGATATATTGTAAAATATTTGTTTTTGTTAAATGTACATAAAATATTGTTGTCATTTAAATCATCAATTTTAAAATCTAAATATCTACGATATTGCGCAATTCCAATAAAATCTGGATTTCCAAGCAATTCATAATTTTTACTTAACCAATATATCATTGACATTTCATTCAAATATTGATTGTATTTTGATATATTGTCAATTCCAATATCATCAGTGAACATCATTTTAGATGAATTATATCCTCCACATCCAATAGGAACATATATGTCTTTTTTGAATTCATCTATAATTTCTGTTTCAAAACTATAGCAAATTGGAATTTTTAATGTCATTAAATATATTTTACAAAAAAAAAAAATTGACAAGAAAGATGCCATGTCTTCAGCATGGCATAGAGTTCACAAAAAAAAAATGATAAAAAGATATTTTTATGTTTTAGATTATTTTTTTTTTGAAAAGTAAATAATAAATAACTTTATAAAGGAAAAAAATAAAAATGACAGTAAATCAAGTAAGAAATTATATGATAAATAATATGCATAGAAATTCAGTTTTATATGCTGCAGCAGCTACATTAGCATTATTATCTGATGAAGTATCATCTAATGTATCATCAGAAGTATCATCTGAAGTATCATCAGAAGTATCATCTGAAGTATCATCTAATACATAATTTTAAAATTAGATAAATTTTAAATGCTATGTTTTAAAACATAGCATTTTTTATTAAGTTTTTTGTAATTTATATTTTATATATTTAATAGTTTAAATAGGTTTTACAATCAAATGACAAATCAAGAAATTATTGAAAAAATAAATGATTTAAAAAAGAAAATCCATCCAAGTTGTTTGAATTTCTATATCAAAAACCATTATCCTGAACTTTTTCAAGAGCTTGAACTCAAAACACAAAATCTGAACAAATTCAAAATAATCAATAGCAAAACACAAAAGCTTCAAGACATTAGCATATATGAAAGAATTTTCTATATAGAACATAATTTGCAAGATAGACCAAAATGCAAAGTATGTGGAAAAAACTATGTTCGTTTCATCAAAGAAAAAAGACAATATGCAAATTGGTGTTCAATATCTTGTGCATGCAAAGACAAATCAACTATTGAAAAAACAAAATAGACAAAACTAGAAAAATATGGAAATGAAAATTTTGTGAATACTGAAAAAGCAAAATTGACACGTGAATCAAAAAACAATGGAAAATGGCATAATGACACATTTTCAGAAAAAGTCAAATAGACAAAATTAGAAAAATATGGAAATGAAAATTTTGTGAATCAAAACAAAGCAAAATAGACAAAATTAGAAAAATATGGAAATGAAAATTTCAACAATATAGAAAAAATAGAAAAAACAAAATCAATCAAATATGGAAATCCAACATACAACAATAGAGAAAAATTCAAAAAAACTATTTCAGCATTCAATGACATCAAAATTGAAAACATAAAAAACAAACGTGAAACAACAAATTTGAATAATTTTGGCGTTAAATATCCAATGCAATCTACATTAATTAAAGAACATGCAAAAAATACATGTCTTGAGAAATATGGAGTTGAAAATTGGTTTGAAACTGAAACTGCAAGAAATTTGCATAAAACAAAATGCAAAGAACTTGTCTGGAAACGAATATTGTCTGACAAAATGTATTCACCTGCTTTCACATATGATGAATTTTTAAACAAAAACACAAATAGCATATGGAAATGGAAATGCAACAAATGTGGAAATATATTTGAAGCTTTGTATGACAATGGAAAACATCATAGATGCTACAAATGCTGGCCAAATACATCTAATGGAACATCATTGTCTGAACAACAAATAGCTGAATACATCAAATCTTTGATAAAACATGAAGTCTACAATAGATGTATGCAAAATAAACATGTTTTGAACAACAAAGAAATAGACATTTGGATTCCAGATTTGAAAATTGCAATTGAATATGATGGTTTGTTCTATCATAGTGAAGAACAAGGAAAAGGAAAAAACTATCATTTGCAAAAAACTGAAGAATGTGAAAAACAAGGAATTCAATTGATTCATATATTTGAAGATGAATGGCTCGACAAACAAAAAATAGTGAAATCACGCTTAAAACATTTGATTGTGAATAATGAAA
>ERZ808266.306-NODE-306-length-18309-cov-10.980443_pt1 | contig 18309 bp, 14 predicted proteins | sample MGYA00521278_ERZ808266 | MGnify/ENA primary metagenome ERZ808266 (study PRJEB31516, sample SAMN03275591) | gut metagenome | biome: mammalia-associated habitat; material: feces | host: Papio cynocephalus | place: Kenya | collected 2012-08-02 ... | reverse complement strand
TCGGGTCGGTCTGCCACTGCTTGCCCGTGTAGTTCTTGATGAACGCCTCGTACAGCGGGCGGCCGATCAGCGAGATGCCCTTGTCGTTGAGGTTCTGCGGGTCCGTGCCGGCCAGCTCGCCGGCCTGTTCGGCGATCAGGGCCTTCGCCTCGGCGGGCGTGTACCGGGCGTGGAAGAACTGGTTGATGGTGCCCAGGTTGATCGGCAGCGGGTAGACCTCGCCGTCGTGCGTCGCGTACACGCGGTGCACGTACGGGGTGAACGACGTGAAGCGGTTCACGTAGTCCCACACGCGTTCGTTGGACGTGTGGAACAGGTGGGCGCCGTACTTGTGGATCTCCGCGCCGGTCTCCTCGTCCATGTACGAGTACGCGTTGCCGCCGATGTGGTCGCGCACGTCGATGATCTCGACCCTCGCGCCGAGGCGCTCGACGGCCTGCTGGGCCACGGTCAGGCCGAACAGGCCCGCGCCCACGACCACGAGATCGGGATACTCCACCGATTCAGTCATAAGAAACAACCTTCCAGACAATCAGACAAACACACAGTGAACGTGTGCGATTCCTCATATAGTGTACTCGTGTGCGGTCCACCTTGCTCGGAATCGCATGAGGCACCAAATGTCGATGCGGTCGCATGGTCGCCGTCATGCTCCACGGAATTGTATGGGGGATATTCGGCTGCGGTGGCCATGCGACGAATGCGCCAGCATTGTTCGGAATCACATGGTGCGCATAGGAGTGTGCCGAGATGTGCGGCAATGCATCGAACCCGAGATGTTTCGGCGGGCGGCCGCTCCATCTCCTAGTCGGAAGACGGAATAGGGCTATGGCGCGATGCGTGTTCTGTGCGGGCGTCAAGTTCTTCGATTGATCCCGGGCGCTGCCGGCATGGTCCGGGCATGGTGTACACTGGTTCTTGCCTCCGCGTGGCGGTACGTCACCCAACTCCCCCAGGGCAGGAATGCAGCAAGGGTAAGTGGCCTCTTCCGGGTACGTGGAGGTTTTTCATATCTTCTGGTTCCCGCGGCGCCGTGCCGTATGGCCGTTGCCGTATCCTCGGGGAATATGACCAACGAATTCAAGCCACTTATTCGAGATCCTCACCAGTCAGTGAACATGCTGCAACAGCCTGATTTGGCGGAATCGTTGGAAACATTGTCATTCCCCAGCGACGACCAGATCGAGCAGGCTCTTCCCCAGGAGGAGGTGAGCCGAGGACTTGCCGGCGTCGATCCGATGACCCGGCATCCGCGTGTTTCCAGCGTCGTGTTGTGCGTGGTGTTCGGCGCGCTGCTGCTTCTCGCCTCGGCGGGCGTCTGGTGGCTGGGTGTGCGCACTTTGGAAGGCCAGAGCTATGAGGACATCGTCTGGTCGAAATTCGACGCGGCGCTGCCGGGGTGGCTGGAGCCGATCGTGCACATCTTCACGATTTCCGGGGTGGTGATCGCGCTCAGCGTGCTGATGGCATTGGCCGCGCTTGCCTGCCTGATCGTGCGCAGACGTTGGATCCTTATCGCGCAGATGGCCGTATTCGGCGTGGTCTGTTTCGCCGCGGCCGAATTGCTGAAGCCTTTGCTGCCGCGTCCGTATCTGATTAACATCGCTTCGAATCCCAGCAATTCCGCGCCATCCGGTCACGCCATCCTCGCCGCTGCGGCGAGCGTGATATTGCTGTGCTCCGTGCCGCGCGTGCTGCGTGCGCCGGTCGCGGTGATTGGTTGGCTGTACACCTCGCTGGTGGGATTGTCGGTGATCGCCGGGCAGTGGCACCGTCCGACCGACGTGTTCATGGCGTTGCTGATCGTCGGTGGCTTGGCGCTACTGGCGCTCGCCGCCACGTACGCCAATGGCATGGACGCGCTTGGCACGCGCGTTTCCTCGCCCGGCGTGCAGATCGTCGGCAGTGTGATGCTCACGTTCGGTGTGCTCGGCACGTTGTACGGCGCGTACATCGTATGGCAGATCGAGCCGGGATTGACGATGAGCGCGCAGTGGACGAATTCCGGGGCGCACGCCTCCACAGTGGTGCTCACGGTGGCGTTGTCCGCGCTGACGTTCGGATTGACGCTGGTCATGCGTCAGCTGACCGCGTCGCCGTTGACGAAGCTCGGGTTGGTGGGCGCGCCGCCCGAGCCGCCGAAGGCCTGACCGACGCGTGGCATGACTCGTCTATATCGATTCATGCCACGGTTCCATCGCGGTTCAAGGTCGGTCACGCCACACGGCTGGTTTGCCATTCTTGCCCGGTCCATGAGTATTATTGCGTTGCAAACGCTAGTAATAAGGAGTGGCTATGGCTACCGGCAGCAAGCTCGTTATTGTGGAGTCTCCCACCAAGGCCAAGAAAATAGGCGGATATCTGGGCTCTGAATACACGGTCATGGCATCGGTGGGCCATATCCGCGATCTTGCGCAGCCCAGCCAGGTGCCGTCCTCCGACAAGGCGAAATACGGCAAGTTCGGCGTTGACATCGAAGATGGATTCAAACCGTATTACATCGTCGGCTCGAACAAGAAGAAAACCGTTTCCGAATTGAGGGACGCGTTGAAGCATGCCGACACGTTGTACCTCGCGACCGATGAGGATCGCGAAGGAGAGGCCATCGCCTGGCACTTGGTGCAGACGCTGAAGCCGAAGGTGCCGATCAAGCGCATGGTGTTCCATGAGATCACCCCGGAGGCCATCAAGGCCTCATTGCACAACACGCGCGATGTGGATGGCGCTTTGGTCGACGCCCAGGAAACGCGTCGTATTCTGGACCGTTTGTATGGTTACGAGCTTTCCCCGGTGCTGTGGCGCAAGGTGGGGCCGGGGCTTTCCGCTGGACGCGTGCAGTCCGTCGCCACCCGTCTGATCGTCGAGCGCGAGCGTGAGCGCATGGCGTTCGTGCGCGCCCCGTATTGGGATGCGACCGCCACGTTGCAGGCGCCGGACGCGGACGGCGAGAACACCCTGTTCGACGCGCGCATGGTGTCGCTGGCGGGGCGTCGTCTGGCTGGTTCCAAGGATTACGGTTCGGACGGCAAGCTGACTGCGGCGGCGGTGAAGGACCACGTCGTCCAGCTGGATGCGGTTCGGGCCGACACCATCGCGAAATCGTTGGAATCCGCGCCGTTCACCGTCGCCTCCATGGAGACGAAGCCGTATCGCCGTCGTGCGCTTCCCCCGTTCACCACATCGACGTTGCAACAGACCGCGGGCAACCGTCTCGGCATGAGTTCGCGGCAGACCATGCGTGCCGCGCAGGGGCTGTACGAGAATGGTTTCATCACCTATATGCGTACCGATTCGGTGACGCTTTCCCAAGAGGCGATCAAGGCCGCGCGCGAATCCGTCGTGAAGCATTTCGGCGAGCGGTACCTTTCCGACAAGCCCAAGCAGTATGCGACGAAGGTGGCGGGCGCGCAGGAGGCGCACGAATGCATCAGGCCCGCCGGCGCGCACTTCCGCGATCCCGACGAGATCGCCGCCAAGGTTCCGGCGGACCAGCTGAGGCTGTATACGCTGATCTGGCGTCGCACGCTCGCCTGCCAGATGGCCGATGCGGAAGGCTCCACCGCGACCGTGCGTCTGAGCGCGCCGACCGCCGCGGACGGCGAGGCGATGTTCCAGGCATCCGGCACGGTCATCAGCTTCCCGGGATTCATGAAGGCCACGGGCGAGATGCGCCATACCGCGCACGTCGACGCCAAGAACGGCGAATCCAAGAACGCGAAGACGGAAAGCGCCTCCTTGCCGCCGATGCGGCCGGGTGATACGCTCGCCGCCGTGTCGGTGGACGCGAACGGCCATGAGACCCAGCCGTTGGCGCGGTATACCGAAGCGTCGTTGGTCAAGGAACTGGAAAAGAAGGAAATCGGACGACCATCCACCTATGCCAGCATCATTTCCACGATCATCGACCGCGGATACGTGTACGAGCGCGGCCGTGCGCTGATTCCTTCCTGGCTGGCGTTCTCCGTCATCAAACTTCTGGAGACGAAATTCCCGAAGTACGTGGATTACGAGTTCACCGCGCATATGGAAAACGGGCTCGACCGCATCGCGGGCGGCAAGGACACCGGCAAGAACTGGCTCACCCGATTCTATTTCGGTTCCGGTGACGGTGCCGCGCGGTCCGAGGACGAGGCGCATGCCGGATTGCAGCAGCAGGTGGCGCAGTTGGGCGAGATCGACGCGCGCGCGATCAACACCATCGAAATCGGCGATGGATTGCAGGTGCGTGTGGGGCGTTATGGCCCGTATCTTGAGGATGTGAAGCATCTCGACGATGACGGCAATCCGAGGCGCGCGTCGCTGCCGGACACGCTTGCTCCCGACGAGCTGACCGTCGAAGTCGGCCATGATCTGATTGAAAACCATTCGGGCGGCCCTCGCGCATTGGGCGTCGATCCGGTTTCCGGTGGCACCGTCGAGGTGCGCAACGGCAGATTCGGACCGTATGTCGCGCTGGTCGTGCCGGAGACGGAGGATTCCAAGACCGACGTCTCCGCCGAATCCAAGCCGAAGCGCGGCTCCAAGGCCAAGAAGGCCGCGGCCGAACGTCCGAAGATGGCATCGTTGTTCAAGACGATGAAGCCGGAATCGTTGACGTTGGAGGACGCGCTCAAACTGCTGTCGCTGCCACGCGTGGTCGGATCCTATGAGGAAGTGAACGCCGAGACCGGTGAAATGCAGACGGTCACCGTGCAGGCGAACAACGGCCGCTACGGTCCGTACCTGACCAAGACCGGGGACGACGGCAAATCCGATACGCGTTCGCTGGGTTCCGAAGATGAGATCTTCACCGTGGATGTGGACAAGGCGAAGGAACTGTTCGCCCAGCCGAAATACGGACGCGGTCGTGGACGCGGCGCGGCCAAGCCGCCGCTGCGCGATCTGGGAACCGACCCGGAGACGCAGAAGCATGTGACGATCAAATCAGGCTTCTACGGCGAGTACATCACCGATGGCGAGACGAACCGCACGTTGCCGAAGCAGTACGACGCCGCGACCATCGATCCCGCCGAAGCGTTCCGTCTGCTGGCGGAAAAGCGCGCCCAAGGCCCGTCGAAGCGCGGTCGTGGGCGCAAGGCCGGCAAGAAGGGAACGACCACCAAGTCGGCATCCAGAAAGACGGCCAAGACCCCCAAGGTGAGCGCCGCCGAAAAGGCGCGTGCCGACCGTCGCGCCAAAGTGCGCGAACTGGCCGACAAGGGCTGGGCAAACACGCGCATCGCCAAGGAGATCGGTTCCACGCCGGCCACGGTGAAGGCCGATGTCGTTTGGCTCACCGAGCATGAAGGCTACAGCCGTCCGTCGGTGGTTCCGGCGCGCTGACGGCATGTGACGCGGTCGCACGCTTCTTCACCGTGTGAAACATTGTGTGAAACGCTGGTCGTTGGCGTCGCGCTGCATATAAATGCCGTATAGATGCCGCACGATTTTGATTTTGGTGACCAATTTTGAATCGTGCGGTGTTTTGTATCCCCCAAGTGTAGAAAACGGCAAGGAAACCATGCTTAGGGGGCATGTATGCATGGTTTGATGTCACATGGTTCCATTTTTTGCCTGAAAATCGAAATCGTGCGGTATTCTGCCATGATTCGGCGGCAATGCACGGCACCGCGCACGGTACAGTGATAACTATGCAGGGCATGTTTATTTCGTTTGAAGGCGTTGACGGTGTGGGCAAGACCACGCAGGTCGAGCGGTTGCGCGCGTATGTTGAGTCGCAGGGGCGCGAATGCGTCGTGACGCGCGAGCCCGGCGGCACCGCATTGGGCGTCGCCATCCGCAGGATGTTGCTGCATGGCGTGCCATCCGGGGACGGCGCGGATGGTTCCGCCGTCCAGGGCGCGGACATCGCTCCACGTGCCGAGGCGCTGTTGTTCGCGGCCGACCGTGCCCAGCACGTCGACGAGGTGATTCGTCCCGCCTTGCGACGCGGCGCCGTGGTGATCACCGACCGCTATCTGGACTCCTCGCTCGCGTATCAGGCCGGAGGGCGTGAGCTTACGGTCGATGAGGTGCGGAATCTGAGCATGTGGGCCACCGATGGCCTGTTGCCCGACCGCACCTACCTGCTTGATCTGGACCCTGTGGAATCACACGAGCGGCTGCAGCATGACGAGGATCGGATGGAGGCCGCGGGCGATGATTTCCAACGTCGCACGCGCGCCGCGTTCCTTGATCTGGCCGAGGCCGAGCCTATGCGTTTCCGCGTGATCGACGCCGGGCGGTCCATCGACGATGTCTGGACGCAAATAAAGGATGATTTCTCCACGCTGTCTGCCGACGGCGTGACTTGCGCGGAAGCCGTTTCGTCGGAACACGCGGGAAAGGGGACCGTCCGATGAGCGTATGGGATTCGATAGTCGGCCAGAACCGCGTGGTCGAACAGTTGCGGGCCATCGCCGATGGCGATCCGAAGGCCATCGCGCAGTCGTGGCTGATTTGCGGTCCTCCGGGATCCGGCCGTTCCAATGTGGCGCGCGCCTTCGCCGCGGCGTTGGAAAGTCCCGACCACGGCGCCGATGACGAACCGACCAAAGTCACTCAGCAGGTGCTGGCCGGCACACATCCCGATGTGACCGTGTTGTCCACCAACAAGGTGACCATCGGCATCGACGAGGTGCGCGACATCATCGCGACTTCGGAACAGATGCCGAGCACCGCGCCTTGGCGGATCATCATCATCGAAGACGTGGACCGCATGCTCGAACGCACCACCAACGTGCTGCTGAAAGAAATCGAGGAACCGAGCGCGCACACCATCTGGCTGCTCTGCGCGCCCAGTGCGCAGGACGTGCTGCCCACCATCCGTTCGCGCACCCGCATCGTCAATCTCGCCGTTCCATCGAACCGTGCCGTGGCGCGATTCCTGGAAGGCGAGGGATTCGATACGAACATCGCGGCGCGCGCGGCCCGCTTGTCGGAGGGGCATATCGGCATCGCTCGATTGTATGCGGGCACCGAGCGCGTCATGACGGATCGCGACGAGCTGATCGTCGGCGTATTGGGATTGCGCCGCGCATCCAACGCGGTGCTGCTCGCCGGCAATCTCATCGACAACGCCAAAGGGCAGGCCGAGGAGGAAGTGCGCAAGCGCGCCACGAAGGCGGAGGCCGATTTCCGGCGGATTAATGGCCTTGGTCCCAAGGACCGCATTCCGCCGAAGCTTCGCGGCGCGTACAATGCGATCGCGAAGAAGGACGAGTTGAAGCGGCAGACGACCCGACTCACCCGCGATGTGCTCGACCGCGCGCTGAACTCGATCGCCAGCGTCTACCGTGACGTGGCGGTGCTGCAGAACAACGCCGAGGATTCGGTCGGTCTGATCAATCTGGAGAACCGTTCGGCGATCACGGAGCTTTCGGTGAAGCTCGACCGCACGGCCGCAGTGCGGCGTTTGGAAAGCATTGCGACCGCGCGTCGCAGGCTCAATGGGAACGGCGCGCCCGCGTTGGTGTTCGAAGCGTTGTTCTGCTCGCTGATTCCATAGGCGTTCGCCGCCATACCCGATGGCGACTGGTGCCAAGTATGGGCCGGCGGCGATTCAGCGGCGGACCACCGATGAATCACGCACGATCAGCTGCGGTGTCAGCATGATGCGCGCCGCGACATGCTGACGCATCGGCCGTGCCGCCGGTTTTCGACCGGTTTCCGCCGTGGCGGATCGCATGACGTCGGCTTCCGCGATGGCATCGCCATGTTCTTGGATGTTGTCATCGGCCGTGCCGCAGCCCAGCAATCGTAGGGATTCCGAGACGATTTGCCGGAACGGCGGCCGCACGGAAGTCAGCTTCGGCAGGGCGGTGGCCGCGATGGGGGAATCGTTGAAACCGACGACCAGCACATCCTCCGGAACGCGGATCTCCAACGCATGCAACGCCATCATCGCGCCGAACGCGATCGCGTCATCGGCGCAGACCACGGCCTCCGGCTGCACCAATGGTCCGTGGAACAGCCGCATCGCGCAGGCGTAGCCGCGTTGCACGCTGCGCTCGCCGAATTGGTTCCAATCCTGCTCGGTGCGCAATCCGTAGGTGCGCAGATGCGTGTGGAACATCGAGAACAGTTCCGCCGATTCGAAGGAAAGCTCGTTGCCGGCCATATACGCCGCGGAGGCGATGCGCTGTTCTGCCAGATGCCGGATGACCATTTCCATCGCGGCGTCCTCGTTGATGCCGACCAATGATGTGCGGAACGAGGTCTGCCGGCCTCCGATCTGCACGATCGGCAGGGCTTCGGCGTGGCGGTCGAGGCATTCCGCCAGATCGGCGCCCGCGGCGGGGACGACGATCAGCCCGTCGACGTTGCGTCCGGCCAGCGATTCGATGCGGTTCTCCTGCTGTTGCCGCGTGCCGCCAATACCAAGCAGCAGCTGCCGGGAGTCGTTGTCGATGATCGGTTCGATCTCATCGAGCAGTTGCGCGCTGAAGGGTTCCGTGGCGCTGGGAATGACCAGTCCGATGGTTTTGGTGGTGTCGCTGCGCAGGGAACTGGCCGCGTAGTTGACGGCGTAGCCGAGCTGTTTGGCCGCCGCGCGCACGCGTCGGGCGATGTCGTCGTCTTTGGCGCGTTTGCCGGAAAGCACGCGCGAGACGGTGGCGATGGACACATCCGCCAGCGCCGCGACATTGGTGATCGAGCTGGAGCCGTCGTTTCTTCCCGCCATGTCGGTTCCTTTCCCTCGTGATGCGCCTGCTGCCATGATGTTTTCGCGCATTCAAGAATAGAACAGCCGCCTGCCGATTGCGGCAGGCGGCCATGTTCATTGGAATCCCTGGAATCGCGGTTCGATGCCGCGCATGCCGGATGGATTCACTCGGCGCTGATGAGGATCTTCGCCAGATCGTCGGCCACGGCTTCGGCGTTGTCGCCCTCGACGTCGAGCACGACGGTGTCGCCCTGCTTGATGCCCAGACCCATGATGGACAGGATGGATCCGGCCGGGACGGCGTTGCCGCCTTCCTTGGCGATGGTGACGGTCTGGCCGGACGTGGTGACGGCCTGGGCGAACATCGCCGCCGGACGGGCGTGGATGCCGGAAGGATCGTTGATGACGAGGTTGCGGGTTGCCATGTGACACTCCTTTGAGTCGTATTGCGATGGTTGCGTTGTTTGGTTGTTCATGATTTCGTCGCGATGCCCCAATGCGCTTCGCTGGTACAGACTATACCACATTTTTCAGAAAATCGGAAAACGTTTACCGTTTGTATTTATTGGAAAATTGTGTATACTGACATGCAGGCTGAAAATGATTTACCGGCGATGACGGTGGGAATCATTGCAGTAACGAATCCACGCGGAACCACTTTGCAGACGAACATCCGTCTCCGCGTGCAGTGGCCTTCCAAGGAAACGAAAGGGAGTTTCTATGAACATCAAAGGTGTTGGCATCGGTCGTGGCGTCGCTGTCGGTCCGGTCATCCGCATGGCCGCTCCATTGCCGGAACCATCGGACGCCCCACGCGCCGAAAACATCGCGGCGGAAACCGAAATCGCGCGTGCCAAGCGCTCGCTCGCCTTGGTGAACGCCGACCTGAACCGTCGCGCCGACGAAGCCGCCAACGGTGATGAGGGAGCCAAGCAGGCCGCGCCGATTCTGCAGGCGATCGCCATGTTCGCGTCGGATCCGTCGTTGGCGCAATCCATCGCGGATCTCATCGATCAGGGAAAGACCGCCGAACGCGCGGTGCTGGAAGGCTTCGCCGCGGTGGAGGACATGTTCCGTGCGATCGGCGGATACCAGGCCGAACGCGCCGCCGACCTGCACGACGTCGGCCAGCGCGTCATCGCCGATCTGATGGGCGTGCCGGCCCCGGGCCTGCCGGCCAGCGAGACCCCGTTCGTACTCGTCGCCGAAGACCTGTCTCCCGCCGACACCGCGGCCTTGGACATGGGCAAAACCCTCGCCATCGTCACCTCGCAGGGCGGCCCGACCTCGCATACCGCCATCCTCGCCCGTGCGCGCGGCATCGTCGCGGTGGTATCCGCAACGGAGGCGGAGCACCTGAAGGACGGCGAGAACGTCATCGTCAACGCCGCCAAGGGCGAAATCGTCGTCGATCCAACCGACGAGGAAATCGCGGACGCCGAGGCCGCGCGTTCCCGTGCCGCGGCCGCCAAGGAGTTGCGTGGCAACCCTGGCGCCACCAAAGACGGCCATCCCATTCCGCTGCTCGCGAACGTGGGCAAGCCGGCCGATGCGGCCAAGGCACTGGAATACGGCGCCGAAGGCGTGGGGCTGTTCCGCACGGAATTCCTGTTCATCGGCAACACCGAACCGCCGAGCGTCGAAGAGCAGACCAAGGCCTACACCGAACTGCTCGGCCAGTTCCCGGGCAAGAAGGTCGTGATCCGCATGCTCGACGCCGGAGCCGACAAGCCATTGCCGTTCCTCACGCCGGAAGACGAGCCGAACCCCGCGTTGGGCCTGCGCGGCCTGCGCACCCTGCGCGCCCACATGGATGTGCTCGAAGGCCAGCTGAAGGCCCTCGCAGCGGCGGACGCGGCCACCGACGCGAACCTGTGGGTCATGGCGCCGATGGTCGCCGACCAGCATGAGGCCGATTACTTCGTCAAACTCGGCAAAAGCTTCGGACTGAAGTTCGTAGGCGCCATGGCCGAAGTGCCCTCGATCGCGCTGATGGCCGACAAGGTCGCCGAAGTGGCCGACTTCGTATCCATCGGCACCAACGACCTGACCCAGTACACGCTCGCCGCCGACCGTACCCTCGGTTCCGTGGCCAACTACCAGACCGCATGGCATCCGGCGGTGCTGCGCGCCATCAAGATGATCTGCGACGCGGGCAACGCCAAGGGCATGCCGGTGGGTGTGTGCGGCGAGGCCGCCGCCGATCCGGACCTGGCCGTCGTGCTGGCCGGCCTCGGCGTCAACTCGCTGTCCATGACGCCGGTCGCGCTGGATGACGTGCGCGCCGCGCTCGCCGAGGTCACCTTCGAGGAAGCCAAGGCCAAGGCGGCCGCGGCCCTCAACGGCGACTTCTACCAGCCGGCCGAATAATCGCGGTCATCGTCCGCGCGCACGCCTATGCGCATACGCCTATGAGGTGATTTGATGCCTCGATAGGCCCTGTTTCCCTGAAGAGGCCCCGTTCGTATGTTCGTGCGAACGGGACCTCTTCGGTTGCGGCGCATTTCATCATCTTCCGCCATCGATTCGTCGTATGGCTGCGCTTTCGGCACATCGGCCCCATGATGCATCGAGATCGCGCAGACGCCTGTTTCCGGGGAATCATGCGCGCGACTGGCCGGCATCGCGCCGCCGATTCGCGTTTGCGTGGCGTCACGCGCATGCGCGATACTGGAGCCATGAAGATTTCCGCAGATTTCACCGTCATTCCTGACGCGTTCGCCAAGGCGGCGCCGCCTGAGAACCGCATCGACGGCACGCCGATCGTCTCCTTCCCCTTCTACATCGACGAGCTCGACCCATCGGTGCAATACCTGCATTGGGAATTCGTCGATCCCGATTCGATTCCGGTGTGCGGCTTCCAATGGAACCACTGGTCGCTCGCCAATCTTCCGGTGGATGCGCTGATGTACGACTTCAACGACTCCCATGCGCTGGCCATTCCGGCCGATTTCTCCCGCACGGTGTCCGCGATGATTCCCGAAACGCTGCAGGGCCGCACGTCCGCGGCTTCGCCGCTGTTGCAAGGCCGCAGCACCGATCCGGCCGTCACGATGCGCTACAACGGGCCATATCCGCCGGACAAGGACCACGAGTATTTCCTGCATGTGTGGGGCACCACGGCACCGCTCGCCGGCCTCAACCAGGGATTCTGGCTCAATGAGTTGGAGCACGCGCTGCGTGACTCCCGGTCCATCGCCGACCAAGGCGGCATCTTCCTGACCGGCAAGGCCTGAGCCGGTCCTCGTCGCGCGGACGGACGATGGACGCGAAAGCGCCGAAATCCGAAATGATCTGCGACGCGAATGCCGCAAAGGCGTGAATATCCGTATAAAAACGGATGGGCAATCATCCGAAACCTACGAACGAAAGGACAACAACACAATATGGCGTGCACCACAATTCTGGTCGGCAAGGACGCGAGCTACGACGGGTCGACCATCATCGCCCGCAACGAAGACAGCGCGAACGGCGAGTTCAATCCCAAGCGCTTCATCGTCGTCAAGCCGGAGGAACAGCCGCGCAAGTATACAAGCGTGATCTCCCACGTCGAAGTCGACCTGCCGGAGGAGCCGCTGCAGTACACCGCCGTGCCGAACGCCGACCTCAAGGAAGGCATCTGGGGCGAAGCCGGCGTGAACGAGGCCAATGTGGCCATGAGCGCCACCGAAACCCTCACCACGAACGAGCGCGTGCTCGGCGCCGACCCGTTCGTCGAACTCGTGCCGGCCAAGGGCGACGAGCCGGAAACGCCCGGCGGCATCGGCGAGGAGGATTTCCTCACCCTCGTGCTGCCGTACATCAAAACCGCTCGTGAGGGCGTGGAGCGCCTGGGCGCGCTGCTTGAGGAATACGGCACCTACGAGATGAACGGCGTCGCGTTCTCCGACGTGAACGAGATCTGGTGGCTGGAAACCGTCGGCGGCCATCATTGGATCGCCAAGCGTGTGCCGGACGAAGCGTATGTGACGATGCCGAACCAGCTCGGCATCGACGAATTCGACCTCGATGACGCTCTGGGCGACCAGGAGGACCACATGTGCTCCGCCGACCTCGGCGAGTTCATCGAAAACAACCATCTGGACCTGTCGGTGGAAAGCACCACGCCGTTCAATCCGCGCGACGCGTTCGGCTCCCACTCCGATTCCGACCACGTGTACAACACGCCGCGCGCCTGGTACATGCAGCGCTTCCTCAACCCGTACGACGAGGTGTGGGACGGCCAGGACGCCGACCATCGCCCGACCTCGGACGACATTCCGTGGGCGCGCCAGCCGGAACGCAAGATCACCATCGAGGACGTGAAGTACGTGCTGAGCTCCCACTACCAGGGCACGCCGTACGATCCGTACGGCAAGCTCGGCGACCAGCATACCCGCCACCTGTTCCGCCCGATCGGCATCAACCGTCAGAGCCAGCTCGCCGTCATGCAGATCCGCCCGTACCGTCCGCAGGTGAGCCGCGCCATCCAATGGCTCGCATACGGCTCCAACCCGTTCAACACGCTGGTTCCGTTCTTCCCGAACGTCGACTCCACCCCGAAGTACCTCGAAGACACCACCACGCGCGTCACCTCCGAGAACTTCTACTGGGAGAACCGCATCATCGCGGCGCTGTGCGACGCGAGCTTCGCCGACACCGCCAACGCGGTGGAGCGCTACCAGGAGAAGACCGGCGCGATGGGCCACCGTCTGGTCGCCGATACCGATGAGCGGATCGGACGTCTGGCGGAAGGCGTCGCCGACGAGTTCGACGCGGCCGACGCGAACGGCGACGTGCAGCCGATGGAACCCGATGAGGTCATCGAAGCCACGCGCGACGACGAGGCCCGGCGGATTCTCGCCGCGGCCAACGAGACCATGGCCGCGCGGCTCAAGGAGGAGACCGACAAGCTGCTCGACTCCGTGCTGTACACCACCAGCATGAACATGAAGAACGGCTTCCATATGTCCGACTTCTGATCTGCCATGACGCCGCGAACCCGTGCCGTCGTCACGATGGTGTTGTGGCGGGTTCCGCGGATGTTTCGGACGAATGGAAACAGCATGGATTCACATTCGGTGTGATTTGACGCACAGTGCATGCGGAACCGCCGCCTGTTTCCCTTGACTGGACTATGATTTCGGCTCCCATATCAACGGATTCCGCCGTTTTGCGGCGGCGTCCGCTGTACGGGAGCCGATTTTCGTAGATGATGGCGGCTCATTACAATATCGTGTGTCTTGCTTTCCGAGCCGTCTTTTCGGAAGGCTCTTCCAAGAAAGGAACCCAGTGACCAGCATTGAGGATTTCACCAGCCAGTACGGTCTGGTGCAGAAGATTGACGCATTCGGTTATCTCGATTACCTGAAGAACAATCCGGATGCTCCGCGCAAGCACGGCAAGGTCGTGCTTGTCACCGCAGACACCCCGCTGAAGGCGTCCCGCGGCGAAGGCAAGACCACCACCACGATCGCGCTGATCGACGCGCTCCGCAAGCGCGGTATCGACGCGGCCGCCGTGCTGCGTCAGCCGAGCATGGGCATCACCGCGGCTGGATCCAAGGGCGGTGCTTCCGGCGGCGGCAAGGCCTCGCTGACCCACCCGGAACTGATCGACTGGGGTCTGTGCGGAGAGATGGGCGCCATCGAGGCGGCTCAGAACCTGCTGGTCTCTTTCGCTGAAAAGGCCGTTGACGAAGGCAAGCTCGATACGATTCTTGTGCCGCGCGTCTCCGAGGTGCCGTCGCGTTCGCTGCGTCAGATCGCGGTCGACCGCGGCAAGGGCAACGTCGCGGAGCGCGTCGTGCTCACGCCGACCTGCGAGCTGATGCAGATCGTCGTGCTGTCTCGTTCCATGGACGAGATTTCGGAACGTGTTTCCAAGATGATCGCCGGCACGAAGGACGGCAAGGCCGTCACCTTCGGCGAATTCGTCGACCTGTGGCGCATCACCGGCATTTTGGGCGATGCCGTGAAGCCTGCCAAGACCGAGACCGTGAACGGCTCTCCGGTATACGTGCACGGCGGCCCGTTCGCCAACGTCTCCATCGGCATCCCGACGCTGGTCTCCGTGGAGATGGCGTGCGCTCTGCACGATGTGGTCATCGTCGAAGCCGGATACGGCACCGATGCCGGCGCGCAGAAGTGGCTCGACATCGCCTGCCGCGAATACGGCGCGCAGTGGCCGTCCGCGGCGATCGTCGTGACCCGTGCCTCCACGTGGCGTGACGACCCGACGCTGTCCTGGCGCTACCCGTTCCACGTGCAGCGACTCGAAGGTCTCGACATTCCGACCTTCCCGCTGGTCAACCTGTGGGACGGCGAGGACGATCAGATTCCGGTGCTCAAGAACACCGCCAAGGAACTGGAGTTCCGCGAGCCGATCATCGGCAACCTGTACCGCGATGGCGGCGAGGCGCTCGCCCCGCAGCTGGACGCGTTCGTGGACGCGGTGACGAACGGCTCCATGCCGGCCGAACCGCACAGCCACAAGGGCATGGCTCTGGTGGAGAACGTGCGCTGGGTCGCCGAACATGCGTATGGCGTTCCCGCTGACCGCGTGGTGCTCAAGGACGGTTTCGCCGAATCCCTGCAGTCCGCGATCGATCTGTGCGCCAGCGCGAACATCGACTTCGGCTCCCTCGCGCTCGTCGCGGTGAAGTCGCCCGCGACCATGACCGACAACGATTCCGCTCCGGAGGACGAGCGCACCGTCACGTTGAAGAAGGTCGAAGTGCATACCGGCGCCGGACTGGTGCATGTGAACCTCACCACGTCGCTGACCACGCCGATGCCGAAGATCGTCTGATGCCTTGCGTCCGCCGGCCGTTCGCCGGCTGATACGGCATCGCGAACGACGCTGCGAACGGCGTCGCGCGATATGGAAAAGCCATCGTTCCCTTGCAGTCGGGAACGATGGCTTTTTCCATATGTCGAGTTCTTGTTTTGTGGCGCATGCTTATTTGACGAGTAACCCATTTTCTTGCGGTGCAATTACCAAGAATGGCTGTTTTCCAACGATTTTTTATTTGACGGTTATTTGACAAATTGTGATTGATTTCGGTTACACTGAATTGCAATGGACGCGATTATGGATTGTGAAAGGTGCCAGCATATGCCAGAAGACTTGCTCAATCTCGTCGAGCAGCTTGTCTCCCGCTCGACGGAGTCGCAGACTGTGGAGTTTAAACATTCGAACGATGATGCTTTCATGATCGGCAAAGATATCTCGGCGCTTGCCAATGCTGCGGTTATGGAAGGTCAGGACTACGCCTATATGTTGTGGGGCGTGGATGATTCCACTCACGAAATAATTGGTACCTCGTTCAATCCCCTCGCAGCCAAGCATAAGGGACAGGAATTAGAACTCTGGCTTCGACTCAAGCTGTCTAAAAACGCCGAGTTCAGTTTCATTCCGGTTGATGTGCGTGATCACAAGATGGTGATTCTTCGTATTTGGCCAGCCGGGGGATATCCGGTTTCCTTCGATGGAACCGAGTACGTGCGCTCGGGTACTTCCACTCAGCCATTAGCCAAGAATTCGCAACGAGAACGACGCTTGTGGGAGGTGACCAAGTCGGAATCGTTTGAAGAGCAAATTGCGGATCGTTGGCTTACTGCCGAAGAAGCGTTGTCTCTGCTTGATTGGAATGTGTATTTTTCACAGACTAATACTCCGCTGCCGGCCAATCAAGAAGCTGTTTTGCATTATCTTGAGGCGGATGGTCTAATCAAAACATTAGACAGTGGTCAATACGCGGTCACCAATCTTGGTGCGTTGCTTTTTGCTAGGGATATGCAGAGTTTCCCGACTGTTTCACGCAAGGCGTTGCGTGTCATCAAATATGAAGGTGTGCGAAAGTCTTCGCCGAGTCGTGCGCAAACATATGCACGGGGGTATGCAGATATGGAGGCGGTGATGGTGTTTTTGCAACCTTGGTTACCTGAAACGGAGACGATTGGTCGCGCCTTGCGCATTACGCATACCGATTATCCGGCAATTGCGATTCGCGAGCTACTAGCGAATATGTTGATTCATCAGGATCTTACCGTACGCGGCGCTGGTCCGCTTATCGAGATTTTTGATAATCGAATAGAGTTTTCAAATCCAGGTAATTCGCTGATCAGCGTTGAACGATTGGTCAATGATCCACCTGAGACAAGGAATCCGCGATTGGCGGAGCTATCTCGCCGGTTGCATATGTGCGAGGAAGCGGGGTCCGGCTGGGATAAAATCATTGATGCCTGTGAGACCGCTCATTTGCCGTCACCTGTGGTGCAGCAGTCGGGTAATGCCGAGAACTCCAGTATGATGGTTCGGCTTTCTCGGTACCGTCCATATACAGAACTGAGCCCGATGGAGCGAAGGGATTCTTGTTATTGGCATGCATGCATACAGTTCGCGAATGGAATGAGTCTGACGAATTCGTCTTTGCGCAAGCGGTTCGGTTTGGATGAGTCTTATTCTTCGCAGATTTCCCGATTGATTCGAGATTGCGTAAACGAAGGCCGTGTCAGGCCGGTTGATCCGGAAGCTTCCAAGAAGAGAATGGAGTACATTCCAAGTTGGGCTTGATTCGCATATTTATTTGATGAGTAACCCGTTTTCTTGCGGTGTGATTGTCAAAATGGTTATTTTCCAACGTTTTTTTATTTGACGGTTATTTGACGAATTTGTATTGGGCTGCTCACCATGGTCGGGGGGGTGTTCTTCGGCTGCTGCGTTGTCGTGAACAGCAGCGCGCGATATGGAAAAGCCATCGTTCCCTTGCAGTCGGGAACGATGGCTTTTTCCATATGAGGTTTCACGGATTCCGTGAGCGGAACTGACGCTTCGCATCCGAATCGCCGGGAATGGCGGAATCTCCTCGGCGGCTATCAGAAATTGCCGCCGTTCCAGCCCCAATCGGTGGTGGCGGTGTAACGGATGTACGTGCGGTCCTCCGGAATGCCGAGTTCCTTGCTCAGCGCGGCCATGATCTGCTCGGTCAGCTTCTCCCAGGAAGAGCCCGGCACGTTGCTGCCGAACACGTTCACCTCGACGTATGCCGCCGGCCTGGAATCGTCGCCGCCGAAATAAATCGGCATGTTGTCTTCGAACGGGCACATCAGCCAGCCTTCGGACTTGCCGGGAACCGCGGTGATCGCCTTGCCGTATGCGGCCTTCAGCGCCTCGCGCTGCGCGGGAGTGGTGGAAACGGAAACATGGGTGTGGATGACGGGCATGGGAATCCTCCTTGGAAATTAAACCGTCGGTGTTCTCGTCTCCCAGTGTAGGTGCTTTGCCATGGACGCGGCGGATGCGCAAGGTTTTATGATGATGCCGCGCATGCCGTTCCGCGGGGCTCGCGTCGCCGGCCCACGGCACTGGTCTGCGCGCATGTGTTAAATAACCCATGTGAGAAAACTGATCGAACAGCTTATGAAATTCGGCCTCGTGGGCGTGATCGCCTTCATCATCGACTGGGGCATCCTGAACATTCTGGTCGGCGTGTTCCATATGCACAACGTGCTCGCCGCCACCATCTCCTTCATCATTTCGTTGATCTTCAACTATGTCGCCAGCATGAAGCTCGTGTTCAAGCACCGCGATGACATGGCGCGTTGGATGGAAATCGTCATTTTCGTCATCGGCGCGGTGATCGGCCTGTTCATGAACGACGCCATCATCTGGATCTCCACGTA
>ERZ808266.305-NODE-305-length-18310-cov-3.393700_pt1 | contig 18310 bp, 19 predicted proteins | sample MGYA00521278_ERZ808266 | MGnify/ENA primary metagenome ERZ808266 (study PRJEB31516, sample SAMN03275591) | gut metagenome | biome: mammalia-associated habitat; material: feces | host: Papio cynocephalus | place: Kenya | collected 2012-08-02 ... | reverse complement strand
CTGCCGCGATTGCCTGGGCGTTGGCCTGTTCCGCCGCCGTGGCTCGTGTTATTTCGTCTGTGACAGATTGCGCCACGGTATCGACGCGTTTGCCAAGTGCGGCATCCGCGTCGGTACGTGCCTGCGTCTCTGCCGCGATTGCCTGGGCGTTGGCCTGTTCCGCCGCCGTGGCTCGTGTTATTTCCGTTTTCAATGAATCGGACAGCTTTTCTTCTGCAGCTTCTGCGCGTTTCGTCTCTGCCGACAAGTTCGCCGCAACTGTCGAAATGTCCTTTGCGTTCGCGAGTTCGGCGGCGGTAGCACGCTGCGTCTCGGTCTGCAACGATTCGGCAAGCGTGGCTTCTCGCGCTTCGGCTCGTGCAGCTTCGGCGGCAATGGCCTTCGTGTTTTCGGAATCGCCTGCGATTCGCGCTTCTTTCTCGGCGGCGATTGCGGCGGCGAGGTCTGATGCCGCGCCGCTCTGCACCGCATCGATGCGTTCGCTTAATTCTTCGTCAGCGTTCGCACGCTCCAATGCTTCGTTTCCGACGCTTTTCGAAATATCCCGCTCAGCTTGATTCGCGCGGTTCGTTTCCGCTGCAAGTTCCGCGCTCGTCGCGATTGTGTCGTTAACGTCGATGCCGTCGCTCGTATACGACAGATGCAATCCAATCGGTACTTCGAGCATTCCCGTGTTCTGGTTCACGGAAAGGCCGTTGCCTTCATTTACGACCATTTCGCCCGAATCGTTGCGTTTGAGACTTTTTCCGATTTTGGTAGCCGTCGCGAGTTCTTCGCGAATCTTCGCGCGGTCTGCCGTCGCGGCATCGTCTGCGGCTTCGCGGGCTGCGGCTTCGTCCTCTTCTGCCCTCTTTGCCCGCTCCGTTTCCGCGTCGATGTGGTCGGCGTTCAACTTTTCGGCCTGCGTCGCTCGCGCCTGTTCCGCAGCGTCCGCCGCTTCGCGCTGCTCATGCTCCGTTTGCAGCGCTTCGCGCAACGCCGCCGTTTCGGCTTCGATTGCCGACCAATCAACGGAAATCGTCCCATCGTCGGCCACGTTCACGCCAGCGCCGATAAGCACGCCGCCAAGACGTTGCTTCGTCGCGATTGGGACGGCCACATTTGGACGCAAGCGAACGCGCCCGCACAGATTGGAATCGTTTCGAGTGTCCTCGATGGAAACGCCGTCAGCGGTGACGGAAACGTGCGCGATGCACAGTTCGTACACATTGCCGCTTCGCACGGGCTGCGGGGCTGCCGCGCCGCCGACGGCATAGCGAAACACCATGCCGCGCACATCGTCCGATGTGTCGAGCCGCACCATTACGGCATCGACGCGCGGCACCGTTTCGCCGCTCGGAAATTCAAGCGTCGTTTCATCGGCTTCAGTTCCTATTGCGCCATTAATAAACCAGGTTCCAGGCGCGACGGTCACGCAGCCGACCGCTTCGGTCACGATGCCCGACTGCTCGTTTTCATCGAGATAGCCGTTCGTGAACTGCGATGAGTAGAACGCTCTAAGGTCTGCCGACGTATAGCGGCGGTCATACTGCGGCGAACCGTCGGGATTGTATCCCGTGATTTTCGAATCTTGAGGGAAATTCTTCATTTCCCCTCCTTTCTGGTTTTCCTTTGCAAAGAAAAAGCGGGGATTTATCCCCGCTCATTATACGGCTTCGCTATCTGATTGCTCTTTCGATGTTGCTTAGTATTCTCGAACCAAACGTGAGCGACAATGTGCCAGCGCCATTTTTGTAAACCTCATTGATTCCGACAATCTGGACGGCCGCATTGTGGCCTTTGATTCTTACCATTACGATGTCTCCCAAGTCCCATTCGGTCAGGTATCCGTCATCCCCGTCGCTGTCTCCATTGATGGTAATAACGGGCGCGTATTTCGCGAGTTCCGAAAGCGCATCTGTGCGGACTGACTGCACATAATCGCTATAGGCCATGTCATCTTGCGGCTCTTCGTCGTATTTTTCAACGAAGCAATATTTCGATTGCGCGATGTTCTGGCTGATTCTATCCACGCGCGCGAAATTGGGCGTTTTTTCGCCGCTCGACGTATAGCCAACGTACGACATTAGGCAACATGAGCGAAAATTCGAATAATCATATGTGATTTTCCCGTTAGACAAATTTCCCAATTTATCTGAAAAATACTTCACGGGAAGCTTCGTTTGCGAAGTTGATAAATCGAACGGCGCGGCGAATCCTGCGCAAATAGTCCAGGCTCCCGTTTGCAACGTGGTCGGAGCGACGCGCACGCCCAACAAGCGCGGCTCGCCCCATTCGCGCATTTTTGCGCCGTAGTTGTAACCTTTTCGCACGTCCCACGTTATCTTGTCGTTTATCTGCGATGGAGCATATGTTGGCGAACTGTACGATTTCCAAGTACTTTCTTTAGTCATTACCTCCAGGCTTTGCGGTTTTCGTCCGACGTTGTTTGTTGCGTCATCAAAACAAGCTATATACATCGCCGATTGCGGCGTTTGATTCGCGCCGAAATTATAGAACGAAGACGCGCCCCAGTTCAGGGCATCTTCGCCGAAAAAGCCAGATAACGTGTAGCTGTTCGATTCTTCGTCATACGTCACGCATTGAATCAGTCCCATTTCGGTTGGATTCCTGTTCGTGTCGCGGAATTCAACGCCTTTCTTGGTAAACCGTTCGGAAAGCATCACGTACGACGGGACTGTGAATTGATTGAAATTCGCCCACGTCAAGGGGTCTACGCTCGCATCGTCAAACACGTCGGCGGGAACAACGGCAGACCATTGCCCGACATCGAACCATTTTCGCGACCATTGCAGATTGGTATACGGAAGGCCAACCATTGCTGGTTTCAGTTCGAGCGCAATATCGTCAAATTTAGGCCATTCGTGATAAACAGACAGGGTAGGGCAGTCCATCTTTTGCGCCTTTCTCTTACAGACCCAGCAGATACTGAGGAAGCGTGACGCTGCATCGGCTGACCGCAACAGCGTCAGTTCCATTTTTAAACGCCACATTCCATGTAGGGGATAGGTATCCGCGCTGAATGCTCCACAAATCGCTATAAACGACATTTAGCCCAGCGAGGGCATTAATCGCGCCGTCGTAATCTCCATACGCTTGTCCCGCCACAATCGGCCGCTTTGTCGTATCGAACACGAAATATTGCGATGAATTGAATTTTTGCGAACCCGTGGCCTTAAAAATTGAATGATACGTGCCGCCTGCACGCTCCCCCATCGCTACTTCGACGGTATCCCAATTTGCCGACGGGTAAGCTTTGAATATGTACGGGATGCGAGACAGCTGGCCAATCTTTGTCTGCTCTGCAGTAAGCGAGACGGTTGCCGTGTTCGTCGACAGATTATAAAAAGTCGATTCACCCAGCTTGAAGAACGGCCATGCGCACTCGAAGGACACTTTGAGCGTTGTTCGGTCGAAAATATTTCCGTCCGAAAGCTGAAAATTTCGAATTCTGCCGAAAATTTCCGCAAATGAGGAACCGCTAGCACCGTACATAACTTGAATTCTAAACTCTTGTGTCGGGTCGAATGTCAAATAGACATCGTCTCTAGCCTGCTGTTTTTGCGATATAGGATAGCTAGAAAAATCTGCGGTGAATTCAAAAGTAAGTATACGCGCTTCGACCTTCGAGCCGTCAAAATGAGCGCCAGGAATGGCGGCGTACGAAGTCGAACTGAAAGCAATGTCATAAAAGCCGATTCCGTCCAGTCCATCGCTAACGATTGCCCATGGCGTTTGCGTAACTCCATCTTGACCAGCTTTGAAAATCCGCAACGTTGGCGCATTCGGCGCATAAATACTTACCCGAACAGGTTCCGCTGTTGCCATTTTTTGCACCTCCATCAAAAAAAGGCGCGACATTGAGCCGCGCCATAAAATTCAATGCCTACAAAATTATAACGTGTTTCCTCCCGCCAATCCGTAATGACTGTACTCTCGCATCTCACGCGCCACAACGTCTGGCGTAGCCGTCGGCACGTTGAAGTTAATGGTTTGCCGCACGTCTTGACGGCTTACCGCCGTTGCGGTCGCGCCCTGCACATCTATAGCGCGCATTCCAGCGTTCAAGCTGTCGATAATGCCGTCCATCGGGTCTTCGATTTCATAGCCGACTTTAATGCCTCGTGCGATGTTCTTGCCAATGATATCGCGGAACTTCGTAGACGGCGAATGAATGCCGAGTGCATTCTTCGCACTGCGCAAAATATTCCCAGCAAAACTAGCTACCTGATTATAAAGCCATTTTCCCATGCCTGCGATTCCGTTCCAAATGCCGATAGCGACATTGTGGCCAATAGTTCCTACCTGAGATGGAAGCGAGCGCAATCCTTCCCAAATGTTGTTGAAAAAATTCCTCGCAGCGTCCCAGCCCTTTTGGCCGAAGTCACGCGCAAAATTTCCGACGCTCTGCAACGCCGTCGAAAGCGCCGACCAGATACGATTCGGCAGACTTTGAAACCATTCAAGCATGCCACGAATCGCTCCTGGTACATCTTCGGTAAAGAATTTCTTGACGTCCTCAACGAAGCCGCGCACATTTTCCAAAACGGCACTCATCCATTCGATTACGTCTTTGATGCGTTCCCAATGCTCGCGCAGCGAATCAATTGCGCCAGGCAGGTTATCGCCAAACCACGAAAACAGCGCTTCGAGAATCGGCCCAACGATTGACCAAACAAGGCCGAACACGTCCGAAATAAGCTGAATCGCCGCCGCGATTACCTCGACCGCCGTAGCTATCAATTCCGCCAACGATTCGATTATCGCTGGCAAATCTTCGCCGATTGTCTGCGCATGGTCTGCTAAGAATTGCCCGATTTGCTCAAAAATCGGCTGCAACACGCCCCACAAATCTTCGAACGCTGGTTCGATAATCTCGAATGCATTCTGAATCGCGGGAACAAGCGTCTCGGTAATATAGCCGTAAATTTCGCCGAATGCGTCAATGAGCCACTCAACGATGGGTGACACGGCTTCGCTAAACTGCGAGAAAGCGTCGTTAATGACGGGCAACGCGTCGTTTGCAATATTGTTAAGCCATTCGCCTACAGTCTGCAATGCGGGAACAAGAGCGTCAAGCAACTTGCTTGCGACATTTGCCGCGAGCGTAAAGACGGGCTGGAGAGCCGTTCCGACTTCCGCGATTTTCAGCTTCAATTCTTCTTGACTTTTTGCGTATTCCTGCGCGTTCTTCGTGTTTTCGTTGTACTGGTCGGCGGCTTCACCAAAAAGCCCGTTCATTGTGGACGTGATTAGTTGCGTACGCTCCTGCTCGCTGTTGCATGCTGCCAGAGCTTCGTTGAACGCGTCTTCGGCAGTCGCGCCGCCTTCGCGCGCCGCGTTGTAAGCGTCGATTGCCGCCGTGTTTCCAGACGTGGCCACCGCCGCGTCAGTTTGAGCGGCGCTCGCCCAGTTGAGCGCATCGGCAAAAGAACCCGTTACGGTCGCTGTCTTCGCCGTCTCATTCGCGGCTTCGGCAAGCGCTTCAATCGGCATCGCATCGCCGTATGTGCCGTATGCCCCAGTTAGCGATTTAGTGAAGCTTTCCAACTGCTGCTGGTCACCAGCGCAAAGGCGCATCGAATCGCTTAATGCTTCGTTCGCGCGGTCTGCATCGCCGCAAACGCCCGTTAAGTTCAAATACTGCTCTTTCATTGCGTCCGCCGCGATGCCGTTCTGCTGAGCCGATGTTTCCAAGCGTCCCATGCTGCGCGACGTTTCCGCCGCTTCTTCGGCTAGTGATGACAATGCGCCGATGCTCGCGCCCGCCGCGATTGCGCCCAGAATAGAGGACGCTTTCGAGCCTAGTTCAGAGATGGCCGATTCCGCCGCGCTTGCGCCAGACTTCGCGCCGTCCGTCAATCCTTCGTCAAGCGCCTTGCCCGCCTTGTCGCCAGCAGATTTTCCTTCGGACACAACGCCGCTAGCGTCCGCGCCGATAGAAACCTCGACATCTTTTCCAGCCATGTATGCACCTCCTAAAGAAAAACCCCGCTACTCGGCGGGGTTTCCGTTGCCTTGCATATATGATTTTACGACATCGCCGAACCATTCGGATTGCGCGGCCTTCAATCGCTCGTCTGCCTTGCGCGGCAAACTCCACGATTCGCGAAGCTTCTTCGCCCGTGTCTCGAACGATTGTTTGCCGTCGGCTTCAGTCCACCCGCGATAGCCGATGATTTCCGACAGTTTCGTTTCCTGCGGCAACCCTCTGAGTAGCGCCAAGAATCGATGCCAATGCATCGAGCAGTCGGGCGCGGTCAGGTCGATTCCGTAGGCTTGCTGAAACGCCGCCACGATGTAATCCCCATCTTCCATCAGGTCAAAAACTTCGACTTGCGTGGCCGTTGCCTGGCCGTGCGGACAGCTGTTCTTGCTGCGCAAGAATTCGAGCGCCGCTGGAACCCATTCCCCTTCGGGCGGTTCCTCGTTCGGGAAAATCGAGAACGGCATAATGCTGTCTTCGGCCACGTTTCGCTGCGCTTCAATCCACGTGCGAAAATCCGTCTTAATTGGGACATCTTGGCCGCCAACGATGAGCGCTTTAGGCAGTTCGCTAAAACGAAGGTCAATCATAGCTATTTGACCATGTTGAAGCCTTGGCGGCTCGATTTAGGCAGATTCTGCACCTTGCCCAGCGCGTCTAGCGTCGGACGCAGCGCGTCAATCTGGGCATTCAGCTGCGCGGCCTGCTCTTCGATAATCGGTCGCGTGTACTCTGCCGTGACTGCGGTGTAAAGCTTCGCCAATGCCGCAAGGTCTACGGAATCGAAGCTAGCGCCGTCCACGGCTTCGGCCACGACTTCGCGCGGAAAGATGCCAAGCAAGAATTGATGCATCGCGCTGAACTTCGCGCGGCCTGCGGGAGCTTGGTTCACCGATTCGATTCCGTCCATTACCTTGACGGTGTATTTCGGCAGTTCGTAATCTTCGCCGTTGATGTACATATGTTCGCCTTTCTTTTCGATTGACAACAAAAAAGCCGCCCCAATCGGGACGGCTTCCATTTTAGCAGCTTTAGGCTTTGACTGCCTTGCCGCCGTCGCTTGCGGCCTGCGAAGCAGCGGGCGTGAACGTGATTTTATTCGTGCCGACACCCGCCACGGTGCCTTTCTGGTAATCGCCATTGAAGTTCAGGTCGAACGAAAGCTTGCCGTCGACCGTATTCAGCGTGTTGCCGACGACGACACACTTCGGCCACAATTCGCCCACGGTCGGCTTGCCGCTCGTGAGGTCGGGGCGAATGAGCAGCACGGGCAACTCTGCCGAAGAACCAACGGGATAGTCAGCGAGGAATTCGCTCATGAACTTATACATGGCGTTCGTGTTGTCGAGCACGATTTCCTGCGACATCGTGGGATTGTAAGCCGTCACTCGGGTGGTGTCGTGCTTATAGCAAATATATGAAACGGTCTCGGTGTTCGGATTGTATGCGAATTCGAACACGGTAGACAGGTCGATAGGCACGTAGTTTGCCGTGCCGCTGCCCTTGCTCGTGTCGATGCACGGAATAAACAAATCGCGGGTAAGTTCCATTTTCTTTCTCCTTTTACTCGATGTAATCGATTGCCGCGCTGAACTGGTAACGCGCGAGCGCGTCGGATTGATACACCGCCGCGACTTCGGGACTATTATACAGCGGCTCGATTTTCGTGATGTTCGCGCCGCTGCCGAAAGCGGGAACGTTGCCCGCCTTCCATTGTTCGGAAACCCAGTCAAGCCAATCTTCGCCGTACCGCATCGCTTCGCGGTTGATGATGTCGTTCCCGTCGCTCCAATCGGCCACGTACTGAAGCGTCACGGTGTAGCGCCTGCGGGCTTTTCCGTTGATGAATTTCTCGCGCTCGTAATCGTTGCTGACGATTTGCACGCCCGTGTCGCCGATTCCCTCGGGCATCGCCGACAGCTTCGGCGGCGTGCTGTCGTACGTGGCGCACCAGTCGACGATTGCCGCCGCCTTTCCTCTCGCGCCCATTTATCCCACCTGCCTAACTCTCGTCTTAATGACTGCTTCGGCGGCGCGATAGAAGTCATCGCCGCTCGCCTTTTCCCACGCCTGCGGCCAATGCGCCGTGGCGTTCGGGTTCTTGTCGCGGTGAATCTTGCCGTATCTACCGCTGTATGGATAGTAGGCGTACGGCACGCCGTACTTAATCAGCCACGGCTGAATCGTCGCCGTATTCCTCATTCGTCCCGTGTCCACAGGTGTGTATTTGTCCATGCCTTTCTTTGCGATGCGCGCGAGGTCGTAGCCCACCACGTCGGATTGAATGGCGTTCTCGATTCGGTTCAACTTCGTGGCAAGTCCCACGGTCTTGTAAGCCATGGCTAACCCTCCATGTACACGCACGACGCGAACAGCCCAGGCACGCCGCCGCATCGAATCGACCCGTTGCGCGTGAGGTCTTTCCACGTTTTGACGGCGAGCCCGCCATGCTCGCGCATCGCCTTAATCACCTGTTGCGCGGTGTTCATTCCGTCGCGAAGCGGCAGCGGCTGCGGCTGCGTCGTTTCGCTTCGAATGGCGAAACCGCCCGCCGTGACTTCGTACGGCATCACGAAGCCGTCGGCGAACTGCACGCCGTCGGCGGTCACAGTGCCGCGCACGACGTAATCCCCGCGCGACAGCGTGAAGCCCTCGAATCCTCCAGCGATGTAATCGCGGTACTCGCGGAACGAATCGGCGGGAACGTGAACTTTCGTCACGTTCTGCGGCGTGTAATTCCCCGCCGCGTCGACTGCTCGCGAAACGTCATGCCGCCACGTGCCGCGCACCTCGCAAGCGCGGTAGACATCGGTGCTGTATCCCGTATCCTTCGCATCGATTCGCGACATAACCACAAGCGGCTCAAGTAAATGTTTTTCCAGGTCTAGAATCATCAGACCTCCCAACTATTGCGCGAAGTTGTACGCCACGCACGCGCTAATCAACTCGATGGGAAGAAGCGTCGCCACCTCGTCATACGTCGCAGCGAGTGCGGGATTGTTAGCGGCGGCGTTGGAAGCCGTCCCGCCGAAGCCGAATGAATCGGTGCCGTTGCTGTAACTCGTGACGTTGCTTCCCGTAGCCGATGCCTGGAACGCCGCGCGAATGTCCTTGACGCGGTTGACAATGACGAACATAGCGGCCTTCACGGCTTTCTCGTATCCATCGGGCTTCACGCTCTTGTCGTTCTTGATTCGGCCAAGCGTCATGGAATCGAGCAACGTTTCGGCGTAGATTTCCGCGCCGCCGAATTCCGTTTCGTCAAGTGTGCCGCCCATGGCCTGGTATTCGTCAAACGTCAGATACACGGCGCACCTCCTAGATGTCGTTCTCCACGATGAACATAAGCGCGGTAGTTCCCGCCGCAAGCGTCCATTCTGCGGTAAACGAGATGCTTTTGCCCGTCGCGTTCGTCGCGAGCGTGTTGTGCTCAACGGCTCCATCGTTTTTAAGGATATACACGCTATAGCTTTGGTTTGCCTGCAATGCAAGCCCCGTAGCGAACATGGTAGCCGCCCTGAACGTCAACGCGCCCGCCGTGGCCGAAATGTCCACGATTCCAGAACGCAAGCGAACGACGCTTCCAGCGTGCCAAACTGGAATCAAGCCAAGCGCCAAACCCGCGAACGTGTCTACCAGAGTAGCGGCCTGCGTGTCTGCCACCATCGAGTGCGTTGCGCCCGTCTCAAGCGCCGCAATGTCCCCCTCGTTGGTTTGCGCAAGCGAAAGCTCGTTCGCTGCTCGCTGTTCGAGCGCGTTAAGCGCATCGGCGGTAATCACTTCGCCGTTTTTCCACGTTTTGGCCGCGTTCTCGTTGTCGGCGGCTTGAACCGCCATGGCCTTCGCGGCCGTTTTCTTTTTGGTGGCCAATTTGTTCCTCCTAAAAAAAGGAGCCGCGCCCCGTAGGAACGCGGCTCGTTGCCACAAAAACTAACCCGTGTAGTCGATGCCGACGATGCCCGCGCCGACTACCGCCGTTTTAGCGGTCGCGCCCGCCGCTAAAAAGATACCTTGGCATCAACGACGATTTCGGGGCGCAGAGTCTTTGCGCCATAGACGTGCAGACCCTTCACGGCATCACCGAAACGCTTCTCAGGTCGGTAAGCTTCGACCTTGTTAATCTGGTCGGCGTAGGTGCCCTGCTTGTCGCAGGAAGCAAGAACGTCGTAGTACGACTGGTCAGACGAGCCGCCGCCGTCGGTATGATGCGGCGCATTGTTCGACACATGAATTTCGAAGCCTGCGGCGCGGTAAATCGTGCCCTCTTCCAGGCGGTCGTTCGATGCATCGGTGCCTACCTCAACGAATCGGGAATCAAGCAGCATCTTGCCCTCGAACTCGGAGGGAACGACACAGATGCGGCCTTGCTTCGGGCAGTTCGCATTATCAAGAATCGTCTTGAGATTCACGATGGTCTCATAGGCATTGTCCTTGGTAATCACGATAGGCGATTCCTTGGAACCGAGGACGTTGGTATCTGCCTTGGTTTCTGCTGCGGTGAGCAGCACGTCAGCAAGGTACTCATCGGTCGTGTCGGCGAAGCCGTAGCCCGCTTCGGTGGTCGCGCCGTCAAGAAGGTTGATTGCGGACTGCGCGGCGTTCACGTCATCGACGGCGATGTTGAAGTAATCGGCCTGGTCGATGGTCAGCGTCAGGTCTTCGGCCTGCGCCTTGTCGGGCGCGGCAATGTCGGTGTCTTTGGAATACTTCTTGATTTCGACCGCGCCAATCATGCCAATGTGGACGGTATCGCCCTTTTCGGCGATTTCGCCCTCATAGTCGCGATTGAACAGTCGCGAGTAAACGGTCTCTTTATGAAGCGCTTCGAGGATTCGAGCGCTCCAAACCTGGGGAATGAAATTGTTGGTTGCCATTGCGGCTCCTTTCTACTGCTGGGCGAGCAGCTTTTTAACTGCGTCCCAATTCTTGTTGATTTCCTCGGGGGTCATGTTTTTGACGTCCTCGATTGTATTGATTGAGGAAATTCCGCCCGCCTGCTGATTGCCTTGCGGCATCTTCTTTGGGTCGCGCTGGGGATTCGCCCACACACCCTCCTCGTCGGGCGCGGCCTGCTTGATAATCTCGTCGATGCCCATATCGGCATTGTTCTTGCGCAGCTGGTACGCCGCTTCGGTCACGGCTTTCTGGACTACGGAGTTCGCGAACTTCTTTTCGCCAAGAGCCTTGGCGAATTCCTCGCCGAACTTCGCGCGGGCTTCCTTGTCGGCCTTGTCCGCCGCTTCGTCTGCAGCCTGCTTCTCGTAGGCCGCCACTTTTTCCTGAAGAGCCTTGATTTCGTCGGCATTCGCGCCGCCGTCAGCTTCAAGCTTCTTCACGGATTCGGACAACTCGCCGTTTGCCTTTTCGAGCGTCGCGATTTTATCGGCTTTCTGGTTGATTTCCGCAATCGTGCGGTAGTTCTCCTTCACGCCGTCAAGAATCGTCTTTTTCGCTTCGTCCGTCAAGCCCTCGACCTTGCCGAGAATTTCCTCGATGTTTTCCAATTTTCAGCCTTTCATTGCTTTCTCGCACGTTCTAAGCCCTTTTTAGTTGTGGCTGGCAACGCAAACGCGCACCGCGCTAAGTCGCGGCTCCTGCGGGAATTATAGCACGTCTAATTTTTCCAATCGTATACTTCCATGCGCTGATACCTCGTCGGAACTCCGTTAGTATTCGACCAGTCAGAATAGTTGCGCTTCTTGGCGGCTATCCGCCTGCGGTACTCGTCCGCGCCTGCGGAATCGCCGCCGTTTTCAAGAATCTGTGCCTTCATTCGCAGCTTTCGAATGGCCGTCTCCTCTGCCCGCTGCCACTGCGTGAACTCGTACGCCGTCATGGTGCCGCCGTTTGGGTTCTTGACATTTCGCGTCGAGGTGCGCCGAATCTGCGCGCGCTTTTTCGCCGACACCTCGCCCACGCCGAGACGCACGCGCGAAACCGTATGGCGGCAGTTAAGGCCGCCTGCGATTTTGCGGCCAAGCCCGTTTTGGATGCGCTCGAATTCGGCTTTCGTGAACTGCCTGCCCTGGTACGGCAGATGGTCGGGTGCGCACATGGAATGCGCGGAAACCTGCACGCCGTCCGCGCCGAACTCGTCCGCCTGCGCGTCTCGAATGTTTGCCAACGTCGCGCGATATGTGTCCATCACGTTCATGGATACGGCGGCGTACAGTTCGCGAGTAACGCCGCTCTTGTACGCCACGCGAATGCCGCCGCTCGAAAGCTTCTTCACGGCGCGTCGCGTCGCGACCTCTGGGGCTTCACCAGCTCTGATGCTTGCGACCGCATTATTGCAAGCCGCAAGGTAAGCATTTCGGATATCGACGCTCGACCCATCGGGCGCGATTAGGCGCATCACCGAAGTGTCAACGATGTCATTAAGAACGTCGTACGATTCCCGCAAGCCGTCCTTAAATTTCGGCGTAGTGCGCAGGTTGTCCCCGATTTTCTTCATCGCAACGCTAGCGGCTTCGTAGAACTTCGCCGCCCAAAGGTCGTTAAGGTGCGCCATTTCTTCCAGAATGTCGGCGGCCTGCGCTTTACCCTGCCGCAGCGCCATTGAAATGAACTCGTGAAATTCGGCCATGGCGTCCGACGCTCCCACCGCGATGTCCACTGCCGTCGTTTTCTCATCGATTGCGAAAATTCGGCGTGCGAAAATCGACAGCGCCGCGACCTCTACGTAAGCCCAGAATGCCGCGAGCGCGTCTTGCTGCTCTTCCTGCTCTTCGGTGTCCTCTGGATTGCGCTCGTCTTCGTCCATCGCCTAACCTTCCCGCTAATCGAGCAACGCCGCCACGCTTCCCTGAGCCGCCTTGATTTCGTCCACACGCTGCCGCGCCGTCTCTGGGCTTTCCCCCATGACGAACTGTCGGTAGTCGTACGCATCGGTTGCGCCGATTGACTGCCCCGCCAAAATCGCGTTCTGCTGGTCTGCAAACGTGTTAATGTAGTCATCGCTCCATTTAAGAAGCGGCTCCCAATCGCCAACTGGCGTGATGCCGTAGTAGTTCGCCAACGTGTCCCAAATTTCGCACAGGTGAAGCAAAGCGCGGCCAGTGATTCCACGGCACGTCGCAATGAGCGACTGCGTGTGGATGGTGCTCTTGCGCACGTTGTCCACATTTTGATAGTTCATATCGTTCGGCGTAGATATTACGCCACTGTCGCATCCAACGAATTTTTCAATCCGCTTGAACTGAAAATCGAGATTGTCAAGGTACGGCTGCAGCTGAATCGACGGTGACCATTCGTGAATGTCTGGGGCTTCGCCGTTGCCCTTCATTGACATAAAAAGGCGCTCGCGTCCCTTCGGCAATTCCAGCTTGTATCCCACGGTTTCGCCGCCGTCCATAATTGGACGTTTCACGAAAAGGCGCTTGTCGGCGATAATCGCCTTTTCTGAAAGTTCAAACTCTGAATGCATCTGCTCGGTGAGGTAGTGCACCTCGCGGATGGGGTCGGAACAGCCGTAGCACAGAGGGATGCCCTTCGCGGCGTTCGGCTCGTTCGGGTTCTGCGTCGGCGATTTGATGCGCGCGACCAAAAGTCGCGACGTGTTCGGAACGAGCCACGATTCCTCGTTGTTCGCCGCCCATTCGGGAAAGTTCGAAAGCGGCTCATTTGTCACGCTGCCGTCCTTTGCGATGAATGTGCGATATCTGCAACCCGTTGCCGTCTCGCCCGTCTCGGTCGCGTATTTCACGAGGTCGATAGTTCGAAGCAGCGTGTATTTCGAGCCGCTGCGAAGTTGCTTTTCGTCGACCACGTAGGCAACGTTAAGCAACTCATCGCCGTTGCATTCGAGAATCGCGAATTTCGACGCGGGGACGATTGCCGCATCCATGCCGCGCCCATTCCATGACGGAACAATCAAGCAGTCTCCCGTGATGAACGCCTGCGCTTGCGCGCGTTCGAGGACGCGCCCGCAGAATTCATCGCTCACATCGTCAAGCCATTTCGCGCGTTCTGTTCCGCCGCCAATCGGCATTTGGAAGTTGAGCAGCATCAACGCGGCCAGGTTTTCCGCCATGAGCGATTCAACGGAAAAGCCGCACCCCTTTTGCCCAGCGTCGCGGTACGCCTGCGACTGGTCGCGGCCTACGATTCTCTTTTGCAGACGCGCCGCCAAAGAATCGAGCACGGTATCGAGTAATTTCACGTTTTCGCCCTCCTAATCGGCATTCAGCTTCGGCACGTAGTCGCGCCCGATTGTGTGCAGGAAATACCGCATCGAATCGCAGTAGTGGTCATTATCTTTCACCACCACGTCGCGGCCTTCGCGTGCGCTTTTCTTTTCGTCCCATCGGTACAGCGACATTTCGCGCAGCAGCCCCGCACACTTCGGGCTTATTTTAACGCCGCCGTTTCCAAGGCCGCGCGAAACAGTCTGGATTCCCGCCGTCACGTCGTTGTTTCCCTTCACCACGTCGTAAACGCCATGCTCGTTCATCTCCTCGATGAAGCCAGCCGCGCTCGGGTCTATGACGATTTCCTGTACGTTTCGCCCGCCAATCCATCGCGCCATGCGCTCGTACAGCTTCGCATTCGTCAGTCGGTAGCCCTCTTCGCGCGAATCGAATCCCCATTCGTCGATAGCGTACGCCGTGCCATTCTTCACTGTCCACATGATGCACGCCGTGGGATTCGTGATGCCGTAGTCGATGGAAACCCACACCGCCGCGCGGTCGCTCACATCGACCTCGCCGCAGATGTCGGCGCGGTCGAACTGGTAAATCAAGCCTTCGGCCATGCACCATTCGCCGTCGATGTACCTGCGCCGAAAAACTCCCGTGTACTGCGATTCGTATCGCTTGCGAATTCTGTCGCTCAATGATGGATTGTCTGCCATCGTGAAATGCAGTCTGAGGGTGTTTCGCTCTTCGGCTTTCAAAATCCATTCTTTATAGAACCAATGTTCTGCGCTCTCTGGGTTGCAGTTGAAAAAGAACTTCGAACCATCGACAGAACAGCGAGCCATTGCCTGCATTACCGCATCTCTGTCGCATAGCGCCGTCTCATCGACGAACAGCCCCGCCGCAGTGATGCCTTGGATTAATTGATAGCTGCTCGAATCCTTCGCGCCGAACACGTGGAACTTATTCGAGCGCCCCATGTAGGCAACTTCCAAAACTCCCTCGGTCTGCTTCCATCTGACAGCGTAGCGCTCTTCGCCGCCGAAGTTCGGGGCTGTCGGCTCGATTATGAACGGGTCGAGCACGTTTCTCTTCGCGCTGCCGACCGTCTTTCCTAAGACGATGAAGTTGCAGCCGTCAAACTCTGTCATAGCCCAAAACATGTAAGCCGCGAACATTACCGACGTTTTACCGCTTCGCACTGCGCCGTCGCAGATGAGCGCGTCGTAGTCCGTCCATGGGAACAGAAATGCTTTAATCTGCTTATCGCTGAACATGCCCAAGTGATTCCACTATCTCGCGCTCGCGGTCTGACAGTTCCCATCTTACCGCTTTCGCTTTCGCTTCCACTTTCGCTTCCACTTTCGCTTCCACTTTCGCTTTCGCTTTCGCTTTCGAAATTAACAGGCACCCGCCGAATGCACCTTTTCGCATTTCTTTTTGCGAATCAAGCCCGCCGACATATACGCACTCGCCAGCCGATACGTTGAAGTCAACTCCGTGCTTTGCGAAAGTCATCATCTCCGCCGCCGTCACGACTTCGTCTGGGTATTCGTATTTTGGCAGCTGCTTTGCTGCTTTCTTTTCCTCATGAAGGGACTTCACTGCCGCCGTCACGGCGGCTTGCAAATCGATTGCGGTTCTCGCGACGATATTTGAGCCCATGTTCGCGACGAATGATGTTTTGACCTTTGCGCCGTTTTCATACTCGATAGTGCAATCGGTGAGTATGTTCTCGCGCAGAAGCGTTGTTTTCTTCCCTGAAAAAAGCGTGAGGGTCGGGGCGAACAGGAAGAACTTTATCCCTTTCTCGATATAGAACTCGAAGATTTTCGACAGTATCGAAAATGGCGGATTATCCACGACGATGCATCCGTCGGGATAGTCGTAGTTCTCGTAATCCCCCCCAGGCATGAACGGCCTGACAAACTGCGATTTATCGACACCGTAATGCTCTGCCACGTAATTCGCCACCGCGTCATAGACAACTGTCGGCGTATAGCAGTCATCGGTCGTTTTCTTCGGCTTGAATTTCTCTACGAACGAATCATAGTCATTCATCCGTTCTTCTTTGGTTTTCCCGATAGCGTTCTGCGGCTGCGCCACTTAGTCCTCCTTGTCGCCTGTAATTGCGTCGATTTGCGCCGCGATTCCCCGCAGCGATTCGGCGAATTCGCTCATGTCGCTTGTTTCCCTATTTTCAACAACGCCCTCGTTGTCGTAAATCAGGCGCGCCGCTTGCATGTTGCCGCTCTCTGCTTCCCTGTAGACGGCAATTGCCACGGCCAACGAATGCGACGATTCGCCGCCTTCTCCATTCAAAAATGCTTGAATCTCTTCGGCGGTCTCGGCGCTTACGCTTGCTCTGCCTACCTCGTTCAACATCTCGCGCAATCGCTTCTTGCTCTGCCTTGCTTCGCCGCTCGCGATTCCGCCACGCCGCCCCATTTCGGCGGCGTTTTCCTTCGTGAAAAGATTACCCATAAATTCACCTCTTATGGTCGGTTCGATTTCGCTTTAAGCGACAATTGCATTGCGGAGAATGGAACTATGGAGCTTGGAATGTAATTCGTTCCCATTGTGTCAGGAAACCAACCATCTTGACAATCTTGTTCATTGCATATTTGCAATTTCATCATTCTTGTTGTTCTGAATTTTTGCTTGTAATTCTTTCCGTCCATAAGTACCTCCTTTTCCGATTATAAACAAAACGGGAGCCGAAGCCCCCGCGTTTCAGTCTTTTCCGTCACAGTCGCTCATCGGATTTACCGCAAACTCGCCGCACCAATCGTACCTATTTGTTTTCGGAAACTCGCAAATTTGCGAATCGCTTCCAACATGCGGCGGGAACCTGCGGCATCGTCCCCATTTCGCCAGCGGTGGATGAATTTCGTCGGAGAATTCGGCGATTGCTTGCCAAAATTTGCAATTCTCGCAAGCCTTCATTCCACGCCAGCTTCCTGGGCTGCCAGCTCGCCCGCCACCATGAGCAGCCTGTCGGCCACCTCGTTGCCGTCGCTAATCATTCGAAACCTCCACGGCCACCAATCGCTTCGCGCGGGCGATAATGTCGACGGCCTGCGCTTTCGTACATCTGAGGTTGCCTTCAAACGCCCTGCATCCTGTACAGCTGTCGGATTCTCCTTTGCCGAAGTAGTCACAAGAACTCTTTTCGATGTCATCTTCCAGCTTTACCCAGCTGTCGGGATTCTTGTGCATAAGCTGGTGCGGCTCGAATCCTTGACGTGCACCATCGCAATCCGTCATTATCGCCGCGTAATTCTGCTTAATCGTAATGCCCACGACGCGCCGTTTTGGCGGGTTATCAGCATAAGACGGAACGAGATACACCTCATCACCGATGCGAATCGGCACGCCGTCGGCGTCGAGCGGCAGCGGCATTGCATCGACCTGCTCGGCTCGCGCGTTCCACACTTCCTCGCTGGTTTTTGCCGTGCCGAGTGCGCTACTGTTTGCGCTTGGGCCATACGCATGACATTTAATGCATTCAATGTAGCCGTTCATGTATTCAATGTCGCTGTTGCCTCTCCTTTTCAATTCAGTGCTCCCACAGAACGGACAAGGCTTGAGTTCTTCCATTTCAGTACCTTTCTCTTTCAATGTTACAGTTTTTGCAACGTCTCTTTCTTTTGGTGTGCCACCATTGTACTACAAAAAAAGCAATGAGCGGCGGGAATTCGAACTTTTTTGTCTATTCCGACAAAAAGGCGCACCAGTGGCCGAACCTCCAGTCGGTCGGGTCTGTCTCGTTTCCTGTTCCCCGCATCTCGCGGGTTCGAGACTTTCAGGTTTTTAATTTTTAAATGGATTTGATTTAACAAAGCGCAAGCCGTTTCGCTTGTCCGCTCGACTGTCGGCCTAACCGCGCTCGGCTTCGTTGCCGTGACGCTCGAAGCCGTCAGGCGCGAACCCTTTGGCGGGTTCGCTTTCCGAATGTCTGCCGCGCTTCGCTTTGTTCGTCCTGATGGAGTAGATTTTAAACCATCTGTCAAGTAGTTACCGAAATAAACCTTTGGCGCGTTCTGCGGTGTTACTTTCCGTCTTTTTCGTAACACCGCATTTTTTCATCAAATCTAAACAAGACGGTCGAAAATAAGCACAAGCGTCGCCATGATTGCATTAAAATGCCAATCGCGGCCGCCGATGAAGTCAACGATGACCAATGCCG
>ERZ808266.302-NODE-302-length-18439-cov-4.219756_pt1 | contig 18439 bp, 10 predicted proteins | sample MGYA00521278_ERZ808266 | MGnify/ENA primary metagenome ERZ808266 (study PRJEB31516, sample SAMN03275591) | gut metagenome | biome: mammalia-associated habitat; material: feces | host: Papio cynocephalus | place: Kenya | collected 2012-08-02 ... | reverse complement strand
CATCATGTGGACCGACTCGGTGCCCTTGATGTGCATCCTCGCCTACATTGCGGGCTTCTTCAAGCTCTGTGGCTGTTTTGAGATTATGAGCACCATACAGTTGTGGATGACCTCTAAGCGCGACTTCACCATCTTCTTCCCCTTGCTCTATTGCTTGGTGCTGGGCAATATGTCGCTGTCGCCTTGGATCACGGAGTACCTCATATACATCTATCAGGATTGGCGTATCATCAACTGGGCCATGACGGGAGCCTTGCTCTTCGTGGCACTATTCCTCTACGTCACCACCCACGATTTCCGCTTCATGAAGCCGATGCCTTTCATCAGTCTCGACTATCTGGGGTGCCTGCTGTGGTCGGCTTGGATGCTGGAGTTCATCTTCTTCTTCAACTATGGTGAGCACTACAACTGGCTCGACAGCGACATCATGAGGATAGACTTGCTGCTCTTCGTCGTGACGGGCTATTTCTGTATCCAGCGCATGCTCCACATCCGCCATCCTTACATAGCCCCGGAGGCTTGGAAATACAAGCGGCTCATCCCGTTGCTCGTCCTCTTCGCCTTCGTCGAGTTTATGGGCAGCACGCCCAAGGTGTTGCAGACTGCCTTCACGGGCGGCGTGCTCCACTTCGGAACATTCACCACCAACGTCTTGAACTTCGTGGAATGGGTGGGAGCCATCGTGGGTTGCCTGTTCTGCCTGTTCTGGTGCAAGGTGCTTCGGCAGAAATACACTCGCCTCTTGACACTGGGCGTAGCGGCGATGACCTGCTATCCGGTGATGATGTATTTCCTCATCGACCCAGGGTTGCCCCTGGAGGCGCTCTACTTACCTACGTTCTTGCGCTCATTTGGCAACGCCATCTTCTTTTGCATGCTCACCATCTATCTGGAGGAGCTGATGCCATTCCAGCACTTCTTCATGGGCTTGACAATGGCCGGACTGGTGCGCAACGGACCCATCGGAACGATGTGCTCGGGTCTTTTCAGCTTCGGGCTTCGCCATCAGATGGCAGACAACATGGCTCGCGGCTTGCCCTATGATGCCACCAACCTGCTGATGATCAGCATACGGCAACTATACGGAATCACCTGTCTCATCGGCATAGCCGTACTTCTGATATTTTTGGTTTGGAACATCCAACCCGTGCGCAGCACGCTGAAAAAGATGCCAGCGTGGAATTTCGTGGGCAGGATGATGAAGAAGGAAGGCAAAAGTCACAGGTTATGATAATTCCTCCACCGTCCAATCGGTGATGTTATGCTTTTTCACGTCGAAGTTGATACCCACCTTCACGACGGGCAGACCGCATTGCATGAAGCGCTTGGGATATTGCTTCAGGTCAATCTGCCGCATGGCGGTCGCCGCGTCCTTGTTTAGCTTCAACTCGAAAAGGTAGAGGTGGGTGGCCGTGCGCAGCACCATGTCGACGCGGCCGCGCGGCGTGCGCACCTCCACGTCGACATAGTGGTTGAGTATGGAGAAGATGACGTACATCATTTGCTGGTAGTGGCCCTCGGTGTTTGCGCCTTGGCAATATGGCACGGTCTCCAAGAAAGCCTGCAGCATCTCCAATGCCCCGTCCATGTCGTTGCGGCGTATCAAGGCGGACATCTTGGCGATGGTCGTGGTGCCTTTCACGGTGTTGGTGCCAATGTAGCTCGGCAGCAGGCAGCGGTAGAGTCCTACGCGAATCTCCTTGTTGGGTATGTCGAGCGTGTAGAGTTCCGTCTCAGGGTCGTAGCCTTTTATTGTGATGTAGCCGCTCTGGTAGAGCAGGGGGATGACGGAAGTCATGCTCTCCGTGGGCGCGTCAAACTCCGACTTGTCGGCATCGCCGCTGCCAATCTCCGACGGCATGACGTGGAACTTCCTCAGCATCTCTATCAGATATGTCGGCGTGCCTGACGAGAACCAGTAATGGTCCATTTTGCCCCGTGCCATGGCGTTGAGCAGACTGTAAGGGTTGAACACGTCTGGCGATTGTGCGGCGAAATGGTAGCCGTCGTAATACTCGCGCAACTTTTCGAGCGTCTCCTCCCTTGTCTTGCCCAATTTCTCAGCCAAGGCGTCCACGTCGGCAGACATTTGTGTCGTAAGCTCGTCCATGGTTATTCCGCATATTCCGGCGTAGTCATCGTCCATGCTTATATTGGAGATGTTGTTCAGCTCGCTGAATATGCTCATCTGCGAGAACTTCGTTATTCCTGTGAGGAACACGAAGCGTAGATACGGCTCGCAGTCTTTCAGCGGACTGTAGAAGTTGCGCATGACGTTTCGCAACACTGGTAACCTTTCCTCCTCGTGTACCACGTCGAGCAGCGGCGCGTCATATTCGTCGATGAGCACGACCACCTGCTTGCCGGTCTTGTGGTATGCCGTCATTATCAAGTTGAACAGTCGTGTGTTGGCATCTTCCTGTGCGTTGTCTATGTCAAATCGTTTTTCCTGTATTTGCAGAATAAAGTCAAGATACCTTTCCAGTTGCTCTTTCTCCATGTGCTTGCCTCCCGCCATGCTGAAGTGCAGCACGGGATATTCCGTCCACTCCTTCTCCAACTTTTCTATTTCGAGTCCCTTGAAAAGGTCTTTCCTGCCCTCGAAATAGCTTTTGAAAGTGGACGTGAGCAACGACTTGCCGAAACGGCGCGGACGGCTAAGGAAAAAGTACTTGCCAGTGTTGGCCATTCGGTAAACATACTCCGTCTTGTCGACATAGAGCATGTTCTTCGTTATGATTTCCTCGAATGTCTGTATTCCTATCGGGTAAAGTCTTGGTAATGCCATATTGCGCTGCGCTTTGGGTTTTGCTACAAAATTACGAAGAAAATGGCTAACGCCAGCTCTCTGGCTTATGATTTTTTGATTCAACCAAGCATTTTTGATGTCAAGACGAGACAAAAAACAGGCGTCGGCTCCACGGCGTAAACGCGTCGCGTTTACGCCGTGGAGCCGACGCCTTTCAAGTGTAAAGCCATCGCGATTCAAGCGTGAAGCCGATGGCCTTTCAATGCTATTGATTCAGCCCTGAAATTCTGTTGACGCACCACGTGAATCCCATGGCTGTGCGCATGCCGTTGTCTTGGAAGTGATTGCCGGGATTCATGTGCAATTCGGTGTCCACGCCTTGGCCGCGCAGCAAGTCGCGTTGGCGGTTTATGCAGTCGTTGACCGTGGCCATGATAGCGGTCTTGGAACGGTGCTCGCGGTCGCCGAGGCTGAGGTAAACATGGGGCGACAGCGATGGATGCGTCTCGGCATAGCCGAGCCAATCCTTGTACCACACCGATGGCGACGCCGACACTATGGCACCAAACGGTTGGCGCGTGCCAGCCCATAGCGCGAAGAGTCCTGCCAGGGAATAGCCGCCAAGCACCACGCGCGAGAGATCGCCGTGGGCTTGCCCGTTGTCGCACGGGAATGGTGATTGCTCATTGATGAGACCCATTATCTTGTCGAGCGTGGCTTGCGCGCCGTCGCCAAACGGGGTCTTGCCAAAGACGGGTGGCGCGGGCCACGGTGTCAGCTCCTCGTTCCACTTGTTCACGCGCATAGCCACGAGACGGAAGGGCAGGGGAGAATTGTGGCGGAGATAATCGGCCTCCGTCTCCAGCTCCTCCATGTCGTGGCTGTCGACGGGTTGCACGAGCAGCACCTTAGGGCTGTCGTCGGAGACGATGGTCACGCCGTCCATGACTTTACTTGTTGAGCTTTAGTCCTATCTCCATGCCGTCGAGTGAGCTGACGGCACTGCCAAGCGACTTCAAGGCAGAGCTGCCCGTGAGCGAACCAAGCACGTTGGCGTATTTCAGCAGCTTGGAGGCATCCATCACGATGAGTAAGTCGTTGCCGTCGAGCTGCGTCGTGCCCACTATTTGCTTCACTTTCCCGCCATAGTTGAGCGTCACGTTGTGGTCGCTGATGGTGTAAGTGCCCGAAGAGGCGTGCTTGCCAACGACCTGCGTGAACTTCCCGTCCTTGTCGAAGGTCATGGTCATCATGCCTTTCTTTATGCCGGCTTTCTCAAACTGCTCTTGCAGTTTCTTCTCCATGGCTTGCGCCGCCACCTTGCCACCGATGCTGCTCAGCACGTTCTTGCTTGAGAACACCACGGCAGGCTCGGTGTAAGTCCACGAGCCGACGATGCGGTCTTTCGTGGCGCCCTTTGTGGCGTCGAATATGGTTGAGAGACCGGAGAGCAGCGAGCCGTCCTTGCTTCCGCCGCCTATTGCGGAGATGATGCCGCCAAGCAGGCTGCCACGGCTGTTGGATGAAGTCTCCGTCACGTTCTTGGCTGTTCCCTCGGCATTCGTCGTGCTGCTCGCCTTCGTAGTGTTCTCCGTCAGCGTGGACGCGCCAGTCGTGGCATCGGTCGTAGACTTCTTCTTCGTGGTGGTGGCTTTCTTTGTCGCCGTAGAGTCTTTTTTAGCCGTCGTCTTTGTCTTCTTGGTGATCTTCTTCACGGTTTTCTTCTTTGCCGTGGCGAGCGTCTCGACGCCCGTGGTGTTGGCAATGGCGTCCGTCAGGGGAGCGAATGCCAGTCCCATGGCCAATGCCATGGAGATAACAATACTTGTTTTCATTTTTTGTTTGTTTGAGGGCTTCCGCCCAATTTAACTGGCGGCAAAGTTACAAAAAAATATCATCTACGTATTTATCGTATCCCATCTTTTATGTATCTTTGCATAAGATATAAAGTATATCTTTGCATTGATAATATACAACTGATATTTAATGAAAGAATTTGAATACTCCGAGGCTGAGGCCAGCAAGGCGGAGACCGCCATCCTTGTGGGATTGGTCACTCCATCGCAGGACGAGGCTAAGACAAGGGAATATCTCGACGAGCTGGAATTTCTCGCCGACACTGCTGGTGCCGTCACCGTGAAGCGTTTCACGCAGAAGGTGGGCGGAGCCAACCAGACATCCTACGTGGGCAAGGGCAAGCTGGAGGAGATACGTCAATATATCAAGGACGAGGAAGACAATGACCGCGAGATAGGCATGGTAATTTTCGACGATGAGCTGTCGGCAAAGCAGCTTCGCAACATTGAGAACGAGCTTCACGTGAAGGTTCTTGACCGCACGTCGCTCATTCTCGACATCTTCGCCATGCGTGCCCAGACCGCCAACGCCAAGACGCAGGTGGAACTGGCACAGTATCGCTACATGCTGCCACGATTGCAGCGCATGTGGACTCACCTTGAACGGCAGGGTGGCGGCTCTGGTTCTGGTGGCGGCAAAGGCTCCGTAGGACTGCGCGGCCCGGGTGAGACGCAGCTCGAGATGGACCGCCGAATCATCCTCAACCGCATGTCGCTTCTCAAGAAACGCCTCGTGGATATAGACCGACAGAAGACCACACAGCGCAAAAACCGCGGGCGACTCATTCGTGTGGCTCTCGTGGGATACACTAACGTGGGCAAGTCGACGCTGATGAACCTGCTCGCCAAGAGCGAGGTTTTTGCCGAGAACAAGCTCTTCGCCACGCTCGACACCACGGTGCGCAAGGTGGTGATAAAGAACCTGCCGTTCCTGCTCGCCGACACCGTGGGTTTCATACGCAAGCTGCCCACCGACCTCGTGGACTCGTTCAAGTCGACGCTCGATGAGGTGCGCGAGGCCGACTTGCTGCTTCATGTGGTAGACATCTCGCACCCCGACTTCGAGGAGCAGATACAGGTGGTCAATTCCACGCTGAAAGACCTTGAGTGCGCCGACAAGCCGACGATGCTCGTCTTCAACAAGATAGACAATTACAGTTGGACGGAGAAAGATCCCGACGACCTGACGCCGGAGCGGAAAGAGAACATATCGCTCGACGACTTGAAGAAGACGTGGATGGCTAAGCTCAACGACGACTGCATATTCGTGTCGGCGAAAAACAGGGACAACATCGATGAGTTCAGGGACGTGCTGTATAAGAAAGTGAGGGAGCTGCACGTGCAGAAATACCCATACAACGACTTCCTCTATCCAGAGGAAGACTGATAACACAAGGACACCATGGCATACAGGTCTTTAACAGATGAGGAAATAAACATCCTCGACGACAATGGTTGCTGGGCTGAGGACTGGGGCAACGTCAGCGTGAGCGACGACTTCGTGCCGCAGTATATGCGCCGCGTCATGCTCTACGGCGAGGTTGCCATAGGCAGCTTTGAAAGAAACGTCGAGGTGTCGCCTGGATTTCTCAAGCACACGGGCATCTACAACGCCACGCTGCGCAATGTCAGCGTTGGCGATGACTGTCTCATAGAGAATATCGGCAACTACATCAACAACTACACCATAGGCAACAACTGCTACATCTCCAACGTCTCTACTATGGAGACCACCGAGGGCGCGACCTTCGGGCAGGGCAACCTCATATCGGTTCTCAACGAGGTGGGCGACGGCAACGTGGTGCTCTTCGACGGGCTCAACAGCCAGATTGCGGCCCTTATGGTGAAGCACAACCGTGACCGTGAGTTTTGGGCGGCCATGCGCCGACTCATTGGGGAAAACATAAAGGCCACCTCGCCCGACAGGGGCACTTTGGGCGATGGGGTAAAGATAGTAAACGCCAAGGAGATAACCAACACTGTAATAGGCAATGAGTGTGAGATAGATGGTGCGGCACGGCTCAGCGATGTCACTATATTGTCGTCGCCTGAAGCCACTGTATACATTGGCACAGGCGTAATATGCGAGAACTCCATCATAAGCCATGGATCGAGTCTCATCAACTCGGTGAAGATGCAAGACTGCTTCGTTGGCGAGGCCTGCAAGATAAGCAATGGTTTCACGGCAGCGCAAAGCGTGCTTTTCGCCAATTGCTACATGAGCAATGGAGAGGCGTGCGCCGCATTCTGCGGACCGTTTACGGCCAGTCACCACAAGAGTTCGCTGCTCATAGGCTCACAGTTTAGTTTCTACAACGCAGGCTCGGCAACCAATTTCTCTAACCACGCCTACAAGATGGGGCCGCTCCACTGGGGCGTGCTCGAAAGAGGTACCAAGACGGCAAGTGGAGCCTATCTCCTCATGCCGGCCACAATAGGCACGTTCAGCGTGTGCTTCGGCAAGCTCATGCACCATCCCGACACGCGCAACTTGCCATTTTCTTATCTCATAGCCTATGGCGACACCATGTATCTCTCGCCTGGACGCAACATCACTACCGTGGGACTCTACCGCGACATACGCAAGTGGCCAAAGCGCGATGTCAGGCCAAAGGGCACACGAAAGAGCATTGTCAACTTCGACTGGCTCTCGCCTTTCTCCGTGGGGGAAATCATCAATGGAAAGAAAATCCTTGAAGACCTGCGCGCCGCCTCGGGCGAGGACGTGAGCACATACAATTTCCACGAATATGTCATCCACGCCTCTTCGCTGCGCAAGGGTATAAAATACTATGACATAGCCTTGCGCATATACATGGGGGCCGTGCTCAAGCGTGTGCTAAGACGTGACCCGACACTGGTTCCGCCCACTACGGAAGTGGGACTTGGCGACTGGAACGACCTCTCGGGCCTGTTGCTGCCTGCAAGCGAGGAGGAGCGTGTCATAAGCGATATAAAGAGTGGGGAGCTTGACTCCATCGACAGCTTGCTTGCACGGCTCAGGGACATTGACGGGAATTACCGTGAGTATCAGTGGGCATGGACTTACCGCCTCATTCTCGACTACTATCATCTGCAACGGCTCGATGAAGAGAGCGTGGCAAGCATCAGGCACGATTACGTCATCGCGCGCAGGGCGTGGATAGCCGAGATACGAAAGGATGCCGAGAAGGAGTACAGGATGGGCGACGTGGACAAAGACGTGCTCGACAGCTTTATCTCGCAACTTGACCATGAGGTCGACTTCGAGAACTGAACTTGTCGTGCGACGGGAAGCATCACTATATAAGAAACACATTCACACATTATATAATATGAGACATTTGAGGATTCTTCTTTGCGCCTTTGCCGCAGTGCTTGCCATGAGCGCACAGGCGCAGAAGAGTTATCATTATTCGACAGTGGAGGGCGACCCTATGCACGCCCGCATCTACACCCTCGACAATGGATTGAAGGTGTATATGTCGGTAAACAAGGAGACACCACGCCTTCAAACCTATATCGCCGTGAAGACAGGTTCTCGCAACGACCCTCCAGAGACCACCGGCCTGGCCCACTACCTTGAGCACCTCATGTTTAAGGGAACGACACATTTCGGTTCCAGCAACGTGGCCGCCGAGGCTCCGCTGCTCGACTCCATCGAGTGCCGTTTCGAGCGCTACCGCCACATAACCGACCCAGTGATGAGGAAAAAGGCTTACCATGAGATAGACTCCATATCGCAGCTCGCGGCCAAGTATAACATCCCCAACGAGTATGACAAGCTCATGACGAGCATTGGCTCGCAGGGCAGTAACGCCTATACCTCGGAGGATGTCACGTGCTATGTGGAGGACATTCCGGCCAACGAGATAGACTCTTGGGCTAAGGTGCAGGCCGACAGGTTCAAGAACATGGTTATCAGGGGCTTCCACACCGAGCTGGAGGCGGTCTATGAGGAATACAACATCGGTCTTGGCAGCGATGGCGAGAAGGAGATGCAGGCCATGAACAAGAAGCTCTTCCCAGGCCACCCTTATGGCACGCAAAGCACCATAGGCACGCAGGAACACCTGAAGAACCCTTCCATCACAAACATAAAAAACTATTTCCACCGCTATTACGTGCCAAACAACGTGGCGATATGCCTTGCCGGCGACTTTGACCCAGACAAGACCATTGCCATCATCGACAAGTATTTCGGCGACTGGAAGAAGAGCGACAGTCTCTCTTATCCGCAGTATGCTCCATTGAAAAAGCTGATGGCTCCAGTCGACACCACAGTCGTGGGTCTTGAGGCTCCCAACGTGTTCATGGCATGGCGCACCGACGCGGCAGCATCGGCCCAGCAAGACACGCTGTCAGTGATAAGCTACCTGCTCAGCAACGGCAAGGCCGGGCTCTTCGACTTGGACCTCAACAACCCCATGAAGGTCATGGGCGCAAGCGCGCAGTTGTCGCCAAACCACGATTATGGCATGTTCTACCTCTATGGCATGCCAAAGGAGGGCCAAGACACTAAGGAGGTGAGAAGCCTCATGCTTGGCGAGATTGAGAAGTTGAAGAAGGGGCAATTCTCCGATGACCTTCTGCCATCTGCCGTCAACAACATGAAGTTGAAATATTACCAGTCGCTTAGGAAAAACGACGAGCGCGCCGACCGTTTCGTGGATGCATTTATCAACGACAAAAAATGGGACGACGTGGTTCACTCCCTTGACCGCATATCCAAGATGACGAAGAACCAAATAGTTGACTTCGCTAATAGGTTCTTCACCGATGGCTACGTCACCGTGTTCAAGGCACAAGGCAACGACACCACCATCCACAAGATAGAAAAGCCTCATATAACACCTATTCCTACAAACAACGACAAGCAGAGCGAGTTTCTGAAGAATGTCGTCAACGCGCAGCCGGAGCCCATCCAGCCCAAGTTTGTCGACTTCAAGCGCGACCTCACCGTGGGTCGCACAAAGAAAGGCCTCGAGTATCTCTATAAGAAGAATACGAGCGACGACATCTTCTCTCTGACCTATCACTACCCCTTCGGCACGGAGAGCGACAACCAGTATGCCGTTGCCGCCGACTATCTCTCGTATGTAGGCACCGACAAGCTGAGCAATGAGAAGATACAACAACAGTTCTTCAAGCTCGCGTGCAGCTACAACGTGAGCGTAGACGATGATGCCATAAACATATCCCTCAGCGGACTCAACAGCAATATGCCAGCGGCGGTGCGGTTGCTTGAGAGCGTTCTCACGAGTGCCAAGGCCGACAAGGAAAGCTACGACAAGTATGTCGGCATAGTGCTCAAGGCGCGTGCCGACGCCAAGAGCGAGCAGCGTGCCAACTTCTCGGCACTGACCTTGCTCGGCGCCTGTGGTACGTATAACCCACGGCTTAACGTCATGAGCGAGAGACAGTTGCGCTCGGCTGACCCACAGGCTTTGCTCGACAAGCTGAAAAGTCTCAACCGCTATCGCGCCACGGTGATGTATTTCGGGCCTTCCGACATGAAGACCGTCGACGGCATCGTCAGCGCGGCTCACTCCACGCCAAGGAAGTTCCTGGCAGATCCGGAGTCAAAGCCATACCTGCACCAAACCACCAACAAGACGGAGGTTTGGGTGGCTCCGTATGATGCCAAGAACATCTACATGACCATGTATCACGACGAAGGCAAGAAGTGGACGCCAGGCAAGGCGGCCATAGAGCTTCTCTTCAACGAGTATTTCGGAGGCGGCATGAATGCCATCGTGTTCCAGGAGTTGCGCGAGGCGCGCGGCTTGGCCTATTCAGCGGGTGCCAAATACACGGCGCCCTCGGCTCATCCCTACAACGACACGGAATGCTTTACCACTTACATCATTACCCAAAACGACAAGATGATGGACTGCGTAAACGAGTTCAACAACCTGCTCAACGACACGCCGTCGCGCGAGGCTGGATTCAAGTTGGCGCAGCAAAGCCTGATGAAGTCGCTCGCCACAGCCAGGACAAACTACGAGAACGTGTTCTGGAGGTGGCTCGACGCCAAGAAGAAGGGCATCGACTACGATATACGCCAAAAGATTTACCAGACCCTGCCAAAGCTCACGCTCAACGATGTCATCAACTTCGCGCGCGAGAACATCGCCAACAAGCCTTATCGCTATCTTATCCTTGGCGACGAGAAAGACATCGACATGAACGCGCTACAAAAGCTTGGGCCGGTGAGAAGGTTGAGCACGGAAGACATTTTCGGATATTAATCCGCTTTATCATGCAAACAAGCGGTTGGAATATTGATAAACAACATATAATATATATTATACAATAAACATTTTATGTTATGGCTAAACCAGTAGAATTTAAGTACGCTCCAATGTTCCAACTTGGAGAGGACAAGACTGAGTATCGCCTTATCTCCAAGGAAGGCGTAAGCACAGCAGAGTTTGAGGGCAAGACCATCCTCAAGGTTTCCAAGGAGGCCTTGACCTTGCTCGCGCAGCAGGGTTTCCACGACGTGGAGTTCATGCTTCGCCGTGAGCACAACCTTCAGGTGGCTAAGATCTTGAAGGATCCAGAGGCTTCTGAGAACGACAAGTACGTGGCTCTCCAGTTCCTCCGCAACGCCGAGACTGCTGTCAAGGGCATCCTCCCATTCTGCCAGGATACGGGTACCGCCATCATCCACGGCGAGAAGGGCCAGCGTGTATGGACCGACTTCGAGGACGAGGAGGCTTTGAGCCGTGGTGTCTACAACACTTACACTCAGGACAACCTCCGCTATTCACAGAACGCCCCTCTGAACATGTATGACGAGGTGAACACTCGTTGCAACCTGCCTGCACAAATCGACATCGAGGCTACAGAGGGCGATGAGTATCGCTTTGTGATGGTTGCCAAGGGTGGCGGTTCTGCCAACAAGACTTACTTCTATCCCATGACCAAGGCCACCATCCAGAACGAGGGCACGCTCCTGCCATTCCTCGTGGAGAAGATGAAGAGCCTCGGCACGGCGGCTTGCCCTCCTTACCACATCGCTTTCGTCATCGGTGGCACTTCCGCAGAGAAGAACCTGTTGACCGTGAAACTCGCTTCCATAAAGTACTACGACGAGTTGCCTACCACAGGCGATGAGACAGGCCGTGCCTTCCGCGACCTCGACTTGGAGAAGAAGCTCTTGGTAGAGGCTCACAAGATTGGCCTCGGCGCACAGTTCGGTGGCAAGTACCTGGCTCACGACATCCGTGTGATTCGCTTGCCACGTCATGGCGCAAGTTGCCCTATCGGTATGGGCGTGAGCTGTTCTGCCGACCGCAACATCAAGGCCAAGATTAATAAGGACGGTATCTGGTTGGAGAAGATGGATGACAACCCATCAGAGTTGATTCCTGAGGAGCTTCGCAAGCCAGGCGAGGGTGCCAAGGGCATCGAGATCGACCTCGACAAGGGTATCGACGCTGTACGTGCTGAGTTGACCAAGTATCCTGTTAGCACACGTGTGAGCTTGAAGGGTACCATCATCGTGGCTCGCGACATCGCTCACGCTAAGCTCAAGGCTCGTTTGGACGCTGGCGAGGACTTGCCACAGTACTTCAAGGATCACCCTATCCTCTATGCCGGACCAGCCAAGACTCCAAAGGGTTACCCATGTGGTTCGATGGGCCCAACCACGGCCAACCGTATGGACCCATACGTTGACGAGTTTCAGGATCACGGCGGAAGTCTCGTGATGATTGCCAAGGGAAATCGTGGCCAGGTCGTCACGGATGCTTGCAAGAAGCATGGTGGTTTCTACCTTGGCACCATAGGTGGTGTTGCCGCCGTTCTCTCTCAGAGCAGCATCAAGAGCATTGAGTGCGTGGAGTACCCAGAGCTCGGCATGGAGGCTATCTGGAAGATTACCGTTAAAGACTTCCCTGCATTCATCCTCGTGGATGACAAGGGCAACGACTTCTTCAAGCAGTTGAAACCTTGGAAGTGCAGCTGCTGAATTATTAAATAACCAAAAAGGTGAGGGCGGCCATGATGGTCGCCCTCACTTTTTATCCATCTACGAAAGAGTAATTTGTTATATAGCTATTATGGAGCAAGGCTTACAGTGGACACCCGACAAGTCGCAACAAGAAATTCTTGACATCAAGCATGGTCAGCATCTCGTGCTCGCTCCCCCAGGATGTGGCAAGACGCAAATTCTTGCCGAGCGCATTCGTCAAGCTCTCGCCAACGGCGTGAAGGCGGACGATATGCTGTGCTTGACGTTTACCAATCGCGCGGCGCGCGGCATGCGCGAGCGTGTTGACATAAGGGTAGGAAAGGATAAGGCCGAAGATGTATTCGTGGGAAACGTCCACAGGTTTTGCTCCCGTTTTCTTTTCACCAACAACATAGTGCCAGCTGAGAGCGCAATCATTGATGATGATACAGTTGACAGCATACTCGCACAATACCTTAATGAGGACGAGGATGCGGTAAGACGTGACTTTAACAAGAAGAAAGCGCATGCGCAAATCATGTTTTTCTCACATTTCATGAGCGACATCATTAACGGTGTGCCACGTGGCTTGCGAATCCATCCCGAGTGTGTCACGGCGGAGGATGTCGTGGCCATGAAAGAGTTGGCTAAGGCGATGCGCAAGCCTTTCGACGCTTCGCTCATGATAGACCTTTACGATCATGCCGACTTCTACCTTGACCTTGTGTGCCAGCCTGTTTTCCCACAGCGCATGCGTTACCAAGCCACGCAACTTCTGACCAAGGCTCGTTACGCCCACGCTTATGTTGCTTATAAACGCCAAAACTGTTTGCTCGATTTTGAGGACTTGTTGCAACTTACCTATGACACTTTGTGCAAATACACTGACGGCAAGCGGTATTCGTGGATACAGGTCGACGAAGTGCAAGACCTCAATCCTCTTCAACTTGCCATAATCAACCATTTGCGTGCCGAAGACGGTTGCTTTGTCTGTCTTGGTGACGAGCAGCAGGCCATATTCTCGTTCATGGGCGCGAAACTTGCCACGCTCAACGCCCTCAAGGAGCAGTGCAAGGGTAACGTGCATCACCTTGGCGTCAACCATAGGCAGCCGAGAGACATTGTGGAGATGCTCAACGATTACGCAATAGCCAACTTGCGTTCTGACCCAGCTCTCCTGCCCCAGCCAGGCAATGCTGCCATAGACGATAGCTCCAGCCTCATTTTGTGCCGTTCGGAGAATCTCTTTACGGAGATTGACGACGTGGTGAGGTTGACGAAAAAGCTCATGGCGGAAGATAGAACAACGACCACGGCCATAGTGGTCAACTCCAATCGTGATGCCGATGAGGTCAGCGACCGCCTCCATGAGGTTGGAGTGCCTCATTTCAAGATTTCGGGCACCGACCTTTTCTCCACGCCAGAGGTGAAGCTTCTCGTGGCACACCTCAGTGTTGTCAACAATGAGCTCAACTCCCTTGCTTGGGCGCAGATATTGCAAGGAATGAAGGTCTGTGCCACGGCAGCCACGGCTCGAAACCTTGTGCATAAGCTAAGGACGCTTGCCATGGCGCCTACAGACTTGCTAAGTGGTGTAACTGATGGCCATGACACTTATCTTAGGCGATTCTTGCGAGTTTATGACAATGATGACATAGTGGTGTTCGATACCGAGACCACAGGCTTGAACGTTTTTGAGGATGATGTCATCCAGATAGCTGCGGAGCGGATAAGGCGGGGCGAGGTTGTTGGCAAGTTCTGTGTGTACCTGGAAACGCGTCGCCCCATACCTGTGATGCTTGGCGACATCGTGAACCCAATCATTGAAGAGCGGAAACACAACAAGATATGTTCTCCCACTGAGGGATTCAAGGCTTTTCTCGACTTTGCCAATGGAGCTCCCCTGTTGGCGCATAATGCCACGTTCGATTATCATATAATGTACTTCCGCTTGAAAGATTATCTTCCGGATGCCAACTGGTGTGCTCTTCAGCCCGTGTGTTTCGACTCCCTGAAGCTCATACGCCTTCTTCGTCCGGATCTCAAGGCGTTCAAGCTCAAGTCGTTGCTTATGGAGATAGGGCTGGAAGGAGAAAACTCGCACCTTGCCGATGATGATGTCAATGCCACGGTGTCGCTCGTGAAATATTGTCATGAAAAGGGGCTGGACGTGATAGGACGGCAGAATGATTTTCTCGACAAGCAGTCCGTTAAGTCTTTTGCCGAAAAACTTAGGCGAAGCTATGCTGATATTTATTGTAAGGCGTGCGGTAAACTTTATGCCAGGGCCGTGTGTGACAAATCGGCACTGACGGCTGAGATAATTCGCTTTTATGACTTCTTGGTGGGGGAAAGAATAATAAAGCCAATAGCTAAAATCGACTATGTGTTGCGTTTCCTTGACTGCGATGTTATAAAACAAGCCGAGGAACCATCGCTTAAGGAGCAGCTGGAGAATCATATCATGGAAATCAGCACGTTTAAGGAAGCGGACATCTGCGGATCCTCATCGCTTGACGACAAGGTGTTCGTCTCCACCATCCATAAGGCTAAGGGCTTGGAGTTTGACAACGTGATAGTGTTTGATGCCGTGGATGGTAGAATCCCAAGTTTCTATAATCTTAACGACTCTACGGCGTTGGAGGAAGATGCGAGGAAACTATACGTGGCCTTGTCGAGGGTCAAGCGGCACTTGTTCGTATATTATAGCGGTATGTCGGTGTCCACAAGTTACCCACGACCGCAAACCGTGTCGCGTTTCATTGAACCCATAGCAAGATTCTTCAAAATGAAAGGAAGACAGTAGCTCCTAAACATGAAAACAGGCAGAAATCTCACGATTGCTGCCTGTGTATTGTGAATTACAATTAATTCCTCTTAGTTTTGAGCTCGATTGAAGGTTTCCGCCTCACGGCGTCAACCAACTATCTTGCATCAAATTGTTACCTGAAAATAAAACTAATCTTTAACCTAAAACTAAATACCTTTGAAATTTAAAAAAACAATCTATCAAAACCTAAAAACTAAAAACCTATATGAAAAATCTACTAACTTGTTCTGTCCTTGTATTTGAGGTATTAACCTCTTGTTTACGGGTGCAAAGTTACGAATATATTTAATATGCTCCAAATCTTTTTGAAAGAAATTGCCGTTACTTTTCATGTTTTTGATGTAAATCAACGAATTGTGTGCGAGCACAACCTTGTTTTTGTCTTTGTTTACTTTTGTTTTGTGTCTTTTTGTTTTTGAAAGGTAAAATGCCCTTGCTTCAAAGCACACAAAAAAACCGTAGGCACTTCACAGTGGCTACGGCATTACTAAACATGTATAAAGTTACGAAAAATATTATTCTTTGTGGGTGGTGATGGATTCGAACCACCGAAGGCAAGAGCCAGCAGATTTACAGTCTGCCCCATTTGGCCACTCTGGTAACCACCCATGCTTTATTTCTCAAAAGCGAGTGCAAAGGTAATGTTTTTGCTTCTATATAGAGAACAAAATTGATATTTTAACTCTTGTTTAACATTTCGCTATTTCCATATCCCTTTGCGACCATTCATTTGATGTCGCCTATGTTGAATGGCGTCTCTTGGTAAACGTAATAGTCTATCCAATTGCTATAAAACAAGTTGGCCGCTGAGCGCCATCTCACTTTGTAGCCTCGCTCCGGGTCGTCGTCGCGATAGTAATGTTGTGGCAGGGCAACGTCGTCGCGTTTGCCAAGGTCACGATGGTACTCATTGTCGAGCGTGTTGGGTGCGTATTCCAAGTGTCCAAGGATATAAAAGTCGCGGCCGTTGCGTGAGCTGACAATGCTGACCCCAGCTTCTGGCGACTTGGCTATTATGCTTAGCTCTGGCACTTTCTCGATGTCGGATTGTCTCACCTCTGTGTGGCGCGAGTGGGGCATGTAGAATAGGTCGTCGAAACCGCGGAATATGGGCAACTGCTCGTCGGATGGATAAGTCTTGAATATGCCAAACTTTTTCATCGGGAGCTGATACTTTGGTATGCCATAGAAATGGTACATGGCTGCCATGGCGCCCCAGCATAGATAAAGTGTGGACTGCACGTTGTGGCGAGCCCAGTCCACTATCTGGTTGAACTCTTTCCAATAGTCCACGTTCTCGTATGGGATGGTCTCCACTGGTGCGCCAGTGACGATCATCCCGTCAAACTTTTGCTTCATGAGTTCCTCAGAGTCACGGTAGAACATCATCATGTGCTCCACAGGAGTGTTTTTTGACGTATGGCTCTTGAGTTTCATGAAATATATCTCCATTTGCAGTGGCGTGTTCGAGAGCAACCTTATGAGGTCGGTCTCTGTCGTCACCTTCATAGGCATGAGATTGAGGATCACGATGCGCAAGGGGCGAATCTGTTGCGAGTGAGCACGCGTCTCGTCCATCACGAAGATGTTCTCTTTTTTCAAGATGTCTATGGCGGGGAGTTTATCAGGAAGTCTTAAAGGCATGGCTTTTCTTTTTTTCTTTATTTCAAAGCAAAATTACGAAAATAATGATAGAAAGGTGAAGAAAAGGCTATAAAAAAAGTTGTTTGCGGATGCGTAACTGTCGTTACGTTCCGCAAACAACTTTATTAGTCTTATATATAATATAATGTGTAAACGCTCTGTCTTACCTTCTGCCGAAAGAGCCGCCACCGAAGGATCCGCCACCAGAGTTGCCCCTGTTTCCGAATGACCCTGTGCTGCGTCCGCCACCGAATGAGCTTGATGAAGACGAGCGTGACGGTGACGAGAACGTGCGTGAAGGATTGCCCTGTTGGGGCTGGAACGTTCCTCTTGGCGTGTCGTTGCGGTTGCCAAACGAGCCACTGCCGAACGTGCGTTCTTGCGTGCGGTTCACGGTGGAGCGAGTGCTGCTCTCGCGTGGCGTGCCGAACGAACGGTTGTTGTTGCGAGGCGCGTCGTTGCCGCCTTGTGGTCTCATGTTTCCAAATGTGCGGTTGCCGTTCGGGCGGTTGCCGAATGGGCTGTTGCCATTAGGACGATTGTCGGATGGGCGACCATTAGGGCGATTCCAGTTCGGACGGTTGCCGTTTGGCCTGAATCCACGTTGTGGGGCTTGTGCCCAGTTGCGCTGCCCAGGTTGGTAGACAAATCCCGCGCCGTATCGTCCGTTATCCCAATTGCGCCTCATTCCTGGGTGAGGGCCACCGTCGCGTGGGCCGTTCCAGTGGCGACCATAGTACCATGAGCGTCCCCCGTTGTGTAGCCAAGAGTGGCCACCACTGTAAGTCCACACGAAGTTTGGGCATCCGAAGTAGAAGAAGTCGCGGTGTGGGTACCGGGCGTAGATGCCGAAGTGCCAGTAGCCGCCGTTCCAGTAGAGCGGGCGGTAGAAGTAAGCCGCGTCGACGTAGGCGCGATACTGCCAGTCGAGCAGTATGTAGCTCAAGTCGAGGTTCCTCTGCCTCCAATATGCCCCATAGAGGTCATCGGCATTGTCGATACGCATGAGGTAATCGAGGTTTATCTCATAGGCTGCCTCATACTGCTGGTCAGTGAGGTTGAGCTCATATGCCATCTTGTCGGTCAGGAAGAGAGCCTGGTCTCGAGCCTGGTCATAGCTCATGGCAGAAGCGCTTAGCGTGAGCGTGAGCAAGAGTGCGATTGCTGTAAATAACCTTTTCATAGCTATATCGTTTTAAGAGTTGTCGTTCATGTTGTTTTTCATGTTGCAAAGTTATGATATAGTTCTCATAGTTATCGTGGCTTTTCCCTATGCCATGAGGGGGAAACCCCTACTCGTCGTTTTGCCCCTGCTCCTTGGCGGATGGCTTGGTGTCGCTGAATGTCAGCTCGTCCTTTCCCTCGGCCTTGTCTATGACGATGATGTCGCCTTGGCTTGCCTCTTCCGACAGTATCATCTC
>ERZ808266.301-NODE-301-length-18458-cov-5.330001_pt1 | contig 18458 bp, 13 predicted proteins | sample MGYA00521278_ERZ808266 | MGnify/ENA primary metagenome ERZ808266 (study PRJEB31516, sample SAMN03275591) | gut metagenome | biome: mammalia-associated habitat; material: feces | host: Papio cynocephalus | place: Kenya | collected 2012-08-02 ... | reverse complement strand
TAGAACCGTTGTTGGTAAGAGCGATGTTGGAGGGGCAGAACAAGACTTATACCGTTATCGATGGATTCCCTATCTATCGTGAGGGGGTAAGGGTCGTTCCTTTAAAAATGAAACAGGCTTCAAACGACATTGAAACATACTTAGAAGAGCATTCGAAGCCTATTTCATCTCCCTGCGAAGTAGTATTGGCTAGCGATGGATATCCTTTTCTCAAGCCTACACTCGCAGAGAGTGAGGAGGCATTGGCGAAACAAATCGCCAACGACCCTCAGAATATCAAGACTTTTATCGCCACCAAGGGCATTGTGGAAGGAAACAAGAGTTTTGACGACAGGACGTACGTTCGTATAGAAGTGCAAACTTATTGAATAGTTGTAGTGTACTGATTGCTAAGTTGTTATGAAGTCTTATACAGAGATTCGTATAAATTATTAGTCGTGGAAATGTAATAAAATATAGTAGATTTCCACGACTAATAACACTATTTAACGGAGTTGTGGCAATCTTTTCCCATTTTATAAGTCATTCTACCAATACGTATAACTCTTCCTTGGTTCGTATTATAGACAGAAAACAAAAAGAAACGACACATGAAACAGAAAGTATTATACATGACTATGACAGCTTGGTTGCTTATCGCTTCCTGCTCCTTGGGTCTTGCCAAGGGCAAGAAGAAGGTGGAAGACCCGGAGATAACCAAGCTAAAGGGGAAGATGGAGTATGTGATGGGCCAAGTGGATAAGCAACCCGATTGGCTCTACTCTCGCCTACAGATGTACTGGAAGACCCATGCCACGGATGCTTATGTGAAAGGAGAGGCTTTCGACCATCCTGGTGGAGAGCGGGCTGCGGAGCCTACCGTGAAGTTTTCGGGATTGAGAGGAATGGAGGCGCAGTATAATCGCCCGAAACTTGAAGACCTCGTGCCATACGATGATGATGAGCAAGGTAATGTTACTTATATTAATCGTTCCACGGGAAAGATGGAAAAGGCGCATCCTTCCAAGACGGGATGCAATATCCAGGGCGTGAACCGCCAGATTATGAGTATTGCCCGTGATGCCGCCCGCATCTATGCCGCCACTGGAGATGAGCGTTACGGCAAGATGGCGGCGAAGGTATTCGATGTCTATATGAAGGGCATCGCTTATCGCAATGTGCCTATCGACCTCAACCATGGTCATCAGCAGACGCTTGTGGGTATGACCACCTTTGAGGTAATTCACGAGGACATTATCAACGAACTTACCGAGATGTATCCGCTTATCAAGAATCTTGTGAAGGAAGACCAACCTATCATCGAGACTGGTTTCAAGAAATGGGCGGAGAATATCATTGCCAATGGTGTGCCTCACAACAACTGGGACTTGTTCCAGGCAGATTTTATCGTGAAGATTGCCTTGGTTCTGCAAGATGACAAGGCGTATGCCGATGGCAAGGGCAAGCAGTATTATCTCGACTATATCGTCAACCAGAACAGTATCCGTCAGTGGAGCCTCACCAAGCTCATCGACTTTGGCTTCGATAAGGATTCCAAAACTTGGTATGAGTCGCCAGGCTATAGCACTACCGTGCTCAATACTCTCTGCGACTTTGCCAATATGCTCGACGAGAAGGCTAACATCGACCTCTTCGCCAAGCGTCCTATTCTAGTAGATGCAGTAAAAACTTCGGCAGAATATCTTTTCCCGAATCGCATGATTGCAGGTTTCGGCGATACCCATCCTAATTATCTCGGTCAAGGAGCAGCTAATAGTATCTTGAAGTATGCCACTCGCCATAAGAACAAGAGCCTCATCTCGGCGATGAATCTCTTTAAGGCTGCCGTGGCTTCGAATGCCCCTCAAACGGCGTTAGAACAATATACGAGCACGATGTTCTATGCGCCGAATGTCTCATGGATTGCAATGCGTACGGGCATGGACAAGCAGCACGACCTCATGGCTTCGCTCAATGGAAGCCTTGGCAACCACGCCCACGCCAACGGAATCTCCTTGGAACTTTATGGAAAGGGTTATGTGCTCGGTCCTGACGCAGGTATCGGCAAGTATCTCTATAGCGGCTTGGACTATTCGGAGTATTATTCCCAAATGCCTGCCCATAATACGGTGGTGGTGGATGGCGTGTCGAGCTATCCTGTGATGATGTCGCAGCATGGCTTCAAGGTCGTCGCCTCCTATCCTGAGGTGAGCGTAAATCAGGTTTCATCCAAGAAACTCTCTGGGCAAAGGATTTCTTATCAGAAGCAAGCCGAAGCGAAAGTAGAGAACCTCGGCAATATGACATACGCTACGGTGAGTTTCATCGAGCCGGAGACCCAGTCGGAGCAGCAACGTACTACAGCCATCGTGAAGACTTCTGCCAGGGGCGGCTATTACATCGACGTTTTCCGTAGCAAGAGAAAGGACGGAAACGACAAGACCCACGACTATTTCTATCATAATCTCGGTCAGGAAATGAAGGTGGTGGATGCTACGACTGATAAACCTTTGCAGATGGCTCCTACAGAAGAACTCGCCTTTGCCGGTGGTCATCTCTATGCTTACTCCTATATATATAATAAGGTGTCGGCAGATATGACTTCTTCCATCAAGACCCAGTTTGTTACGAAGATTACAGATGACAAGGTGGTTGAGGCGATGAATGGTCAGAAGGAGATTACGATGACGATGTGGATGAAGGCGGACGAGAACCGTACCATCTTCAAGGCTCTCTCTCCTGCCAACCTCGAATACGAGCGTATGCCTAACCAACCGTATCATATCGAGAAACAGCCTGTCCTGACTTTCGTGGCTCGCCAGAGGGGCGAGGCGTGGAATCATCCATTCGTCTGTGTATATGAGCCAAGTTCTGATACCGAGCCAGGCGACATTGCATCGGTTGATTACTTTACGCCAAGCGAACAGGGTGCCGTAGGCATTATCGTGAAGCTGAAGGATGGAACGGAGCAACGCATCGTTTGTTCGGAGAATGGAAAGGTTGTGATGGTGAAGTAAGAAAGAGAAAGTTACAGAATAAAATAATCCCTATGGCGATGCCGTTTCATGGTCGCTATAGGGATGTTTTTATCTTATCATAGAGCAAGGTCGGCAGAATGCGTATGCGGCTGTCAATCGTTCTATGATTGTTTTATCTGAATTTCAGTGATTTGCAAATTTTGCAAACACGTTTGCAAAATTTGACGTGGTCTCATGTATTCAAGGCTTTACGTGTGGAAGATCCTGTTGCTATGCGTTGGTACTTAGAATAGTAGCAGAGTTCTTGGGTTTTAAGCAAGATTATTCTTACTCGGAGGAAGAACTGGAGTCTGCTATCATCGACCATATTCAAGAGTTTATGATGGAAATGGGGCGAGGTTTTGTATGTCAGAATGTATGATGAGCTGAAACGCACGGAAGGTGATAACCCTACGATAGGAATCGTGCTTTGCTCTGAGACCAGTAAGGACATAGCTCGTTATTCCATTCTCAAAGGCAATGAACAGCTCTTTGCTGCAAAGTATAAGACATTCTTGCCTACCGAGGAACAACTTCGCCAGGAGATTGAAAAACAGAAAGAGCTATTTCGTCTTCAACACGAGGGGAAGTAACGAAGCCTGTCTGCCTAGGACAGTTTGCCTGTCTCTACCAAACAGTCTGCCTGTCTAGGCGAGATAGGCTCAGCAATTATCTATGCCGTGATTTAGCCGATAGTCGCCGTGATTTAGCAAGTGCCAAAAGGAAGGATAGGGTCGTGGTATGCGTAGCCTTCGCCCAAGTGGGCATAGTCATCGGTAGCCCAAAAGATGTTGGCTTGCTCGGTAGGCGAGCTGAGCGTATGGTCTTTCAGGAGAATGGACAACAACTCAGGCGCACGACCCCAGATGTCATCTTCGAGGATGTCAACTTCGTTAGTCATGTGCTATAGCAAAAATAGGGGCGTCGAACTATCTTATCAGAGAAAACGGGCTTTGTGAAACGAACAAATGCCTGGGGATGGAGATATAAAAGAAGCGTAGGCTTCCCTTATCTACATCCTTAGGCATTTGGCGTGGCCCGTTTGTACCAGATAAGTTCCGCCCACGCTATAGCATGGGCGTTTACGAACTTTATCTTTCGGTACAAACATCTTATCTATCGCCAAATTTCAAGGATGTTCCGAATAAATAGTAAACGCGTAATTATGATTACTTCAATATGTTATGTCTATGTTTCTTGTTACTTTCTGTTTCTTATATTCTTTGTTTTTAAATGGTTGGACAATATGTTTCTTTTTATTTCACTCTTTCATACCCCTCATAATAGTACGAGAGTTCGATGCCCTTGAAGATAACTTCTCGGTCATTCACTTGGTCGGTGAGGGCAGGTTGTAGAAGGAAGCGGAGCTCCAAGTCGTTGATGGGGCTTCGTTCCATCGCTTGTAGGTATTGGTCTTTCCCCACCTTTCGCCAATCCACCACCATGCCGAGGTTCTTCTTCAGCATGAGGTCGAGCCAGATGCGAGTGGCTCTGCCATTGCCCTCCATGAAAGGATGGGCGATATTCATCTCCACATACTTGGCTATGATTTCCTCGAAGGTGCTTTCTGGCATCTTCTCTATAACAGGAAGAATAGCGTCGAGATACATACAGTTGGCAAAGCGGAAACCGCCTTTCGCTATGTTAAGCGTGCGAATCTTACCAGCAAAATCATAGAGACCCTCAAAAAGATAACGATGGATGTCGCACAACCCTTTGGCTGTGCCTACCTCTATCTTATTGATGTCACCCGATTCAAAAAGGTGTTCTGCCTTCTGGAGGCTCAGCTCGTCTATGTTTTGCTTATTCTCAGTCATCGTATTTCTGTTAGCTATTTGTGTGGTGGGTGGTTTCATCTTCTTATAAAGATGTCCTACTTCGAACCCACTGCAAAAATACAAAGAATTTTTGTAACTCTCGCATAAAAGAAAGAAATAATTGTATTTGCCTTTCGTTTTAAGTAATATTGCAGAGAAATTCGTATCATACATAAAGATAATAGACGTTAGATAAACAATATAATAAGGTAATATGACATACAGAAATCGAATCATGAGCGGATGCCTCTTTTTGCTTTTGTTGCTTGGTGTAGCTTTGCAGATGAATGCCCAAGAAGTCTTGCAATCGCCTGACGGCAAGTATAGCTTTACTTTCGAGCAAAGCCAAGGCAAGTTGCTCTATCATCTCAACTATGCTGGAAAGCAAGTGATAGAGACAGGCGAACTGGGCGTGAACATCGACAACCATTTGGTGGAGTCGGCGATGGGCATCCCTGTCGATACCAATCGGGTGTGGACTACGGGCATGGATGTCATCAAGGTGGAACGTTCTGCCAAGGATGAGACATGGAAACCTATCTATGGCGAGTACGCTTCCATCCGTGACCACTACAACGAGATGACCATCCACTTGATGAAGGGTGGCAAGCACGACAATAGCGGCAATGGCTACGACAAGCGACAGCAGTATCTCTTCGATATTGTCGTGAGAGCCTACGACGAGGGAGTGGCTATCCGTTATCACTTCCCCGAGGCGACGAATGGCTTGTTTATGCACATCACCGACGACTTGACTTCCTTCCGCTTCGCTCCAGGTGCTGAGGCTTACCATTTCGCTTGGGCTCAGGCTCAATCTACCAAGGTGAAGCTCTTGAAAGGCGAGAAGGCTTGGAGGGATGAGGCTGAGCGACCACTCACTTTGCATCTTGCTAACGGACTCTATGCTGCCATCGGCGAGGCGGCACTCTCAGATTTCGTTCGTGGCAAGCTCAAGTTGAAGGCAGACAATGAGTTGCAGATGTCGATGTTCCAGTCTGCCGACATCATCACCGCCTACGATATGCCTTGGCGATTCATCATGGTGGGTGAAAGGGCCATCGACCTCATTAACAACAAACAGATGGTGCTCAATCTCAATGCTCCTAACCAGATAGCTGATGCCAAGGAGTGGATTCGCCCGGGCAAGGCTTTCCGAGTTTGTCGATTGGATAAGAAGACGGTTATGGAGGCTGTGGATTTCTGTGTGGATAGAGGCTTGCAATATATCGAACTCGATGCCGGATGGTATGGACCGGAGATGAAGATGTCTTCGTCTGCCTTGAAAGTGGCAGAGAACCGTGATTTAGATATGCCGAAGCTCTGCCAGTATGCCAAGAGCAAGGGCATTGGCGTATGGGTATATGTCAACCAACGCGCTCTTTACCAAGAACTCGACCAGATTCTTCCGCTCTATGAGAAGTGGGGCATCAGTGGCATCAAGTTTGGCTTCGTACAGATTGGTTCGCAAGAGTGGACCACTTGGCTACACAATGCTGTCAAGAAATGTGCCGATCATCATATCATGGTGGATATTCACGATGAGTATCGTCCTACGGGATGGAGCCGCACTTATCCTAATCTCATGACCCAAGAGGGCATCGGTGGCAATGAGGAGATGCCGAATGCCGAGCACAATACCATACTCCCATTCACAAGATTCCTCTGTGGTCCAGCCGATTATACCCCTTGCTATTTCAATGGTAGGGTGAAGAACACCAAGGCGCACCAGTTGGCGATGCCTGTGGTATATTACAGTCCGATTACCTTCCTTTACTGGTACGACTTGCCAAATGTCTATAAGGGTGAGCAAGAACTCGACTTTTGGAAGCATTGTCCTACGGTATGGGATGAGAGCAAGGCATTGGATGGCGAGATTGGGGAGTATATCGTTCAGGCTCGTCGCTCAGGTAACGATTGGTTTGTGGGTGCGATGAATGGCTTGACGGCTCGTAATATCTGTATCAATACTTCCGAGTTTTTGCAGAAAGGAAAGAAGTATCGGGTGGAGATTTATAACGACGACCCAAGCTTGAAGACTTGCACCAAGGTAGCATCTACTGTAATGACCATCAAGGCAGGAAAGGTGCTCAAACTTCATCTGCAAGCATCTGGCGGCGCCGCCTTGCGCTTCGTTCCCATGAAATAATATGTTCATTTGCCACGTAATATTATTGAATGGAATTCGTAATATGATTAAAGCATAGTTAGATATGAAGAAAAGTAATGTTTTGCATAGAAAGATCATGTTGCTCCTTGCCTTCTTGTTGCAAGGACTAATGGCGACTGTAGCCCATGCCGTAGGTGTGGGAGGTAGCGGCATGTACCAATGGTCGGTGGAGCTGAGAAGATACATCTCCAATGAGACCGGCAAGGCTCCTGTGGCTTATCTCTGAGTGCCTGATGGGTGCAAGCAGGTAAAGGCGGTGATACTCTCCCAACAGAATATGACCGAGGAGGCTATCTATAAGAATCCTAACTTCCAAGCTCAGATGAAGAAGCTCGGGGTAGCGATGGTTTGGGTGGCTCCTGCTTTCAACAACAACTGGGACCCTGCATCGGGGGCGCAGAATATCTTCGAGGAGATGATGACGAATCTTGCCGACAATAGCGGGCATCCCGAGATAGCCAAGGCTCCTATCATTCCTTTGGGACATTCGGCACAAGCCACTTTCCCTTGGAACTTCGCGGCTTGGAATCCCGACCGCACGCTTTGCATCATCTCTTTCCATGGCGATGCGCCTCGTACCAACCTCTGTGGTTATGGCGCTGCCAATGTGGAGTGGGGACGCAATCGCAACATCGACGGCATCCCAGGCTTGATGGTGGAGGGCGAGTATGAATGGTGGGAGGCTCGTGTCAATCCTGCCTTGGCTTTCCGCATGATGTATCCCGAGAGTTGCATCTCCTTCCTTTGCGATACAGGCAGGGGACACTTTGATTGTGGCGATAAAACGGCAAATTATTTGGCAAAGTTCATTCAAAAGGCATTAGAACAGCGTTTGAACGCCAATGGAAAGGGAATGGAATACAATGCCGATGGCTCTGTCAAGCTGAAAAAACTGAATCCGAAGGATGGTTATCTTGCCGAGCGTTTCCATGCGGATATGATTGGGACGGATGGCGCGGACAAGGGGAAACAGCCTGATGTGGTTAAAGTTAATCGACCTATTCCTGCTCCTTATTCAGAGTATCAAGGCGATAAGCATGATGCCTTCTGGTATTTCGACAAGGAAATGGCAGACTTGACAGAGGCTCGCTATCAGGAGACGGCTGGCAAACAAGTGCAATATGTAGGCTTCGAGTATCAAGGCAAGTTGATTCCTTACAGCGAGAAATTACAAGGTGGCATGGCTATCAAGATAGAAGATGCTGATGTCGCCTCTGCCAAGAAGGTGAAGAAACCGATAAGAATTCAGTTGAAAGCCGTTTATACCGATGCTTTACACAATGCAGCATCTAAGGTTCATGGTACGAAGAAACTGCATATTGAGGTAATCTGTGGTCCATTGAAGAAAATCAATGACACCACCTTTGAGGTTTTTCCCTACGAGGCTGGTTGGGACAATCCACGTCGAAGCTTTACCGCTTGGGTGGTTGCCGTGGCAGATGCCGATGGTGAATATAAGGGCGCGGTACAGCCTTTGCGTATTGATATTCCCTCTCGTCAATAAGAAATATTCTTAGAAGCAGAAAGAAATCTTTCTCATTCCTATAAGTATTCTCTATTCTGTGACACGGAATGTGCGTTCCAAGACACGGAATGTACATTCCAAGACTCGGAACGGCCGTTCCGTGTCACGGAACGGAGATTTCTTAGGGAGGAAAATACTTTTTAATAAGTAGTTAGCTTAATTTGATTTAGCAAATATCTTTCGGGCTATGATGGTGAGAACTGCTGCACTTTCAATCTCTTGAAACTTGCCGACCATCTCTTGAAGACGAAGCAAGGGGTGGAATTGCTCCCTTTCTATGATGCTCACCACTGCCGTTACGTAGTGTATTGGCATAAGTAATCCTTTGATTGGCTTATTGCTTCAAGTCTTTCGAAGTAGAGAATAAGTATTTTTTCAAAGTAAAGAATAAGTGTTTTTCAAAGTAAAGAATAAGTATTCTTCTTGTTTGATTCGTATAGATAATAAAACAATGACGATGAAAGCAAGAAGAATACTTTTTTTCGTGTCTGCCCTGTTCCTTGCGAACAGCGTGATGGCACAGAAGTTCGATGTGGATAAGCAGTTGCAATACTGCCACAAGCAAGTAGGTAGAGCCTTGGAGGAATTAAGGCAGAAGGATGGAAGCTATGACTTCACCATGGAACCTCGCAACATCCTTAAGGGCGACAAGCAGAAGGGGTGGAACTGCCGCAAGGCCACGCCAGAGGAGTGGTGCGATGGTTTTTGGCCTGGCATCCTTTGGATGGACTATCAGAACTTCGGGGATGAGTCTGTGCGTAAGGCGGCCGAGGGATATACGGAATCCTTGAAAGGCATCGCCTATCGCCCCTGCTACGATCACGACATCGGGTTTCTGATGTTCTGTTCCTACGGCAAGGGTTATGAGGTGAACCATTCACGGGAATACAAGAACGTGATTCTTGCTTCTGCTGATTCGCTCGCCACGCTCTTCAATCCTATCGTGGGTACGATATTGAGTTGGCCGCGAGAGGTGAAACCTCGCAACTGGCCCCACAATACCATCATGGACAATATGATGAACCTCGACATGATGTTCTGGGCGGCGAAGAATGGTGGCAACAAACTCTTGTATGATTTGGCTGTGACCCATGCCAAGACAACAATGAAAAATCATTTCCGTCCTGACGGCAGCTGTTATCATGTGGCAGTGTATGATACCATCAATGGCGACCTCATCAAGGGAGTAACCCATCAGGGATATGCCGACAATTCGATGTGGTCTCGTGGACAGAGCTGGGCTATCTATGGCTATACGATGGTGTATCGCTATACGAAGAACAAGATGTTCTTGGATTTTGCCCAGAAAGTGACCGACATCTATATCAAGCGATTGAAGGAGACGAGCGATGATCTCATTCCGCTTTGGGATATGGATGACCCACGTGGCGTGAAAGGCGGTGCACCGAAGGATGCCAGTGCAGCCTGTGTGGTGGCAGATGCCTTGCTCGAACTGCAGGGATATGTGGAGGGCAAGAAAGGCGAGGAATATAGGCTGTTTGCCTTGCAGTCGCTAGCTCAGCTCAGTACAGATAAGTATCAGAGTGGCAAGAAAAATGTCGCTTTCCTCATGCATAGCACGGGACATCATCCTGCGGGAAGCGAAATAGATGCTAGCATCATCTATGCCGACTACTATTATTTGGAGGCTTTGATGAGAGCAAAGGCATTGGAAAAATAGATTTGTAAATTAGGTTCATAGGACAAGTTTTTAGGTTTATATTTTGTTTTAGGTTAGTATTAGGTTTATATTTTGTTTTAGGTTAGTATTAGGTTTATATTTGTTTAGTAAGGTTAGTTTAGTATTTAGGTTTATTGCCGATATTTGCGAAAACAATAATCACAAAGAAAAGGTGGGACAGAAGCTCTATAGAAGAGCATTCTAGTCCCACCTTATTTTATATATGGTTGTAGATTAGCGCATATATTTGGATATGTAGTTTTTGTTTGTCCAATCTTATTTCATTCGCTTATGCAAAGTTTAGGGCTATTTCGTAACCCTAAACCAGTCTGCGTCAATCCATCCTCGATTGCCTTTGGTGTTCTTTCGTTCGCTCACGAATCCCATCTTGGCTCCTATCCATTTGCCTTGGCGCAAGGTGAAGAGGTCGCCTGTGTTCTTGAACTTCTTGCCGTCCAAACTGTAGGCGAACTGGCATTTGCCATCTTTCACCTTCATCTGCAGATAGATGTCGAGGTAGATGGCTGGAGAATAGGGAATGGTATCTTTCTCGGTAGGCTTGAGGGTGGCGAGCGTCTTCTCGTTCTCGATGCCGCCTTGGTCTGCATCTTTGCAATGCAACTGTTGGAGCAAGAATTGGTCGCCCATACGTCGAACCACCAACGCTTGGTAATCCATACCCATCATGATGATGCCGCCATATTGGTCGTCCTCTTTGGAGGCGAATTGAATCTTGGCTGTTGCCTTGAAATCCTTGGCTGGAGTCTTTTGTAATAGAAGATTGCCTGCTTCCCAAAGGCTCTTGAATGGTGTTTCCTTACCGTTTGCTGCAACAGTAGCTGGACGGGAAAGGTCTGCTGTGTAGAGTCGAAGACACCCATTGTTGGTAGGCATTCCCCAAAGCTGATTATAGTTGGCTTGCCATTGCCATTGCTTTCCTAGTTCGGTGCTGTTGAACTCATCCGATTCCTGTGGATTCACTTTTGTCTTTGATGTTGATTTCGGCATACGATAGGTAAGATAAGGTTCGCCGCATCCATCGCCGTCCTTGTCGTTTCCCATTACAGGCCATCCTGTCTTCCAATTCACGGGTTGCAAGAAGATAACTCTGCCGTAGGCATCCTTGTCATTGAAGTGGAGAAACCAATCCTCGCCTTGCGAGGTATGTACCCAGGCTCCTTGATGAGGACCATTTATTGGGGTCTTTCCTTGTGCCATCACCTTCTTGGCTTCGTAAGGACCATAGATGTTCTTGCTTCGCATGGCTAATTGCCATCCCATCTGCACGCCTCCTGCAGGGCACATAATCCAGTAATAACCGTCTCGCTTATAGAACTTTGGCCCTTCGGTGGTATGATTCTTTTGACCTCCATCGAAGACGATGCGAGGTTTTCCGATTACTTTTGTGCCATCAGCCGAGAGCTCACGAACTGTCAATACAGAGTTGAAACCTGCTCGACTTCCTGCCCAACCATTTACAAGGTAGCATCTACCATCCTCATCCCATAGCGGACAAGTATCTATCATTCCTTTACCTGCCAGCACGCAGACAGGCTTCTCCCATTCGCCACGTGGGTCTTTGGTTTTCACCATAAAGATGCCGTGGTCTGGGTCGCCCCAGTAGATAAAAAACTCGCCATTGTGGTAACGAATGGCTGGAGCCCATACGCCCTTGCCATGTTGAGGCTGGTCGAAGAGTTCCTTGGGTTCTTGCTCTTGTAGGGCGTGACCGATGATTTCCCAGTTCACCAAGTCCTTGGAATGAAGGATGGGTAAGCCAGGAATGCAATTAAAGGAACTAGCCGTGAGATAATAATCATCGCCTATGGCGATGACATCAGGGTCGCTGTAGTCGGCGTATATCACGGGGTTGGTATAGGTGCCATTGCCATTGTCTGGATTCCACACTTGCGAGTGGTATTGTTGGGCATGGAGGGTCAGAGGCATCGCAACCAGCAGGCTGCTTATCAGAATTGTGGAGATATTCTTTCTCATCATCGTAATTATATAGTTTTACATTATTATATATTTAGTTTTACATTATTATATATAGTTACGATTTTGTGAGCAAGATTACTTATGTGATTCTGTGAGCAAAATGAAGACAAAGCCCCACAACCATGACGGCTATGGGGCTTATAGAGTCCATTTATTGTAGAGATTTATGATTATCTGTAGAAGTCTAGCTTCTGATGATTCTTGTAGAGGTTGGCATTCTGGAGCTCCTCGCTCTGTGGAATTCGGAAAAGATAATACTTGCTGTTAGGACAGAAGTCGGTACCGTCAGAAAACTTTAATGTCGTATGTCCCTCTGCTGTTACCTCTTTACCGTTGATTACCATATCTTTTTCGAACTTCTTACGTTCTACAGATTGCTGGTTTCTGATAATATCGGTGATGGCAAAACCTTCACCCCACAGCTCTTTACGGCGTTCTAGCCAAATAGCTTTCAGTAAATCTTCTCCTGTAGCAGTAATCTCTGGAGCTGTACAACCTGTCTTCATACGAGCTTGTTGCAGAGTATAGAGAGCAGTCTTGGCTTCGTCTGTCTTATTAAGATGATAGGCAGCCTCTGCTTTTATGAGGTACATCTCGGAAACACGCATCAAGTCTATATCTCCTAATTCGTTCTCCATATCTTTAAATTTGAATTTCTCGTTTAAGAGCTTGGTTACAGACTTGTTTTGAGGAGTACCTCCCCATTGCTGGAACAGGTCTGCACGGTAGTCGTTCTCTGCAAAGTGGCTCATAAAGTTTGGATCCATACAGAGGGGACCATAGTAAGCCCCCTTGGTTGTATTGTCCTTGAAGTGGAATATATAACTTGGGAAGTTGTCGTCGATAGTGGATGAGTAAGCCCATATCCACTCCTTGTTGCTGCAATCGTTAAATCCTCCCTTATATTCCTCTTCTGTCATCAAGTAACTGTTTATTTTCAAGGATTCGTCCGCATAATCGTAAGCATCTTGCCAGTTTCTTGCATAGAGACTTGCACGAGCCATCAGTCCAAGAGCAACATTGTGGTCTATCTTATACTGGTCGATGGCTTCTGTACCATGAGAGTAGTTGCTTGGAATCAAATCAACAGCTTGTTTCAAATCTGCAAGTGCTTGATCGTAAACTTCCTTGACACTTGCTGCAGGGTTACCTGTTAGTGCAACATCCATAGAAGTTGGTTCTGTATAGATAGGAACACATACTGCATTAGGATCTTTGTCGATGGCGAATGAGAAATGAGATGCCAAAAGCAGGTACATATAGCCACGTGTGCCATAGGCTTGTCCTTTGATTCGACTCTTGTCGGCTTCGGTACCAGAAGCGTTGTCGATGTCGGCAATTACTCCATTGCAATTATTGATGGCATCATAGGCAAAGTCCCAAAATAACTTGCCATATTGGTCTCTGCTATAGCCACTTGTCAGATTATAGCAGTTGGCAAAACCATAAGATTTTGATCTTACTGCATCAGACCCCATAAAGTCATCATTGAGCATGATAGAGCCCAATCCTACTGATGCGTATGACCAAGCATCATTGAATATGTTATTCCAAGTACCACGTATTACATCTTCTGCATACGTTGTACTCTTGAATGCATTGGCCGCATCAAGAGATGTTGTTGGTGTCGTATCTAGGTCACAAGATGCCATTGTGCCAAGCAAAACAACTCCCAGTCCAATTTTAATTATATTATTTTTCATTACTATTTCCAATTTTAGAGTTTTACATTGATGCCAAATGAAATTGTTTTCATGGCAGGGTAGCGCCAACGAACCTCACCATTAATTGGCTGCTCAGGATCGAGTCCTTGTTGATGGCTCAAGGTGAAGAGGTTTTCTGCCTGCATAAAGATGTTTACATCTTTGAGGGTTGCAGGAGCGATGATGCTTCTTGGCAAAGAGTAACTCAGTGTTATGGTTTTCAAACGTAAAAAGTCTCTGTCAACGAGCCATCTAGAAGACGAAGAGGTGAAGTCGCTGCTCTGTTGATCTACTAATTTTGGCATATTCGTATAACGATTCTCTGGTGTCCAACGATTGAGTAGGTCTTTGGATACAGAGTTTCCTCCAAATCCTGTAACTCTTATCATACTGACATAGTCATTATTGTAAAGTTTGCCGCCAAGACTGTATGAGAAAAGCGCAGAAATTGTCAAGCCTTTCCAACTGATATCTGTGGAGAAACCACCTGAAAGAGATGGTAAAGAAGTACCACATTTTACTTTGTCTTTTTCTGCACTCAAGCTATTGTAGTCTTCTGTTACTTGTTTGCTCCCATCTTCATCATAATAATACCATTGTGGATTACCATTGTCAGGATTCACACCAGCCCACTCATAGAGATAGAAGTCGTAAAGTGAGCCACCTTCAACCCATTTCTTTGTACCGTTCCACATTACTTCAGAAGGAAGCTTAACAATCTTATTCTTGTAGGTGGTGGCGTTTACCGAGAGTTTCCACATCCAATCCTTTGTGTGGATGGGTGTGCCGCTGACAGTAAATTCCCAACCGTAATTCTTTAGTTTTCCTATATTTGCATCAATGCTAGAGTATCCAGAAGATGGAACTAAGTCTCGGCTGAACAACAAGTCTTTTGATGTACGTTGGAAGTATTCAATCGTACCAGTAAGGCGGTCTCCGAACAAACTAAAGTCTAAGCCAATGTTGGTATTTAGATTTGTCTCCCATGTCAATTCTGGAGTTGCCATTCTGGAGGCATGGAGTGTATTTTCGCCCAAGAATTTGCCAATGCTATAGAGAGCTTGGTAAGCATAGTAACCAACGTTGTCATTTCCTTGAGCTCCATAGCTGGCACGAAGAGTCAAATTGTCTAACCAAGAGTTGGTTGACTCCATAAATTTCTCATTGGTGATGCGCCATGATCCACCAAAAGACCAAAAAGTTCCCCAACGATTGTCAGGATGGAAACGTGACGATCCATCGGAGCGAAGTGAGACGGAAGCGTAATACTTCTTCTTGTAAGAGTATTCTGCATTGCCAAAGAAACTTAGTAGTTTATATTGGTCGCTGTTTCCGTTGAATCCGGTCAATGTAGAAGCTACATCTGGCTCATAATAACCATCTGCAATAACACCTGAGCGTGATCCAGAGAAGTTGGATGTATTAAACTCATAGTACTCTTGTCCCGCCATTACATGAATGTCGTGGTTCTCAGCAAATGTATGGTCGAATGTAACAACATTATTGATCGTAAAACCTGTTGTGCGTGTATTACCTTTGCTGACAGAACCTGTCAAAGGCTTTTTGCCATAGGTTGGATTGCTGTAGTCATGAGTAAACAAACTGTTGTAATCTAAGTTTGCAGTCATTTTATAGCTCAATCCCTCAATAGGCTTTATAAGGATGAAGCCCTGTACAGTTGCTGCATCTCTTTTACGTTCAGCCTTATCGTAATACATAGATTGTGCAAAATTGTAGCCGTTATATGAGCTAGTACGGTAATCTCCATAGTCATATATGCGGTTTCCACTCTCGTCCAAAACATAAGCTCCTGTAGCAGGGTCTCGTTCATATACCGGATAGAACGATGGTAAAGAGCGAGCGGCTAACACAATGTTGCCAATAGCAGTATCGTTCTGTTTAGGATAGTCTTGGATGGAGTGAACTGCTGATACGTTTACTCCTAATTGTAGCCATTTGCGAAGGTTACTAGTGATGTTGGCACGAAGGTTATAACGCTTGAAACCTGAACAAATATAAGCCCCTTGATCATCAAGGTAACCTAATGAAAAGTAGTACTTTGAATTCTTGCTACCTCCTGAAATGCGGGCACTTAGATCCATATAGTGTGCATCTTGGGTAAGTGCATCTTCCCAACTGTCGTTCCATAGTGCATGAGCTCCGCTTACCAAATTGCCATTAGTGTCGATTGGCTCTGGGTAAGCAGTACCATATGGATTAATACCAATGGAACTTACAACAGTTTTGGAAGCTTTGGATGCCGCTTCTGCTTCAGAATAATCATCATTTAGATATTTGTTGCGCATACCTTCCCACTGCAACTTGAAGTAATCTTCTGTGCTCAACTGGTCGTAATCGGCTACGGCACGGCTGGAGAAACCATATTTTGCAGTCAATTCTATGGATGGGGCAGCACCTTCCTGTCCCTGCTTGGTGGTAATCATGATGACACCATTGGCGGCGCGAGAGCCATAGAGGGAAGCGGCTGCTGCATCCTTCAATACGGTGACGGACGCAATGTCCTGGCTATTGATGTTAGCCAATTTGCCATCGTATGGGATTCCATCCACTACGTAAAGAGGCGTGGTAGAGGCGTTTACTGATCCCACACCACGAATATATACGCTGGCATCTTCGCCAGGTTGACCACTGGTTGAGAATGACTGAAGACCAGCCACAGTACCTTGCAAAGCCTTTGACACACTGCTGACCTGTGAAGAGGCAATCTTTTCTCCACCAACAATGCCTGCAGAACCAGTAAAGGATGCCTTCTTGCGAGTACCGTATGGAACGCTAATTACAATTTCTTCCAATGAACGTTCATCGGATCCCAATACAATCTTTAGGTTCTTGCCTGCTTTTACGATTTGGGTGGTCATACCGATGTATGAAACCTCCAATTTGGCATTGGCTGGTGCCTCGATGCTAAATTTTCCATCGATGTCGGTTACTGTACCCGTCTTGGTACCTGCAACTTTTACGGATGCTCCAATGACAGGAGTACCATCTTCTGCTGCGATTACGGTACCAGAAACTTGAGTTTGAGCCAAAGCCATTCCTATGCTAAGGAAAAGCCCAGCAAGAAACATCATGAATCTTTTTTCCATAAAAATCTCTCTCTTTGTTTATAAATTAATACTATGTTTGTCTTTTTAAATAAATATTTGTTTTGTATATATATCCGCAATATATTTGTAAGCGTTGGCTGTTTCAAGCTACTGCTTTCCAAAATTGGTTGCAAATTTACGCAATTTTTTCCGAAATTTACCATTTTTAGTTTAATTTTATTAGAAATATGCAAAATATACCGCAAATATGTTAGACTTTTGGGTGATTTGCTTGCTTTTTATATGCCTAAAACAGCCTTTTGGGTGGAATCTTTTGCGAAATGAATGCAATATTCTTCTTGTTTTTGAGTTTTATTGATGTGTTATATAATTAAGGTGTATCTCATATATTGTAGGCAATGAATATGATATGTGTGATGACGAAGAAATGTATATGAAGAAAAAGAATATTGTAATCTTGATGCTGCTGTTGCTCTCTTCGATAGGGACTATGGCACAAAGTGTGGAGAATCCTGTAGGTAGATTCTCTGTGATTCCTCGTGTCGGTGTGGCGATAGCCAACTGGAGTAATAACTCCCTTTACTTGGTGGAAGGAAATGTTGAGGAGTTGAAATCCAAAAACCAAGTGGGATTTCTTGGAGGGATAGATGTGGAATATCGTGCCACGGATTTCTTGGGCGTTTCGCTCGGAGCTTATTATGCTCGACAAGGATGCCGCTGGGGGGATTATGAGCAAGTTGTAGATGTTAATTCTGGTAAGAGCAATGACGTTCGAAAATATACGGGTGTGAAAAATAGACACCTTAATTTGGATTATGTCAACATTCCCTTGATGTTGAAGGCCTACGTCGCTCCACAGTTTGCAATTATGGCTGGTGTGCAACTTGGCTTTTTGTGTGGAGATGGTAAACTTCTGTCGGAGGAGACGGATTTGGAGAAGGATAAAACGGGTTCTACGATGTACAAGGATAGTAGGGATGTGGAAAATACTTGGCCTGCCAAAAAAGTGGATGTCTCTATTCCTGTCGGATTGTCGTACGAATATATGAATGTGATTTTGGATGCTCGCTATAACATCGGGTTGACCAAGGCTAACGACGATAATAGTGGTAGCTCAAAGAATAAGGTATTTACTTTTACAGTAGGTTATCGCTTTACATTGTAAAAAGTGTTTTGTAAGTTTTTGTTTGCAGTATCTTCTTTTGCTAGTATAAAAAACGCTCTCAAATCCATTGCAGATTTGAGAGTGTTCTTTTTATAGGAAAGTCTTTCTTTTTATAGGAAAGTCTTTCTCTTTATTTGGAAGACTTTTTCCTTATTTGAAAGACTTTTCTTTATTGATGTTCTGAACTTTGTCTTATCCAACTTGGCTGCCTGGCTTTACCTTGCCCAAAAGGGAGGTTACATTGAGGCTGCCATCGAAATTCACAGCAGAGAGAATCATACCCTGGCTCTCGATGCCCATCATCTTGCGAGGGGCAAAGTTGGCTACGAATAGTACAT
>ERZ808266.298-NODE-298-length-18509-cov-11.516419_pt1 | contig 18509 bp, 10 predicted proteins | sample MGYA00521278_ERZ808266 | MGnify/ENA primary metagenome ERZ808266 (study PRJEB31516, sample SAMN03275591) | gut metagenome | biome: mammalia-associated habitat; material: feces | host: Papio cynocephalus | place: Kenya | collected 2012-08-02 ... | reverse complement strand
GACCAGCAGCTGCCACGGGGAGCCGGAGGCGTTGAAGGCTTCGTTGAAGGCCGCGGACTTCGGGGTCTTGCCGTTGCCGTCGATGATCACGGAGTTGATGGTCTGGGCTCGCGGATCGGCGTCCTTGTAGACGGTCTTCAGGGTCTTGATGTTGGAGGCGGTGCCGCCGTTGTCGGCGAAGACCTTCTTCTGCGCGTCATCGCTCATCAGCCAGTAGAGGAAGTTCCAAGCCTGTGCGACGTGCTTCGAATCCTTGGAGATGCCCATGGCGTCGCCGCCGAGGAACGTGGAGGTCTTGCCCTTCTTGGTGCCCGGAATCGGAGCGACGCCGACTTCGAAGCCGCCGTCCTTCTCAGCCTCGAACAGCGCGGTGGTGGAGGTGTTCGGGTACGGCATGACGCCGATCTTGCCGTTGGCGAACGGCGCGGTCCAGGTGGCGCCGGTCTCTTCCTTGGAGCCTGCGCCCAGGCCGTTGTCGGTGTTGGCGAGCTCCCTGTAGGCGTTGAGCACGGCTTCGTGGAATCGTTGTTCAGCGTGGCTTCGGTGCCGTCGTCGTTCATGACGGATTCGCCGTCGGCCCACACGGACGGGAAGAGATCGAAGACGAGGGCGCCACCGAACTGGCCCGCGGGGTAGGAGCTCGCGACACCGTCCTCATCCAGCGCGGCGACCTTCTTGGCCTGTTCGGCGAATTCGTCGATGGAGGTCGGTCCCTGGTCCGGATCAAGGCCGGCCTTCTTGTACAGATCCTTGTTCCACACCATCACGGAGACGTCGGTGATGAACGGAAGGGTGTATTCCTTGCCGTCGACGGTGCCGGCCTCGATGTGGCCCTGCTGCAGGTCGTCCTTGTTGTCGAGGCTTCCGATCCGATCGGTGATGTCGGTGAAGATGCCTTCGAAGACCTAGTACGGAATACGCACGACGTCGCCGGCGAGGATATCGGGCAAGGAGTCGGCCTGCGAGGCGCCGCCGACCTTGCCTTCCATGTCGTCGTTCGGGATGATCTCAAGCTTGATCTGGTTCTTGTGGGTGGAATTGCAGGCCTTCGCCGCGTTCTTGGCCTGACGCTCCAGCGGGGAGCGGGTCCACAGGGTGATGGTGGTACCGTCGTCCGTTCCCTTGGCCGGGATGTCGCCAGCCGCCGCCGAACTGCTGCTGCCACCGCAGGCGGCCATCGGAATCAGCATGGCAGTCGCGGCAATGCCCGCAAGCACGCGGGTGACCTTGTTGAAAGACACCATTTTCGACTTCTTTCTCATAACCTGCTCTGCTTCGAACAGGAGACGGAATTCCCGTCATTCGTTTTTGCTCTCTCTGATTCACCTTAGAACCACTCCTGCGAAAACCCTTTCTTCGATATACCGAAATCGCATACTTCGCACAAAATGCTTTTTTCGACCCTTTAGACACCCTTCATAAGCTCGTAAAAGGTTGCTATATCAACGATTACGCGAGTTCGGAAACGCGAAAAACCTGAGTAAACGTGTCGTTTTTGGAAAATTTTCGTTTTCATGAATCCGGCTTGACAATGGTGAAAATCGAACAAAGAAATTTTTTCTTTTTGTGATAAAAATTCGCGAAAGAATTTCTCGGATTGCGCTATGCTGAAGAAGATGCAATGACGCACTGTGAACAGCAAGGGAGCAATCACACATGGCAACGACGAAAACGGTCGTCAAGCTGGAGGACGTGGCCGCATTGGCCAACGTCTCGCTGGCGACGGCTTCGAAGGCCCTTCATGGCAGGCCCCGCGTAAGCGACGAAACCCGAAAACGGGTGATGGATGCGGCCAACCGGCTCAGCTACCCGACGGCAAGAAGCCCCCTAACCACCGCAAAGGAGCACACCGGCACCATCGGGTTGATCACCTCCGATCTGCAGGGCCGGTTTTCCACGCCGATCCTCATCGGCGCGGAAAACGAATTCCGCGCGCACTCGGCCTCGGTGCTGCTCGCCAACGCACGCGGCGACGACACTCTGGAACGCAATCATGTCGAGAAACTGCTCTCCCTGAATGTGGACGGCCTGCTGATCGTGCAATGCAAAACCAACGCGCGCCCGTCGTTGGGCCGCGATTGGGGCGTGCCACTCGTATACGTGTATGGCCCTTCTTCCGACACCGACGACTGTTCCGTGACCTGCGACAACGTCGAGGCGGGCCGCACCGCGGTGAACCACCTCATCTCCTGCGGCAAACGAAGGATCGCCATCATCGCCGGAGACGAGACCTATACGGCCACCGAAGACCGCACCAAGGGCGCGTTGGAGGCGCTTGCGGAGTTCAACCTCGAACCGGCGGGTCCGATTCGCTACGGGCGCTGGGACGAGAATTGGGGGCGTGCGGCGACGCGCCTGCTACTCGACCAATCCGTGGATTTCGACGCCGTGGTGTGCCAAAGCGACCAACTTGCGCGCGGCTGCATCGACGCGCTCAAGGAACGAAGGCTGCGCATCCCCGAGGATGTGGCGGTGATCGGACACGACAACTGGAGCGTGCTGACCAAAAGCTCGCGGCCGTCGCTGACCAGCATCGACAACAACACCGAGCAACTCGGCCGCGTCGCGGCACGGTATCTGATGGACGCCATCAGCGGCAATCCGCACCACGGCGTGGAATATCTGCCCTGCAAGCTCATTCAACGGGAATCCACGTTGCCGCTCGACTGATGAAAAATCCTTTTGCCGGATTGCCGAAACTTTTTGCCCATATACCGGTGGCAATAAATGCCGGTAACGAATAATTGCCGTTGCGAAAATTAGTTTCGCAACGGCAATAAGCATTTTCGCATGCAAAAAACGGTGGCAATGCCCGAAAACATTGCCACCGTTTCACACAACACAGAAATCAGAGGAGAGTGGTTTCACGCACTCTCCCGAGTGCTCAATCAGGCCTGAGCCTCAGCAGCGGCAGCCTTGGCGTGACGCTCGGCGAGCTCAGCCTTGATCTGCGGCTCCATCTTCTCGAACTTGATGTAGAAGCACATGATGGCGGCGACGATCGCGTAAACGATGACCGGCAGAGTGACGAAGCAGAAGCTGATGGCGTTCAGGGACTGCTGGGACTGCTCGGCGTTGGCCACGTAGCCGTTGGCGTTCATAATCTCCAGCGGCACGAAAGCACCGAAGCCGGAACCGACCTGGATGCAGAACGCGGAACCGACGGCGGTCAGGAAGCCTGCGGCGTGAACGCCGGTCTTCCACTCACCGTAATCCACGGTGTCGGCCAGCATGCCGAACGGCATACCACACGCGATGGCGGCGCCGATGACGCCGATGGTCCAGAAAGCGACGGCCCAAGCGACGGAGCCCTTGGCGAGCGGGGTGAGCATGAGGAGCTGGCCGACAGCACCGATGGCCAGGCCGACCATCATGGTGAAGGTCTTGCTCTTAAGCTTCTTGGTCAGGATCGGCATCAGAGCGGTGCCGACGAGGCCGATGAGCTGCACGCCGTTGAACAGGGAGGTCAGGTTCTCGTTGCCGAGGTTGTACTTGGCGTAGTAGGTGGACACGCCGTTACGGGTGGACTGGGCGACCCAGTAGACCACGAAGGCGACGACCAGGATGATCCACGGCCAGTTGCCCTTGGCTGCGCGCAGGGAGTCCTTGAACGGAATCGGCTTGGAAGCAGCCGGGTTGAAGTTGCGCTCACGCAGGTTCTTGAAGGCAAGCAGCAGCAGGACGATGGCGATCACGCCGTAGATGGCGGTGACGACCATGAAGCCGACCTTGGCACCGCCACCGAGGGCAGCGCCGAAGAAGCCGACCAGCGGGATGGTCAGAGCGGAGGTGATGAAGGAACCAATCTGGCCGCCAGCCATACGGAAGGTGTTGGCGACGTTACGTTCCTTCGGGTCGGAGGTCAGGTTCGGCAGAATAGCGGTGATCGGGGTCTGGATACCGGTGTATACGGCACCTGCGGCCAGGATGTAGGTGACCAGCGCGTACCAGAACTTCATGGAGGCGTTCGGCAGGCTCGGAGCGGTGAACGCGATGAACACGGTCACGGCGAACGGGATGCACAGCCACAGGAACCACGGACGGCTCTGGCCCCACTTGGTGTTCGTGTGGTCAACGATGGAGCCCCACACGACAGCGGAGATGGCGTCCGCGAAACGCGCGACCAGCAGAATGGTCGCTGCACCGAGGGCACCGGAAGCGGCGATGCCGAACACATCGGTGTAGAAGTACATGATGTACGAAGAAATGGTGACGTACAACAGGTTGCCAGCCATATCGGTGAAGGAGTAGCTGATCTTCTCCTTCAACGGCAGCTTGACAGCGCCGGACTGCGCGGAAGCAGTTGTTGCGCTCATTGGTTATTCCCTTCCTTGGTTTTTTTATAAAGTGCGGATGCCCGTATGTGCCCGGGCATCCATGAATTTTGGAGCAGATTCGCTCCCGACTATCAGAAGTCGGAATCGAACCAAACCTGCATCTGGCCGATCTCGCGGTTGGCCCATGCGTAGTACGGAATGAGCTTCAGCGTGACCGGCAGGTCAGGCAGAGTCTCGTGGGCGTCCGCATACAGCGGAGCGTCGTTGTTGTCTTCCGCACGCTTGGAAGCCGGAACCTCCACGCGCTCGATACCGTTGAGCTCGTCGGCGACGTACTCGTCGGTGGCCTCGGCGGCGGTGGTGTGGTGGATACGGTAGTTCCACAGCGGCTTCGGGTTGTCGGATTCCTCGGCGCAGTAGACGACCGGGCCACGCATGACGGCGACCTTACCCGCATCATGGCGCACGCTGGACTTGGAGCGGACGTAGCGCACGGACATGTCGAGGGTCAGTTCGATGACGGTCTCGCCGGCGGCGACTTCGAAGGTGACGAAGCCATCGTTGACGGCAGCGGTCTCGGTGACGTCGGTACCGTTGACGGCAAGCTTGTAGTTGTTGGCGGACCAGCCCGGGATGCGGACCATGAACTTCACGGCCTCGGCGCCTGCCGGCACGTTGACGGTGAACTTCACGTTGCCGTCCCACGGGAAGTTGGATTCCTGGCCCACGGTGACGCCGTCGAAGAACGTCGCGTCGTTGGCGATGAACTGGTGGGCGGCGATCACGCGGTCGGCATCCTTCACCGTGTACAGGTAACGGTCGACGGACGCGATGAAGCGGGCGATGTTGGCCGGGCAGCAGGCGCAGCCGAACCACTCGGCGCGGTGCATCAGCACGTGGGCGCGGTCCGGGTTGTGGTCGGAGGCGACCGGGTCGGCCTCCAGCGGGTTCACGTAGTAGAAGTGCTTGCCGTCCAGAGCGATGCCGGAGATGGCGCCGTTGAAGATCTCCTTCTCCAGCACGTCGGCGTATTCGCCCTTGATGGCGATGTCGAGCATCTGGCGGGCGAAGAAGCTCATACCGACGGAAGCGCAGGACTCGCCGTACATGGTGTCGTTCGGCAGGTCGTAGTCGTAGGTGAAGGCCTCGCCGACGTGGGTGGAGCCGACGCCACCGGTGATGTACATACGACGGCGGACGATGTCCTCCCACAGGCGCTGGGCGGTGTCGCGCAGCTCCTGGTCGTTGGACAGGCGCGCCACGTGGGCGACGCCGGTCAGCATGTAGGCGACGCGCACGGCGTGGCCCTCGGCGGTCTGCTGCTTGCGGATGGTACGCGCGGTCTGCGTGTACTCGTGGCTCCAGGCGAGCATCTGCGGGAAGATCGGGGTCGCGCCGGATTCGCGGGCAGCCTGGTTCTGCTTGTCGTAGAAGCTCGGGTCCTCGCCGCGCACGTCGATGAAGAACTTGGCGAGCTTCAGGTAACGGTCTTCCTTGGTGACTTCGTACAGGCGGGCCAGGGCGAGCTCGATCTCCGGGTGACCGTCGGCTCCCGGGATCTTGCCTTCGCCGTAACCGAAGTTGGCGTCGAGGCAGTCGGCCATCTTCTTGGCGACCTCAAGGGCCTGCTCGTTGCCGGTGACCTCGTAGTAGGCGACGCCGGCCTCGATGTAGTGGCCCATCACGTACATTTCGTGGCTCTGCTGAATCTGGCTGAAGCGCGGACGCTTGGAGTAGGAGCCGGACTTGATCTGGAACGGAGTGTCCAGGTAGCCGTCCTTGTCCTGCGCACGGGCGATCAGATCGACCAGACGGTCGCACAGATCCTTGAGCTCCGGGTTGTTCTCGTAAGCCAGCGCGTAAGCGGCCTCTTCCAGCCACTTGTACACGTCGGAATCCTGAAAGACCATACCGTTGAAGTCGGCTTTCTCGTCACCGGCCACGACGCGCAGGTTGCGCACCGCGTGGCTCCATTCGTGGGAAAGAGCCTCGACTTCCACACCGGAAGGATCTTCCGGAATATCAATGCGCTGCTCGTCGTTGATAACGGCCCACTGATAAGGAATCACTTCCTTGGCAACGTTCTCGCGATACTGCTTCCAGAACGGAGAAGTCACCGTGACTTTCGCGACCATGTCGTCGTCCTTTCGTTCGTCTTGCACCCCACCGCGGAATATCCACTTCCTAGTGCGAAAATCCGCGGTTCCATTTCGCATTGTATGAATCGCGAAACGCGGCTTTGCAAGGTTTTCCGGATGGGAAAATTTTCCTTCCTTTCCTTTGATGGCCCGTATCCATAACCCTTCCGCCTCATATTGGCTCGTCAGGATGAAGGAATTCGCTACACGAGACAGGTGAAACACGCAAAAAGGCCGGCCGCCAATCCCAGTCGGATTTGGCGGTCGGCCTTCGTTGCGATTATCTCGCGGTCACATAACCACGTAGTTGGGCGCGGCTCCCGTTCAGTCCTGCAGTTCGCGCTTGACGGCGCGGATCCTGATGGTGGCCACCGCCGCGACCGCGACGAGCAGCGCCGCGATGACGGAGAACAGGATGATGCCCGCGCCACCGGTGAGCGGCAGCTGGGTGATGGACTTCACGTTCTTCACCTTGACGCGCTGAGAGTTGCTCTCATCGGTCCAGCTGGAGGCGAGTCCCCAACCGTTGTTGTCGTCGGTCAGCGGATTCTCGATCGCCGGATCGGCGACGGCGCTGGCCTTGTTCGCCGTGACCTTCATATTCACCGTGAACGTCGGCTTGAAGTTGTCAGCGTAGCCGGCGGGCGCCTTCGTTTCGACGAAGGTGTAGTATCCGGCCTCAAGTCCCTTGAGGATCAGCAGACCATTGTCGCCGGTGGCAACGGTCGCGGAACCGTTGGCCGGATCGTACTGGTACACGCCTTCACCAAGCTTGGTGAACTTCAGATCGGCATTGGCCTCGTCGGCAGCGGCGCTCTGGCCGCGATGCACGGTGAATTCGGCACCATTGAGCCTGACTTCATCGGAGACGTTGACGCCGTACTTGTAGAACTTCAGGTCGCCGGTGTACAGCGTGGCTTCGCCCGCTTCGGATTCCTCGTCCGTGTTATGGGCGACGGTCGCCTCGTTGTGGAGCACGCGGCCGTTGCCGTCCGTGCCCAGCACATGGCTGGTCACCACTGCGGAATAGCGCAGATACAGGTACTCGCCGACATAGTTGTACACGTTCTTCACGGTCACCTTGGTGACGGTCTGGCTGGAATCGTCGCCGGTCTGGTCGATGGTGAGGTCATCGGCGGACACAGCGGCGCATTCGGCGTTCTTGTCCGCGCTCTTGGCCTTGTGGCAGACGGAAATGCCGTCCGTGCCGATCTTCAGACCTTTTTGCGCGGTATCGGTGAAGCGGATGGTATAATCCTGACGGCCGGTCGCGGCGAGCGGCACGCTGGTGCGCACCTGGTAGTACACGGTGTCGCCGATGTTCACGGTGCCGGTTTTCACGTTCAGATACTCATTGGTCTGGTACGCGTTCTTTTCCGGGGCGTTCGGCGCGTTCTCGCTCTTCACGTAGAACGATCCCAAAGTGTTGGTGAGCGCGGACTGTTCCGTGGTCTTGTCCGTCTTGAACGTCGTCTTGCCGCTGACGGTGGACGCGACCAGCGCGGTCTTGAAGTGGCTGTCGCCCTGGCTATCGGTGATCAGGTACCAGCCCTGCGGCACATTCATCACATGTGCGCCAGGCGCGGAATCGGCCGGAATCGTGGCTGAGGCCGATTCGGTGTCGTTGCTCAGGGACGAGGAGTCCTCATTGAAAGAGTTGGCGAACGTACGCGCTTCCGAAGCGGAGAACGTCGCGACGAATGCCATCGGATTGTTCTCGTATTCGGTCGGAAGGTCCTTGCCGACCTTCGCGATGGCCTGCTTCAGCGCGGTGACCAGTTCCGTATTGTCCACGGTGTCGATGTCCATCGAAGTGATGGTCTCGCCGTCCTCGGAGAACTGCACGTTGGAGAAATCCGCCACCTTGTACGCCTTGTACGTGTGGCCCTGCTGGCCGTTCATAATGGTGATCGTCTGCGTCGCGCCGTTGTCTTCCGCATAGGCGGAAGCGGTGCCGAGCATGGCGCCGCCAAGCAGCGTCGCCGCGGCGGCGATGCCGGCCATGAGTTTTCTCAAGCCCATGATTCCCTTCTTTCTTTTTGTTTCCTTTGTTTTTGGTTATTGAGGTGCGCACGCGTCGGCACGTTCCGGCGCGCACGCAACAATTTGCAATCATTGATATTCAGTTATGAAATCTGTATTGGGAACGGCTTCCGTTCGGGAGCGTCCGTGACGGCTCATGCCCGTATATCTCGGATGCGGGCGCGAAACCGGCGGCGCTATTCCAGAAGCTGTTCCTTGCGCTGCTGACGCAACCGCCATTCGTGGATGGCCCATCCGGCGAGCACCGCCAGCAGTCCGAGTATGGATCCGCCGATGAGGAAGTTCCTGGTGGTCGTGCCGCCGGTGAGCGGCAGGCTTTCCGCGCTGCGGCATACGTTCACGAACGCGCCGCCGTCGTTTTCGTCGGTGGCGGTCGGCGCATCGTAGCCGGGCGTGGTCGCGATCACCGTGTACGTGCCCTTCATCTGGTTCTCTTCGACGCGGAACCTCAGGTACCGTATGTTCGTCGCGTAGGTGAGCGTCGCGTCCGTGCCGGAGACTTCCGTCACCTTGTACACGTAGGCGCCCGCCTTGGAGAAGGTGAAATCGCCGAAGTCGATGCTCGCCAGATCGCCGGCTTTGGTGGATACCAAATCGGATTTGCCGACGGTGACCTGCATGCCGGCGCTTGGCTCAGGCAACGTGTTCAGGGTCCCGCTGTCGGTGGCGCAGGAGATGTTGTTCGCATCGCTGAACGAGCCGAGCTTGTTGCTGTAGTTGCATTTCTCCAGCTTGAAAACGAACCTGTCTTTGCCGGAATCGGTCCATTCGCGGCCCGCGAGCTGCTTGTACAGCGGCGCGGCCTTGGACGACACCGATTTGGCCTGCTCGTACGAGTTGGTGAACAGAATGGTTTTCTGCCCGAACTTGGTGTTGCCGTCGACTTGGGCGATTTGCCGTTTGCCGCCGTCCGACTTCTCGCAGAACGCCGTCGAGGTCACGCCGAGCGTGCCGTCGCCGTTGTCCTTCACCGTGACGCGCACGTAGTAGACCCACTGCTTGCACCAGACGCCGTCGATTTTCACATCCTTTTTATTGCCCCAGGCCGTCGGCGCCTTGTAGTCCGCGTCCGGCTGGGTGTTGGTTGTTCCGGTGTTCGGATTGGTGTGCTGCGCGAGCTCCACAATCTTGAATTCGTAGGTTTTGCCAGCGTCCGTTTCGTTGAACGTCAGGTCGGAAAGCTTGTTCGCCATCACATCCGTGGCACGGTGGACGGTGCCGCTGGCCGTGGCGGCCGCCGCGCCGTTGACGAAGGAACGGTCGTTGGCGAAGGTCGCCGCGGCGATGCGCTTCTGCGACGCCTCGTCAACACCGCTGATCTGGAAGGTGAACTCCCCCGCGTACAGGTTGCGTGCCGTGCCCGTCGCGTTGTAGGTGTCGTTGTTCAGCTCTTTGACCACATCGAATCCCGCATAGCGCAGCGACGCCGCATAGGTGTTGGTGAACGCCGCGGCCGTGGTGTTCGCACGGTCCATGTCGGTCGATGCCGTCGCATTGTCGTAGGTGACGCCGATCACACGCAATGCACCGGTGTGGTTGCCGGACTCGTCCGTGTCGGCGACCATGTAGGTGACGGTCGACACATGCCCGTCGTAGGTGACGCCGCCCGCGTTTCCAATGTTTTCGGTGATGGCGAACACGTAGGTGCCGGCTTTGGCGAAAGTGAGCTGGCCGAACTGGAATGATTGGGCCGCGCCGGATTCGGCTTCGGTTCCCGTGGTGGTGGCTTTGGCGAGCACGCCGTCCGACGTGCAGCCGGTCGCCGGGCAGTCCGCGCCCGTGACGTTTCCTGCGGTCACGGCGTCCTTGGTCGTCTCATCGGCGGCCTTGAGCGTGAAGGAGAAGGAGTCCTTCGCGGTGCGGGCGCGGCCGGTCAGGGTTTTCGAGCCTTGCGGCACCGCTGAGGTTGCGGCGGCATGGTAGGTGTTGGCGAACACGATGGCGTTCGTTCCGTCGTTGGATGCCTTGACCTCATGCAGTACGCCGCCGATGTTCCGGTAGTACGTGATGTTCGCGTGCACCATGCCATCGGTGACCGTCACCGCGACGAACACATAGTATTCCGTGGAATCGTAGGTCATCGCGGTGCCGCCGATGGTTCCGGCCGGTTCCACCACCTTGTACACGTAGGTATGGCTGCCGGTGCCGGCGTTGAAGGAGATCTGCGGGAAGTTCGCGACGCGGAATTCGTCGAAACCGACCGTCACGCCATCCGTGCCGCTGCCTTCGGGCATCGGCACGTCACCGGCGTTCGTCGGCAATGCCGCGACGGTGTCGGGAACGCCGTCCGCGGTGACGAAGCTGCCGACCGCGCTCATCGTCGCGCTGAACATGCCCGCCTGGTACGGATAGCCGTTCTCCGTGTAGTTCTTGGTGGCGGAGAAGGTCACCACGCGGGGGTCCTTGCTGTATTCGTTGGTGAATTCGGCGACGCGATCGCTTGCCGTGCCGTCGGCGACCATCGCCCCGGAATCGTCGAGCATGCGGGTGAGGGTGACGCTTGCGACACGCAGTTCGCCGTCATCCACCGCGACGACGATCGTCACTGCGTACTGCGCGCGCGAGTAGTTGAAGCCTTCTGCCGCGCCGGAGGCCGGCGTGATCTCCGACAGCTGGTACGTGTAGGTTCCCGGCTTGGTGAAGGTGATGTCGCCCAAGGTCATGTCTTGGGAGCCGTCCGAAGTGCTCCGGTACGTCAGTGTCTTGCGCAATGCGTGGTTGCCGTTGGCGTCAACGTCGGAAACGGTGCAGGCGTCGGCCAGCCGCTCGTCGGTGGAGCAGGTCGGCAACGGCGTTCCCCGTGCCGCGTCCAGTCGGAATTGGAACGGATAGTCGCCACTCGCATCGGATGGCAGTCCTTTGACCGTTTTGCGCACGGTGATGAGGTCCTGCGCCTTCAGGGTGACGCTGTTCGGCTGGTACAGGTTGACCGCCGTCGCCTGGGAGACTCCTGACGCGCGTTTGATTGTGCCGGTCATGCCGGTGGTTTTCGTCTGGTCGAGCACATAACCGGTCGGCAGTTCGGTTTCCTGGATGGCGTATTCGACGCCGTCCGTGATGTTGGCGATGGTGAGCGTCTGCCGGTTCTTCAACGTGACCGGTTCGGTCTGCGCGCATCGTTCCGCGTCGGTGTCTCCGTCCGCCACGCAACGCTCCAGTTCTCCGGATTTCGCCGTGGCCGAATCGCGCCGCAGCCTCAGCACGACCTGTTCGGACGCGTTGCCATCGGTAGCGCCGTCCGAGGAACCGTTGGCGGAACCGTCCGCGGCGCTGGAGATCGTGCCGGAGTAATAGTCGGTTTTGCCGTCCTGCTGGAGTTTGGCGGCGTCATCGGCCTTCAGCGTGATGCGGAACCGGAACGCGCGCGTATCGGCGTCTTCGGGAGCGTCATAGCCGTCGCCGACGGTCACTGTTTTGGTCAGCGTCAGGCTGCCTTTGCGCTGGTCGTGGATGCGCACCACGGTTCCGCCGGTGAACAGATGCGCCAGATTCGAATTCAGCAGGTCGAAGCGCGCGCCGCGGTATTCGCCGTTCGAAGTGTCGGGAGACTGGGTGACGCGGTAGTACGTCCAACCGGTGTCGTTGTCGAACCCGTCGTCGGTCATCGTGCTTTGGTCCGCCAGCGAATAGTATCCGGTCGCGAAATCGCCATGCCAGCTCACCGCGACGGTTTTGCCGTTTTCGCCGTCCAGGCTTTCCTGCCAGCCGTTGTTCGTCACGCACTGCTCGTCGGCGCAGCGCAGCTGGGTGACGTCCAGATCCGACAATGTGCGGTTGATGCTGCGGTTGACGGCGAACTGCTTGAGCACCTGGTTCAGGCTGCCCAGATGCGTCATCGTGGTCACGCCGTCGCCCTCTTCGCCCGCGTCGGCGAAGATGCCGGTATCGGTGACAAGGATCTTCGCCAACGTGTTGTTGATCTCATAGCCTTCCGGTGCGGAGACCTCTTTGATGTAATACGTGCCGTTGCCGAGGTTGACGCCGCTGTCTGCGACGCCGCTTTGCGACGAACCCTTCATGGCGAACATGCAGGAGCCCTTCATCGGGTATGGATAGTCCGTATGCGCGGTGACGCAGGTCTGCAACGGCGTGGCGCCTTCCAGCAGGGTTTTGCCGTCCGCGCTCACCTGGTCCGCCGCATACAGGCCAATCGTCGCGCCTTCCACCGGGTTCCCGGCATCGTCGAGCTTCTGCACGACCGGCGCGTTGCGCACGTCGGTGACGGCGATCTGCACGCCGAACATACGCATGATCTGGCCTTCGTGCGTGCCTTCGTCGTTCATGTCGATGCGATACGTGTTCTCCGCCGTGATGTCGGCGGCGGAGTCCGCGGTGGTGTAGTACACGCTCATCGCGTACAGCGTGTTCTCCCGCTCGGCGCCGCTCAGCATGTAGTAGTAGGTGCGCACGTCGCCGGGGAGCTCGGAGATGTATGTGGACAGCGAGCCTTGGGAGTCGCGGCTGAAGAAATGCAGGTAATTCGTGCCTTCCGAAGCGTCCGATTTCGCCAGCCTCGCGATCGATTCCATGCTGTCGTCCACCGCCGTGCCGGACAAGGACCAGCCGGTCCGCCAGCTTCCGGTGACGCCGTTCCATGTGTCGGTCGCCAGATTGCCGGTGCTCGTCCTGTCGCGGTTGAGCACCACGGCGAACACCTTGCCCGTGGAGGCGTTGTGCGCGTTGCCGTTGATGTCGTACACCGTGGAGCCGTTCGCCACGGTCAGCGTCTCGTGGCCCACCGACCATGCGCCGGAATCCCACGTGTTGGAGTTCTCGTTGCACAGCAGCATGCCCTCGCCGTTCGGGCTCAAGTGGTATCTCAGCCGAATATCCGCGGATTTTCGGTATCCCGGCGGAGCGTTGGTCTCCTTGAGCACGTAATGCGTGATGCCGCGGCCGTTGCGCGCGAGGTCGGCGAAGTTCACCGGCTCGCCGGTCTCGTAGTTGGTGAAGGTGTAGGTGCCGTCCTGGTTGGTGACGCCTTTGCTGATGAGGTCGGCGGCGGTGTACGAGTAATCGCTTTGCGCCTTGTACAGTTCGAAGCTCGCGCCCTGCACCGTGTTGCCCTGCTGGTCGAGTTTGACGAGGCTGTTCGACGGGATGTTGGCGAGGTTGTACTTGAGCTTCAGGTTGGAATCGCCGTTGCCGCGTTCCATGTAGAAGAAGTCGAGTGTGTGGTAGCCGCCGTCGGCGAACGTGTTCGGATTGCTCGTCGACCATTCGACCGCCTTGAATTCGTCGGAATCCTCGCCGTAGGCGGCCTTGAACATGTCGCGGATCGTGGTGGTCTGGTACACCCTGCTGCCGGTGTCGTTGGCGACTTTGACGGTGCCGTCCTGGAAGTTGATGTGCAACGAGGACGCGTCGTGGATGCCGCCCACGTCGCCGACGAGCACGCCGTCGATGAACACCCACACGTCGTCGTCACCGGAGAAGTCGAAGGACATCGCGTCGCCGTTGAGCATGCCGTCGGTGGGCTGCACGAATTCGGCCTTCGCGTGCATGCCGAAGTAATGGTTCAGGTTCGCGCCACGCGACTGCACGTTGCTGGACAGCGATCCGTTCGTGTTCTGCGAGAACACGTCCTTCGCGGAATTGAATGGGAAGAACTGGCCGATCTTGTTCCAATTGTTGATCGAACGCACCGCCGGCGCGTCGTACAGCGTCATCGCATACGAGGATTTGCCGGTGACGTCCTTGTCGTTCAAGGTGGCGAAGTTCTTGGTGCTGTCGTAGACGTTGTAGCCGTCCTGCAGCTGCAGCAATCCGGTGACGTTCGGATAGGCCCGCTTGTAGCTCGATTGATCGGTGTTCTCCGGATCGAACAGGTAGTTCAATGACTGCGTGCCATCGGTGACGTTGCCGTTGTAGTCGTAGACGAGCCCTTTGGCGATGGTCGGATACCCATCGGTGAGCGTCGCGTTGACCAGTCCGAAGCGCGGCCCGTTGCCGCTTCCCGTCCAGTGGTTGAGCGGCGACCATGCACCCTGGTAGCTTTCGCCGCCATAGGTGAATTTCAGCTGCTTGCCGCTGTTGATGCCGGAATTCGTGTGATTGAACCAGCGCCCTGTGGACGGGTCGTAGCTGTCCGTCTCGTCGTTCGCGCCATAGGACTGCACCCAGTAGTCGAACAGATCGATGGTGGTGCCGGACGGACTCACCGCATCGTTCACCACATGGCTGGCGAACGGCGTGGACGATGCGCTCTCGGCGGAGACCGATGGTGCAGCGACCATCATGGCGAGCATCGTCATCACGACGACGCAGGCGGCGACAAGCCGTTGGGGGCACCCGGAAAAGGGCCTCGCGAGCATATTGCGCGACACGGCGTCATCACCCCTTCTCATGCCCCCTCTTCTCGTTGAGGCATGCTTCGTCATCATCAAGCCTATCTCTGTCAGTGCGTTTGCTTAGATTACGCCGAGATGCTTCACTTCCCCGAATTTCCAAGCAACTACAATCTATCTATAATTATTTTTTATCTCACCCTATAGACAGAACTTCTACCCCCTGCAATAGGCGGGGGTATAATACCGATTTTTCGGCACCACCGGCCATTTAGGGGGTATTGTCGGTCATCACCGCATATGCTTCATCGAGCTGAGGTGCACGGTGGCGTGACGCATGATGCGTGGACGCGGGGCGTTACGCCGGCGCCACGCGAACACCAGCAGCAATCCAGGCACCATGACCGCGGCGAAGGCGTCCACCGCCATCGTTTTGGCGTCATGCATCGTGTCCGGATCAGGAGCGGGCTGCGGAATGGATACGCGATGGCCCGACACCAGCAGACGATGCGTGTTCACGCCATATGGCGTGCAGGTCATCAGCGTGACGCGGTCCTCGCCTTTGACCACACGCAGCCGCGAGGTGTTCGACGGCAGAATCACCTCGATGCGGTCGACCTCATAGCCGAGCGTCTTGCCCATCACCTCGATGTAGAAGAAGTCGCCCGTGCACATCTCGTCCAATCGTGTGAACATCGCCGCCTCCACCAGACCGCGATGGCCGGTGAGCACCGCATGCGTGCTCGCGCCGCCCACGGGAAGGCTGGTGCCGTACAGATGCCCGGCACCCGAAGCGAGCACCGATTCGGATGTGCCGTGGTAGATCGGCAATTTTACCGAGATCTTCGGGATGCGGACCGTGCCCATCACACCGTCGCCGGTGTCGAGCAGCGACTGGTATTCGCCGTCCTTCTGCGACAACGAATCCTTGCCGGAGGCGTGGGACCCGCCGGAAGCGTCCGAGAACGGATCCTCCGCCTCGCCGAGCATGCTCTGTTTGGATGCGGCGAGACGACGGTTGTAGGCCCGAGCCTCAGCCAGCGCACGTTCGGTTCGGGAACGCGGCCATCCGGCGACCCTGCGTTCGGCCAGATCCGAGGTCCGCGCGGTGACCTGCGACGAATGCCACTGCAATACATAGGGAAAGCCGGCGACCGCGAGCGCGGCCAGCACCAGCACCGCGACGAATGCGTACAGCATGTGCAATTGCCTGCGAAGCCGCTGTCTGCGCGCGAATTTCGAGGAGACGTCCAGCGCCTCGGCAAACGTCGGCTGTCGCCATGTCTGCTGTTCGCTCATGCTCGCTCCTCGAATGGTTGGAATGGCCGTCCACTTGGTCGGAATGGTTTAGCCATGGATGCGGTTCCGATGCGAAAGTCCCCGGACCGGGAAATCCATCAGGAAATCCATCGGAAAATCCACTCTACCGGAAGCCGCTACCGCTTCTTCGAGCCACGTCCTTTGAAGTAGATGTCGAACACGATCCAGACGGAGAGGATGAAGGCGATCACGTAACCGAGGAATCCGACGATCGGAATGCCGAAAATCACCGGCTTGATGCCCGCGTAGTACACGATCGACGAGCCGATGAACAGACCGACCACGATCAGCGCCATCGTCAGCCTGTTCACCATGTTGGCGAGCAGGTGGATGGGTTCCTGCGAGCCGACCATCTCCATGTTCACGCGCAGCTGCCCGCGGGTGAGCATGCGCGAGGCCACCTTCAGCTCGTTCGCCGCGGCCAGCAGGCTGTGCAGCGCCTCGTGCGTCTCCAATGCCAGGGATTTCGCCTCGTCCTTGGCGAGGTCCTTCTTCGAGGTGCTTGCCGCGATGTGGTCGGAGATGATCTGGATCATGTTCACGTCGGGGATGAACTCGTCGAGCAATCCTTCGAGCGTGACCAGCGCGCGGCCGACCGTGGTGACGGTGCTCGGCACCTCGATGCCGTGCCGCTGCGCCATCTGCGTCAACGCGGTGAGCATGGCGGCGATGTCGAGGTCCGCCAGATCGACCGTGCCGAATTCCTTGACGATCACATCGAGGTCGGCGAGCAGCGCCGGATAGTCCTCGGCGTCGGCCTCCGCGCCGGCGAACCGCAGCAGCCCGTCGGCGAGCGCCGGCGAATCCTGTTTCGCGACGGCGAAGATCATGTCTTTGAGCACGGAGCGGGTTTTCGCGTTGAGCCGTCCGGTCATGCCGAGGTCGAGCAGCACGATCTGCCCGCCGTGCACCATGATGTTGCCGGGGTGCGGGTCGGCGTGGAAGAATCCTTCGTCGAGCACCTGCGTGGCGTAGTTGTCGACCAGTTTGGTGCCGATCTCCTTGAGGTCGTAGCCGGCCTTCACCAGCCGGTCGGGGTGGGAGACGGAGATGCCCTCCACATAGTCCATCACGACTACGTGTTCGGTGCACAGGTCAGGATAGGGCTTCGGGCAGTCCATGTACCGGTATCGTTCGCAGAACCGTTTGAATTCCGCCAGATTGCGCGCTTCGATGAGGAAGTCGGTTTCCGATTCGAAGGTGTCCCACAGCTCCTCGACCACGCCGGAGAGGTCGACCACCTGCGCGCTGCGCATGGTTTTCGTGGCGAGCCGCGCGATGGAGCGCATGATGGACACATCCTGCGCCATGGTTTCGCGCACGCCCGGGCGCTGCACCTTGATCGCCACGTCCTCGCCGGTGCGCAGTTTCGCGCGATGCACCTGCGCGAGGCTTGCCGAGCCGAGCGGCGTGGCGTCGATGTGCTCGAAGATCTCGTCCGTCGGGCGTCCGTATTCGTTTTCCAGCACGCTCAGCACCGTGTCGTAGGGCATGGGGTCGGCGTTGGCGCGCAGTTTGGCGAGTTCGTCGCAGAAGGATTGCGGCAGAATCTCGGAGCGCATCGACAGTATCTGGCCGACTTTCACGAACGTCGGGCCGAGCGCTTCGAGCATCAGCCGCATTTTGACCGGCGTGAGCCCGTGCACGGCATCGAAGTGGTTGGCGATGCGCGCGATCTGCATGAGCCGCCTCAGCTTGCCGCGTCTGGTGAGGTGGTAGCGCTGCGAGAAGGTGTCTTTGCGCGGGCCGAAGATGCCGATGGTTTCGCCCGCCACGAATGGCTGCGAGGCGTCGCGTGCGGAATCGCCCGCGGTGTTTCCCCCATGGTTTTCCGCTGTGCCGTTCGCGGCGCGGCCTGGGATGTTCCGCGCCCCGCCCGCATCGTTCGCCGTGCCGGCCGCATGCGCGGCGGCGTCCGGCGATGGTTCGGCCGCGGGATTGATGACCGCGTTGACCCTGTCGGAAAGCGTGACCGGTTCGACGCTTTCCGGACGGGCCGCATCCGACCTATCGGACTGGGAGTTCACAGACATATCGCCTTTCGCACATGACAACAGGCATGATAAATCGCCGTCCGTGCCGGCTATTCGGCACGGACGGCGAGGGGGAAACGTGGTTATTCGGCCTTGGCGTCGGATTCCGCGGCATCCGCTTTGGCGCCGGATTCGGCCGCGGAGGTCTCCTTGGCCTCCTGGACCTTGTGCTTGAGTTCGGCGTTCAGCGCCTTGCCCTGCTCGACCGTCAGCTCGCCCTTCTTCACCAGATCGTCGACGATCTCCTGGCCCTTCTCGACGGTGGTCGCCAATGCGCCGACACCGGCGAGGAACACCTTGCGCAGGCCGTCACCAAAATCAAAATCAGCCATGATTACCTCCTTGGGTGATGGTGCTACCACTGTATCGCACGCCGTTCGCATATTCGGCGAGCAAAACCGGTCAATTCCG
>ERZ808266.295-NODE-295-length-18575-cov-9.598434_pt1 | contig 18575 bp, 18 predicted proteins | sample MGYA00521278_ERZ808266 | MGnify/ENA primary metagenome ERZ808266 (study PRJEB31516, sample SAMN03275591) | gut metagenome | biome: mammalia-associated habitat; material: feces | host: Papio cynocephalus | place: Kenya | collected 2012-08-02 ... | reverse complement strand
GCATGTTAGACCCCGTCACATGCGCATGTTAGATACCGTCACATGCGGGGGGTATTGGCGGAGTGTTCCGCGGGGAAAACTAGCCCTCCTGCCGCGGGTGAGAGCGCGGTGAACAGTAGGGGAAGAAGAGGAGGCGGGCAGGCGCACTCCCGATACATCCGGGACAGCCCCTGCTCTCTACATTTTCCACATTCCCTGCACGGTTAAAACAACCCCACCACGGACCCCAATCCAAAACCCCATGGGGACGGAGACAAATCCCCGTACTGTTTTGTTGCCGGGTCCGCGGACCGGACATCGGAACCTGCCCTTCCACGCCCCCTCACCCCGCAAAGCGTCCGACGCCTTTGCGCAGTTTGGAGACCATAAAGCCGGCTGGCACAGGCGTTATTTTACGGTTATGAGTTCGTCCCAGCGTGTAGTGGCGCGCTTGGAAAGTTTGTCAGACTTGACCCGCCATGTTTTATGCGTTCCGAGCCCGACGGAAGCGATGGATACCGTGTCGCGTCCGAATCGGGCATTGAGGGCATCTACCGCCGAAAAGAGGCGGGATGTCGCCTTTTGCCGTTCCCGGATCGCTTTGCACTCGGTGAACTCGTCGAAAAGGCTGACTTGCTGGAGTCCGCAACGCGGCGAAAGGCCGAAGAACATGATTCCCGATTTGCAGTAGGTCAAGTCGGGCGAATAGAGCGCCTCGACGGCGGGGCGCAAGACCGCGACGATGCTGTTTGTGGCGTCCGTCGGTACGGGGAAGACGACGGTGCGGGAAAGGAACGTGCGCTCGAGGGTGGGACCGTATTGGGCGAAGACCGAACAGCCTTCCGCCACGAGGGCGTGCCGGCGGAGTTTTTCGGAGGCGCGCGAGGCAAACGAGGCGACGGACTCCCACAGCGCTTCAAGGTCGCGGGTATGCTCGCCGAAAGAGCGCGAATAGGTTATGGAATCGGGATGCGCCTCGTAGTCGCTCTCCGTCAGGGACGGTTCACCCAGCAGTTCCCGCACCGTGCGCAGAAGGTTGATGCCGCCTATGCGGCGCAGCGCGTCCGCGGGCGTCGCGCACAGGCTGGCGATGGTGAAGATCCGGTTGGCGCGCAGTCTCGCGGCCAATTGGCGTCCGATCCCCCAGACTTCGTCTACCGGCAGGGCGGAGAAAAGTTCCGACGTATCCGCCGGCAAGACATACACGCCCGAAGGACGCTTCTTGGCGATGTGGTTCGCTATTTTGGCGAGTGTTTTCGTGGGGGCGAATCCGACGCCGCAGGGGATGCCGACCTGGCGCAAGACGGTTGCACGGACGTTTCGTCCGTATTCCTCCAGGTCGGCGCGGGCGGTCGTGGGCGGATAGATGAAGGCTTCGTCGATTGAATACTGTTCGACCTGGACCGCCAGCTCCCGCAAGGTCGCCATGACGCGATTGGAGAGGTCGCCGTACAATTCGAAATTGGAAGAGAGCAGCGTCACTTCGCCGCGCTGTTCCTGCCGGCGCAATTTGAATCGCGGCGTTCCCATCGGGATCTTCAGGGCCTTGAATTCGTTCGAGCGCGACACGCAGCAGCCGTCGTTGTTGGAAAGCACGGCCACCGCGCACCCGTTCAGGGCGGGGTTCACCACGCGCTCGCACGAGACGAAGAAGTTGTTTCCGTCGACAAGCCCAACCATTCGCGTCACAACTTTCGCACCACGGCGGTCACTTTGCCGAAGAGGTCCACGGGATGGCGCGGCGGAACGTCAATCGGTTCGAAGGCGGGATTGGCCGCCTCGAGGCGCACGCCGCCGTCCTTGCCCTTGCGCCAGACGCGCACGAGATATTCGTTTTCCACGACGACGACGGCCAAATCGCCCGGGGCGGGAACAAGCGAACGGTCCACGACCAGTATGTCGCCGGGGCAGATGCCTTGGAGGACGAGTGCCTCCCCTTCCATGCGCATGAAGAACGTGGCCGCCGGACGCTTCACGAGGTAGTCGTCCAGACTCAGCGAACCTTTGGGAAAGTGCTCGGCGGGCGAAGGGAACCCTCCGCCCGACCCGCCGGTATGGATATCTGCGTTCTTCATCGCCACGAATGCGGTAGGTTGCCGAAGCCGGATCGTCCTCTGGGCGCCCCGGGGACACGTGTTATTCGCACGCGCCAATCCGCTCGCGCGCCATTACGCGCGTTTCGAGACCCTTCCGCGAATTGTCGAGAAGATCGGCGTCGAAGACGATTTTTCCCGCCGGTGAGGCGAGAATGACCGTCGAGCCGCCGAACTTGAAATAACCCTTCTCACCGCCTTTGGCTTGCGCACCGAGGGAAAAGGTTTGCCGTATCGTCCCCACGCCGAAGGCGCCCACTTCTATCATGTAGCACGTGCCGAATGGCGTCCGGCAGCGCGTAACCTGCCGTTCGTTGTCCGCATACACGTCCGGATGGCGGATGAGCGCGATCGGATTGACGGAGTGGTACTGTCCGGGAATGATCCGCGGCGCTTCGGCCACCGTGCAGGCGAACGGAAAATGGAAGCGGTGATAGTCCACGGGCGCCAGACGGACGACCACAATGTCCAGGCGCTCCGCCGCGGCATCGGGTTCGGCCAGGACGTCGCGCAGCGTGCGCCGTGCGCCTTTGAGCGGGAAAGGCAGGTCGAGCGAGGCGTCCGGATAGATCGTGAGCCGCCCGTCGGCCGGGCTCGTCACGCCGTCCCCCAACGGACGCGCGCCCGGCTTGAGGCGACGGGTAAAGAAGGCGTTGAACGACGCGTAGGCGTCCAAGGGAAGTTCCGCTTCTTCGGGCGCACAACCCGGCAGCCGCGCAAGGGCGGAAATCGCCGCGCGGGAACGCGGCGAATCGTAATAGTGCCCGAGAACGGCCGACACCAGCCGCGAACCGAAAAGGACCGGCCAAAGGGTGCGCCCCAGCAACGTCTCGTAGGCGAACGCGAGCGCCTTGTCGCCCATGACCGTCTCCGTCACGCGTTTGCCCGTGGCGCGGTCTATGAACTGAATAGGGTTCATGTGCGCGCGAAGGCTCGATGGGCGATGTCCTTGCGGTAGAACATGCCATCGAACGAAATCCCATGCACGCCCGCATAGGCGCGGTCGACGGCCTCGCGCAGCGTCTTCCCGAGGCCCGTCACGCTCAAGACGCGTCCGCCGGCCGTGACGACCTTCCCGTCCACGACCTTCGTTCCGCAGTGGAAAACGAGCGCGGAATTGCCCTCGAGACCCGAAATGACCTTGCCCTTCTCGTAGGCGCCCGGATACCCGCCGGAGGCGATGATCACCGTCGCGGCGACTTCGTCCTTGACGACGATATCCGATTCGGAGAGGCAGCCGGTCGCGGCATGCAAAAGCGCGGTCGCGAAGTCGCCGCCAAGCCGCGGCAGGACGGCTTCCGTCTCGGGGTCGCCGAAGCGCGCATTGAACTCGACGACGTTGATGCGCGAGCCGCTCGTGGCGAGCTTGCCGTTGGGCGGGGTGATCATGAGCCCCGCGTAGAGAATGCCGCGGTAGACGACGCCGCGGTGCGCGAGTTCTTTCACGACCGGCATGACGATTGTGTCGCGGATGACCGGCAGCATGTCGTCCGTCACGACCGGCGCGGGGGAATAGGCGCCCATGCCGCCCGTGTTGGGGCCTTTGTCGCCGTCGAAAATGCGCTTGTGGTCCTGGGACGAGGGGAGCAGCACGACATGCTCGCCGTCCGTCATGGCCAAAATAGAGCATTCCTCGCCGTCCAGAAACTCTTCGATGAGTACTTCGGCGCCTGCCTGCCCGAATTTAGCGTCCACGAGCATGGCGTCGATCGCCTCTTCGGCCTGCGCGCGCGTTTCGGCGACGACGACGCCCTTTCCGGCGGCGAGACCGTCCGCCTTGATGACGACGGGGAGCCCGTAAGCCGGGAGCGCGGCTTTGGCGGCGCGAGGGTCGGTGAACACTTCCGCGCGGCCGGTCGGCACGTGTGCCGCCTTCATGACCTCCTTGGCGAAACATTTGGAACCCTCGATCCGGGCGCCCGCGGCGACGGGACCGAAAGCCGGGACGCCGATCGCCTGCAGGCGATCCACGAGCCCGGCGACGAGCGGCGCTTCGGGTCCGACGACGACCAGATCGGGCTTTTCGCGCGCGGCCCAGGAGGCAATGCCGTCGATATCCTCCGCCCCAAGCGGCACATTCGTCGCCAGTTCCGCGGTGCCCGCGTTCCCGGGGGCGCAGTACAATTCATGATGCGCGGCGTCTTGCGCCAAACGCCAAACGAGCGCATGCTCGCGTCCGCCACTGCCAACTACAAGAATCTTCATGTTTCTTCCTTTATTTCGCCGGTATCTTCAAAGTCTGGCCTATGCGCAGACGGTCGGAAGACAACCCGTTGATCTCCTTGATTCGTGAAACGGTCGTATTGCAGGCCTGGGCGATCAGCGTGAGCGTATCGCCGCTTTTTACGACATAGGTTCCGCCGACGGCATCGTCGTCCGCCCGCCTGCGCGCGGTGCGCTCCCGGCGTTCGGCTTTCGCGAGCCGGGCGGACAGGTCGTCGACGATTTCGCCGCGTTGCGCATTCAAGCGCGCCCGCAGTGCCGACACCTCGCTGCGCAAGGCCGCCACTTCGCTTTTGAGCGTGCGCTCGCCTTCGTTTGCCGAAAGCGCACGTTCCAGACTGGCCAGGCGGCGCGCAAGGTCGTCCTGGCCGCTTTGCAAGGCGTCAAGCTGGCTTGCCAGACGCTGCACTTCCTCGTAGGCCTGCTGGCCGAGAAAGGCTTGCCGGGTGGATTCCGAAGCAGAAGCGGAAGCCACCGCGCAGCAGCCGACCAGAGCCACGCCCGCATACAATCCCAAACGATTCATGTTTTCTCCTTTCCCTCAGAGGTAGAACCAAAGCCAAATCAAGGCCAGAATGCCGCAGACACGCAAGAAGCGCGCCTGTCGCCAGGCGGTCTCTTCCTGCTCGACCGTACGGCCGAATGCGCGCATGCCGCCGCCTGCGAGATAGTGGAAAAGCTTCCAGCCGAACTTTTTGCCTTTCGTCGTCGTGCCCGACGCCTGCCGATAGGCATCGAGCCGCCAAGGCGTCGGCGAACGCGTGTAGGCGTGGGCGGACTTTACGGGCTCCGGCAGGATGGCGGACATGGCTTAAGGCAATTTAATCGTCTGTCCGGCTTTGATGCGGCCATCCGTGGAAATGACAGCCTTGTTGGCTTCGCGGATGTCGCGCCATGCGGATGCGCGGTTGTAGAACCGGATGGCAATCTTGTAGAGCGTGTCCCCCTCCTGCACGACATAGACGGGTGGACGAGGGGTCGAGGGCGCGGCGGACACCTTCTTCTTGCTGCCGAACGGCGATGTGCGGCGGCTGTCCGCGGCGGTCTTCCTGTCGGCCGAGGAAGCCTGTTGTTTCGCCGGCAAAAGCGACGACCCCGCATAAGCGTCTTCCTTCTCGGCTTCTGCCGCCAATTCGCGCGCTTCCTTCTTGTAGTCCAGACGGGGCTCGTCCTCCTCGCTGTCCAGAAGCGCGCGCACGTCGTCCGAGAGAATCGGACGCGGCGCCGCGGACTCTTCCTTGCGCAGGTCGTCCATGAAATGGCGCTGGCGCGCAAGTTGCTTTTCAAGGGTGGCTATGCGCGCGGAAGCCTTTTCCAGCTCATCTTTCAGACGGGTGATCTCCGCGGCTTTGCGGTCCGCTTCCGCGCGCGCGTCTTCGGCGTCCTTCACGAACGTGCGGTTCTCGGTCGAATTGCGCGCAATCTCGCGCGCAAGGAGGCGTTCGCAGAGCGCGAGCCGCTCACGCGCCAGCGCGGCTTTGTCGCTCGAGGGTTCCTGGCGCAGATATTCCCGGTATTCGACGATGGCGCCGAGGAAATCGCTTCGCGAATCTTGGAGAAGGCTGGCCAGCTGGAAGCGCGCGCTCGCATTGCCGGGGTCGCCCTTGAGCGCACGATTGAAGCCCTTGATGGCCGCGTCTATGCGTCCGGCGGCGTAATCCGCCATTGCGGACTGATAGTAACGGCCGCTCCGTTCGTTTTTAAGGTCCAGCTTCTGCAGCCAGTCGCAGGCCGTCAAGGTGGTCAAGCCCAATGCCGCCAAACTAATTTTCAGAAGTCTCATCGTGGTCCTCCTCGTCTGTTTCGCCATCTTCTTTTTCGTCATCATCGTCGTCTTCGTCTTCTTCGTCGAATTCGTCTGGCGTGTCGTCTATGAAGAAATCGTCCGAACGCGAGGCCGGATCGTCGCTCGCGCCGGATGCGGCATCCGTCTCCGTCACGCCAACGGACTCTTCTTCGGACTCCAGCGCCAGCTCCACCTGCACATTGTCGACCGCGGGAGCCTGTTTCGGCTTGGCGCCCGGCGATTCTTCAGTCTCGTCCTTCTGCGCGGCTTCCTGCTCGGCGGCGACTTCGAGTTCGGTCTTCTTTGTCTCGGGGCGCTTGTAGCTGGCCGCCTTTTGCCGCGGATTGGAACGCTGCAAGGTAGGATCGAGCTCGTTCAGCTGTTCCAGGGAGGAAAGACCGAAATGCTCCAGGAAAAGCGGCGTTGTCCCGTAGAGGAAGGGATGCCCGGGAAGTTCGGATTTGCCCACGAGCCGTATCAATTGCAGATCCATCAACGTCTTCACGTTGGCCGTCACGTCGACGCCGCGGATTTCCTCCATTTCGCTTTTCGTCAAGGGCTGGCGATAGGCGATGATGGCGAGCGTCTCGAGCGAAGCGCGCCCCAGGCGGCTCGGGCGGTCCAACTTGAGCAATGCGCGCACGTAGCGTCCGCAGCTAGGCACCGTCTGGATGCGGTAGGCGCCGGCCGAGCAGACGAGCTCGAATCCGCATCCGGCGACTTCCAGCGCCTTTCCCAGGCCTTTGAGCGCCTCGTCCACTTCGCGCGCCGTGCAGGTATGGTAGACGTCCATCACCTCCGCGTTCTCCCCTTCTTCGGGCTCGACCGCTTTGATGGCCGCGCGCAGTTCGCCGGCGGTCAAGGGCGTCTCGCTGGCGAAGAGCAAAGCGCCCGCGATCTCCTGCAGGCTTCGTGGCAACGGAATCTTCACATTCTCACTCATAATCGTCAGGCCTCTCCAGCGGCTTGTCCTGCGGCTCTTCGTTTGAAGGTAAAATCGTGATTTCGTGAAAGGCCGCATTCTGGTAAACGATCACGCGGTGTTGCCGCAAAAGTTCCAGCAGAGCCAGGAAAGTAACGATAATCTCGCCTTTCGGGGCGTCGGACCTGAAAAGCGCCACAAAAGACACGCGGCTTTCCTGGCGCACGCGGTCCAGGACGTAATCCATCTTGTCCGGGACGGAATAGCGCACGCCCTTCAACTCCTCGTGCGGCATCTCGTTCGCGCGCGCCAAGACTTCCTGGAAGGCCGTCAGCAGGTCGCACAAATCGAGATGCGCAAGCGCCTGTCGGCCATCCGCCGCCGTGCGCTCGAACTTGGGGCGCCTCCCGCCATAGTCGAAACTGTCGGCCTGCAAAGCCTCCAGGCGTTCCAGGCGAATCGCCGCGTCCTTGAATTTCTTGTATTCGATCAGCTGCCGCACGAGATCCAGGCGCGGATCCACCCACTCTTCGTCGGCTTCTTCCGAAACGTTGCGGCGCTCGACCGGGAGGAGCATGCGCGACTTGATCACCATCAGCGTCGCCGCCATGACGATGAATTCGCCGGCGATATCCAGATCCAGCCGCCGCGCCTCGTCTATGAAGCGCATGTATTCCGTCGTGATGTGTTCAATCGGAATGTCGTAGATGTCCAGCTCCTCGCGGCGGATGAGATAGAGCAACAGATCCAGCGGACCTTCGAACACGTCGAGTGTCACCTTGTAGTCGTCCGCGAACAATTGCGCCTCTGCCATGACGTCCCTACTTTCGCGCAAGCGCCCTTCGCACGATGACCTCGACATCCGACGCGGAAGGATCGTCCGTCAGAACCGCGGAGACCATCTTGTTCGACGTCTCTTCGTTGAAGCCCAGCGCGGAAAGCGCCAAGATGGCATCCCGCACGACCGGCGCGCGCGCGGCCACACCGTCTTTCGGCGAAGAGTCCGCCAGCGCCTCGAGCGCGCTGACCTTGTCCTTCAACTCCACGCAGATTTTCTCGGCCGTCTTGCGCCCGACGCCCTTGATGGCGGATATCCGCTTGGCGTTCCCGCTCGCAATCGCCAGGCAAAGTTCGCCCAGCGACGAACCGGACAGGATCGCAAGCGCGATCTTGGGGCCCACGCCCGAGACGGCCGTCAGCTTGAGGAACATCTCCTTTTCGCGCGCGGTCGCGAACCCGTAGAGCAGTTCATCGTCCTCGCGCACGCAATGGCTGACGAGCAACTTGGCCTCTTCGCCCTTCTGCGGAAGCCGGTCAAACGTGGACAGAGGAACGAGTATCTCATACCCCACGCCCGCGGCCTCAAGGACGACGCGCGCGGGGTCTTTTTCGGCAAGCGTTCCTCTGATGTAGGCGATCATGCGAAAAGTTTCGCGAGTTTCTCGAGTTGCGAGACCTTGTCGCGGTTCTCCTGCAGCTTGCGCTTGGCTTCGGCCACGACCGCCGCGGGCGCGTGCGCCGTGAAGTTCGCGTTGGCGAGCTTCGCTTCGGCGGACTTGATGAAGCCCTGCAGCTTGGCGAGTTCGCCGGCGATGCGCTTGGCTTCGGCCGCCTTGTCCACGAGTCCCTCGAGGGAAAGATAGACCGTGCCCAGCGCGCCCAGCTTGCCCGGCATGGCCAGTTCCGTCGTTTCCGCGTCGATGACGAGGCTTTGCGCGCGCATGGCTTTCTTCAGCGAATCGTATTCGGGCGCCAGCCGCGCCGCCGTTGCCGCGTCGCGGCAGTGGATCGTCACGTCCACGAACTTGGCCGGCGGGACCTTGTACTCGGCGCGCAAGGCGCGCAGGTCGGTGATCATCGCCCGCTTCGCGTTCACGAAATCGTAGACGTCCGCCGTCAGCCCCCAGGCGCTCTTCGCCTCGTCCGTGTAGCCCGTCGGGAACGGCGCGCGCATGATGGTTTCGTTTTCGCCGAGATACCCGAGCTGGTGCGCGGCCTCTTCCGTCACGAACGGCATGTAGGGGTGCAGCAGGCGCAAGGCCTTGTAGAACACGTCCGCCAGGACCGCGAAGGCGACGTCCTTGTTCGGCGCGTCTTTCGCGTATTCCACGTAGCCGTCGCAGATCTGCGTCCAGATGAAATCGTAGATGGCCAGCGCGCCGTCCTGGATGCGGTACTGGGAGAGGATTTCGCTCTGCTTGCGGCACGCCAGATCCGTCGCGTAGAGGATGTGCTTCTCGTCGGCCGTCAAATCCGCCGCGGCGATCCCGTTCAGCGTCGTGGCGGCGGGGTTGTCCCCCGTGTTCATGGCGAGGAACTTCGCCGCGTTCCAGATCTTGGTCGTGAAATTGCGGCCGATCTCGAACTTCTCCTTGTTGACTTTCGTGTCGCAGTCGAGGGAGGTGATAAGCGCGATCGAGAACCGGAGGGCGTCCGCCGAATACAGGTTGATGAGTTCCAGCGGGTCCAGCGAATTGCCCAGGCTCTTGGACATCTTGCGCCCCTGGGCGTCCCGCACGATGCCGTGTATGATGATGTTCTTGAACGGCGGCTTGCCCATGAAATGGATGCCGGCCATCATCATGCGCGCGACCCAGAAGAAGATGATGTCCTGCGCCGTCACCAGGTCGGTCGTCGGATAGTAGTACTCGAGGTCCTTCGTCTTCTCGGGCCAGCCCAGCGTCGAGAACGGCCACAGCCACGAACTGAACCAGGTGTCCAGCACGTCCTCGTCCTGCTTCAAATCCGCCGCGGTGACGTTCTCGAACCCCGGCAGCGCACGCGCCTTGGCAAGCGCCGCCTCGGGGGTTTCCGCCACGACGACGCGCGGTTCCTCGCCTTTCGCCGCGGGCAGGTAGTAGGCCGGAATGCGGTGGCCCCACCAAAGCTGGCGCGAAATGCACCAGTCCTGGATGTTCTCCATCCAATTGTAGTAGATCTTGCTCCAGCGTTCAGGCACGAAACGCGTTTCGCCCGACTTGACCGCCGCGATGGCCGGCTCGGCCAGCGGTTTCATCTTGACGAACCACTGCTTGGACAGGCGGCTGTCCACGATCTCGTGGCAGCGGTAGCAGTGGCCCACCTGGTTGTCGTAGTTCTCGATGTGGTCGAGATACCCGCCCGCCTCGAGGTCGGCCACGATGGCCTCGCGGCACTTGAAGCGGTCCATCCCCGCGTATTTGGCGCCGGCCTTCGCGTTCATGGTGCCGTCGTCGTTCATGATGTCGATCTCGGCCAGCCCATGGCGCTTGCCCACGAGGAAGTCGTTCGGATCGTGCGCCGGGGTGATCTTCACGATACCCGTGCCGAATTCCTTCTCGACGTAGTCGTCCGAAATGACGGGGATGGGACGGTCGGAGAGCGGCAGCAGCACGTTCCGCCCCACGAGCGCGGCATACCGTTCGTCCTTCGGGTTCACCGCCACGGCCGTGTCGCCCGGCAGCGTCTCCGGGCGCGTCGTGGCCAAAAGGACGTAGTCGACATCGCGCACGCCTTTCACGCCCTTTTCCGAACCCTCGACCGGATAGCGCAAATACCACAGGTGTCCCTTGTTCGGCTCATGCTCCACTTCGTCGTTCGCAAGCGCCGTTCCGCACCGCGGACACCAGTTGACGATGTAATTCCCCTTGTAGACGAGACCCTCGTCGTAGAGCTGCGTGAAGACCTTGGCGACGGCGCGCGAACAGCCCTCGTCGAACGTGAAGCGTTCGCGCTGCCAGTCCGTGGAGTTGCCGAGCATGCGCTGCTGGTGCACGATGGTGCCGCCGTACTGCTTCTTCCATTCCCACACGCGCGCCACGAACGCCTCGCGCCCGAGATCCTGCCGCCGCTTGCCTTCCTTGCGCAGGGCCTTCTCGACCACGTTCTGCGTCGCGATGCCCGCGTGGTCCGTCCCCGGAAGCCACAGGGTGTTGTCGCCGCACATGCGATGCCACCGCACCAGAATGTCCTGGATCGTCTGGTTGAGGGCGTGGCCCATGTGCAGGATGCCCGTCACGTTGGGCGGCGGGATGACGACCGAATACGGCTTGCCCTTGCCGGGTTCGTCGTGAAAATAGCCCTTGTTCTCCCAAATGGGATACCACTTGGCCTCGGCGGCCTTTGCATCGTAATGCTTATCCATATCTCTGCTCTGCGATAAATCTTCTGTTCGTGTTATTATACCATATTCAGGCGCTTTTCGCACGCGTCATTGTTTGGCGGCGGCGGGCGCGGGCGGAAGCCGCCCGTTGTCCAGCAGATCCTGCGCGATCGCCCGCACGTCCGCGTCGAAGTCGCCCTTGACGAGCCACTTCAAGTAGTTGGGCTCGTTGACCAGAAGCCGCTTCAGCGATTCGCCGCGCTTCTTGCCGAAGTTGACCAGCAAATCCCCGTCCTTCCACCGCAACAGCCCGTTCCGGTCCGCGTTCAGCGGATCGTGCGGCACGAGGTACTCGTCCAGTTCGTCCACCGTGCGCGGCAATTCCGGATACCGCTTCATCTGCGCGTCCAGCACCTCCAGCGTCGCGCGCGCGTCCGCCTCCGCCCCGTGCGCCCCGTCGTGGCTGCGCCCGAGATAGTACTTGACGGCCGCCGTCAGCGTGCGCGGCTCCATGCGGTGGTAGATGCGCTGCACGTCGATCCGTTTGCGCGCGCAGGCGTTCAAGGCGTACCCCGCCCGCAGAAGCTCCTCTTCCAGGCAGGGGATGTCGTAGTGGTCCGAATTGAACCCGCCCAGGTCCGCGTCCTTGAAGAAATCGTAGATTTCCTTCGCTTTTTCCGCGAATGTCGGGCAATCCTTCACGATAGCGTCCGTAATCCCGTGGATCGCCGAAGTTTCCGCCGGAATCGACACGGTCGGGTTCAACAGCCAGCACCGGCTTTCCTCGTGTCCGTCCGGCCAGACCTTTATCGCCGCCAGTTCCACGATGCGGTCGCGGCGCGGATTGAGCCCCGTCGATTCGATGTCGAATATCGCAAGCGGTCGATTGAGTTTCAGATTGAGCATAGTAGATTGTTCCTGTAAAGTGCGCGCACGGCATCGCAATCCAGCGTATGCCCCGCCCGGTAGCTGACGACGGTACCGGCGAAACGATCCGCTCCCGTCAGCGAGAGCGCCGCCATGAGGTCCAGCGTGGCCCGATGCCACACGGGTTCGAGAAACTTGTCCTTAACCGGGAAGCGCGGTTTCGTGTAGTAGCGCCGCGGACCGTGGATCAGGATGTTGCGCTCGTTGTACCCCCAGTTGCGCGTGGCGGCGAAAAGCTTGCCCACGGTTTTCGCCAGCACATACTGCCGGTGCGTCGCGTTTGTGCGCGCCAGCGCGGCGTAGCGGAAGGTCTCCGGCGTGGCGTCGAACAGGACGCGCTGCTGGCCGATGACCGTGTTCCACGAAATCGCGCAGTCGATGCGCAGCGTCCGCTGCCCCTCCCGGGCCGGCAGAAAGAGCAGAAAATCGCCGCGCTTGCCGCCGAACGCCACGGGTTCGCGCACCGTCACGTACGAAGCCGGCACATCCTCCTCTATAATATGCGCATGCTCGACCGCCTTCACGAGCGGCAAGGACGACTGGTCGAAGAGCGGCGGATCCCCGCTGTATGTCTTGAGCAGCACGTCGTCCACCCCGAGCCCCGCCTTCAGCGCGACGATATGCTCCACCATGCGCAGGTAGTTGTGCGGCGAGCCCGAGCGCATGACCAGATTCTGCGCGCTCGTCCACAGATTCTCGATTGAAATGCGCGTGTCGAGCTGCTCCGGCAGGTCCATGCGGCGAATCCACCAGCCCGGACGCGTGCTCGGCGCGAATATCAGCGTCCGCTTCTCGGATCCGCGGAAAGTCCCCACGCCCGCGACCGGCGCCTCGCGTTCAAGTGTGCGCCGTTTCGGCGAAAAAGAGGCGGACGGATCCTCCGCCAAACGGATCTCGTCGATCTCCTGCGCCCGAAACCGGTCGTAGGCGGCCGCTATCGACGCGGCGCTGCCGAATACGACTCGGCCAATCTCGTAATTCGTCACTTCCATCTCATATATTGTATCATATTTTCGCGCACTCGTGCACGATTATTTGGCGATTTTCCTTAAAATCCGCAGCTGCACCCGGAAGCTTCACGGCGGAAATGCGCGGAAAAGGCGGAAATTACAAGCCTTCCTCTTTCCGCCGCAGAACATAGGCGGACAGCACGGCAAAAACGGCCGGCACGATGCCGAGGGAGACGACGACCGTCGCCAAAAGCTCCCCCTGCGCGACACATTCGTCCGCGACAAGTGCTCTTACCGGCAAAGGCCGGGCGAACGGCCGCGAAATCCGCCAGATGGACCGCGTCAACTCCAGCCCCAGACGGTCCATCCGCTTCGACTCGAGCGGATCGGGGTAGTTTTCGATGATGTCGGGTCCGGCGGCCGACACGAACAGGAATCCGAACAGGGTGAAAACGGCGACGCTCCGCCCCAAACCCGCGCCCAGAAAGACGGCGGGTGCCAGGATCAGCGCGGCCAGCGAAACAAGGACGACGCCGGCCCGCACTAGATTCCGCGCAAACGTCCCGTTCTCCTCGAGAAGCTGCACATCCCGGCGCGGACGCAACATCAACGTGCTCCGTCCGGTGTTGCGAAAGGATACCGTGACGGACGCCGCGCCATTCGTCACACACCCCGCCGGCAACGGAACGAGCAATACGGCTTTCGCCACGTTTGTGACCGCCACGGACGCCGCACCGCATGAAAGGACGCCTTGAACCTCCGCCCGCGTCTCGTAGGGCGTGGTGAACTTGAGGCGAATCCTGCGTGCACACGCGGAATCGGACCTCCCAAGCGAAAAACGCCAGGACGACACCGCCTGCGGGGGTATCGTCTCGTAGCGTTCATAGGACTTCTGCTCGAGAATCCGCAGCACATCGGCCTTTTTCATTTTCTTCACCTTCTCCGGCGTCTCGGCGCGCGACATGTAGTCCGCATACGCCACCTCGGCCTCTTCCGCCGGCGTGGGCAAAAGCGGCTGGCGGACTTCGTACGTCGGCCGTGAAGGGTCGCCCTGAAATGCCGCCAGGACGAGCGAAACGACGATGACCGAGGCGCACGCGAGCGTGTAGGCCGCCATGCGTCCCCAGGCAAACAGGAAAAGTGCCGTGGGGCGGACGAGCGAGAGTTGCAGGCGCTTGGCCTCGCGTTCCTTCGCGAGGGACCCCGCCGCCGCGCCGCCGAAAGCGACGAGCGCAACGACGAACACCGTCCCGACGCCGTACATGAGGAAGAGTTCGCGAGCGCCCGCTTCCGTCCCGTCCGTCTGCAGCCAGAAAGGCGCGCAGAACGTCCATAAAAATGCAAAAAGCCACAACAGCGGCAACAGACCCGTGCGCAGAAGCGCACGCAACTCGAGAAGCACAATCTGTATGAGCCCGGTCATAGCAGGAAGGACGCGACCTTGAACGCCTGCCCCTCGCCCACTTTGGACAGAAAGTAGCTCTGAAGCGAAGTTTTCAGCGATTTGATATCCCCTTCCGCCACTTTCAAGCCCTGGTCCAGTATGGCGAACCGGTCGCAGACGTCCTGCGCGTCGCCCAGCAGGTGCGAGGTCATGAGAATCGTCATGCCCGCCTGTGCCAAGGTTTTGACGAGGACTTTGACCTCGTTCGTCGAAACCGGGTCGAGACCGCTCGTGGGTTCGTCCAGAATGAGCAGTTCGGGACGCCCGATCAGGGCGCAGGCCAGCGCCAGACGCCGCGCCATCCCCTTCGAAAATCCGCCGACCGCGCGCGTGGAAACGCCCTCCAGCCCCACCATGGCCAGCAATTCGTCCGCCCGCGCGCGGGCCGTCCGCCGCGGCAGATTGCAGAGCCCCGCATAATACGCCAGCGTCTCTTTCGCGGACAAAAACGGATACAGATAGCTCAATTCCGGCAAATAGCCCAACTTCCGCCGCGCGGCGAGCGACTGGGGCGGCAGGCCGAAAAGCGAAACCTTCCCCCGCGTGGGCGCCAAAAGCCCCAATATCATCTTGATCGTGGTCGACTTGCCGCTTCCGTTCGGACCCAGCAAACCGAATATTTCGCCGCGGTTCACGCGCAAATCAAGCCCCTTGACCGCCTCCACGACCGGCCGCAGCCAAAAATCGCGGAATGTCTTGGCCACGCCCTCGAGTTGGATGACCGCTTCCATCAGCCAATGTCCTTTCGATCCAAAAAATACACACCCAGCGCCCCCAATCCAGCCAAAAGCGGTAGCGCCGCGAACGCGGCGCACAACCCGTCGCGCCACGCAAACCCCTCCCGCAGGACGCGGGCCGAGGGATAATAGTTGCCCAGTAGCGGCAAGGTCGAGACGAATACGCCCAATGCCAGCGCGACCGCCGCGCGCTCCCCCAGCCGCACAGTCGCCGCCGCGGCCAATACGATGAAAACGGCCGTCGGGAAAAGAAGCAGAACGGACGAAGCCAGCAATTCCCCGGCAAGACGCCAATCGGACCACGGCAACAGAAGCGACGCGCTCGAAAGCGCCGCCAGCGCGACAAGCGCCGTGCAGACGAACCGCCCCCGCGTCAGACGGTTCCAAATCGCCCCCCAGCACAGGGCCGCCAGCGGCGCCCCCACCGCGACCGCCACGAGCGGACCCCAGATGCGCGGCACATCGCCCGTATGCGCCGCGAGCACGTGACCCGCGAGGGCCCCCCGCGCAAGCGCAACCGTCAGGCAATAGATAGTCCACATGAGCAAGCCCGCCCCAGCCCAGACGCCCGCGCACTTCGCGAGAAAAAAACCGCCCCGGGAAAGCGGATGCGCCAGCGTCATGGCCAGCGTGCCGCTCGCTTCTTCGCGTCCGAACGTGCGCGCCGCGGCGGACACCCCGATCGCGATCCCCCCGATCATCTGCGCCGAAAGCCCCAATTCGCAGACAAGTCGCGCCGGCTCGCCGAAATTGTGGCAGTGGAAAACTGCCCCGACGACCATAAGCGCCAAGGCTCCTAGCGTGAGCAGAAGCGACAACGGTTCGCAGAGCACCTCGAAAAACGATGCGCGAAGGACGGCCGAGCGTGGACCCATGTCGCCGACGGTCCGTTCTTTAGACGGCGGGCGTGCTGTACAGAAGCCACGCCACAAAACCCATGATCGCGCATGCGGCGATCTGCACGATGAGGCTCAATACGGCAATGGACGACGGCACGTCCGCCTGCACCCGCTCGGACGCGAGATCCGCGACCGGCGTCTCGGGTATGTCCGCGATCTCCGGCACATTCTCTTCCGTGCGCGCTTCCGCCGCGGCGTTTTGGACCGGACGCGCCAGCCCCGGACGCGGCAATTTCGAACTCGCCTGGGGGCGCGCGATGCGCAAGGTCCGCCGCTGGGTCAGCGTAGGCTCCGGCGCCGCCTCCGCGGCGGTCGCCCCCGCCGAACGCGGCAGATCCACCGGACGCTTGATGCGTATCGTCTTCATCGGCCGGGCGGCCGCCTCTCCCGTCGTCGGCGCCACCCCGATTGCGTCCGCGAGCGAAATGCGCATCGTCTTCGCCTTGGCCGCCTGCTCCTGCGACTCGCTCACGGCCGCCTGGGTCGCGATGATTCCCGTGCGATGCAGAATCGCCTGCGCCGGAATCTCCTGCGTAATGGACTTCATGCGCTGCGTCATGCCTTTCAGGCGGTCGATGGCGCTCGCCTCGCCCGCAAGCGTCTCGCGCGCAGGCGGCGGTTCGGGCGCCGCGGCCTCGGGAGCCGCGCTCTCGGGAGCCGCGCTCTCAGGATGAAGCGTCGGGGACGCGGGTTCCGCGCCGCGCCCGTGCAGTACCGGCTTGAACGGTGTCTTTGCGCTGGAATTGTCTGTCTCTGCCATATCGCCTCCTGTTCTTCCTGGTTTGGACTGCCTGCCGCCGCGGACGGATCAGACCGCCATGATTTCAGCTTCTTTCGCCTTCAGTTCCGAATCGATCTTGGCGATTCCCGCGTCCGTCGCCTTCTGGATCTTTTCCAGCACCTGCTTGAGGTCGTCTTCAGAAATCTTCTTGTCCTTCTCGAGCTTCTTCGCCAGATCGTTCGCCTCGCGGCGCACGTTCCGCATGGCGACCTTTTGCGCCTCCGCCTGAGTCTTGGCGACCTTGACGATCTCCTTGCGGCGCTCCTCGTTCAGTTCCGGCACCGTGATGCGCAGAACCTTGCCGTCCGTCTGCGGCGTGACGCCCAGATTGGCCGCCAGAATCGCCTTGTTCATCTCCGCCAGAACCGTCGGGTCGAAAGGCGTGATCTTGATCTGCCGCGGCTCGGGCGTGGAAATCGTCCCGAGATTCTTGATCGGCGTGGGCGCGCCGTAGTAGTCCACCTTGATCCCGTCCACCATGGACGGATTCGCCTTGCCTGTGCGCAAGCCGGCGAACTGGTTCTTGAGCGCGTCAAAACTCTTCTGGATCTTGACGTTCGCGTCGTTCAAAACTTCTGCTGTCGTTTCCATTTTCTTCTATCCTTGATGTAGCGTGTCTTTGGGAAAAGTCCTTATTTGTCGCTGACGAGCGTACCCACGGCCTCGCCCTTCACGACGCGCTCGAGCGCGTCGCCGTCGAAGAAATCGAACACGATGATGGGGATGCCGTTGTCCATGCACAGGGCGAACGCCGCGCTGTCCATGACCTTCAGCCGCTTCTCGAGCGCCACCTCGTACTTCAGCGAACCGTACCGCTGGGCGTGCGGATCTTTCTTCGGGTCGGCCGTGTAGACGCCGTCCACTTTCGTGGCCTTCAAAAGCGCGTCCGCGCCGATTTCGCTCGCGCGCAGGGCCGCGGCCGTATCCGTCGAGAAGTAGGGATTGCCCGTGCCGCCGGCGAACACCACCACGCGCCCCTTCTCGAAATGGCGCAGCGCCTTGCGCTGGATGAACGGCTCGGCGAGTTTGTCGATGGCGATGGCCGTCATCACGCGCGTGGGCACGCCAATCGTCTCCAGCGCGTTCATCATCGCCAGCCCGTTGATGATCGTCGCGAGCATCCCCATGGAGTCGCCCGTCACCCGGTTCACGCCCTTGCCCGCGCCCGTCAAGCCGCGGAAGATGTTGCCGCCGCCCAGCACGATGCCCACCTGCACGCCCAGCTCGTGTATCTTCTTGACCTGCTCGGCCATGAACGCCAGCCGCGCCGGGTCTATGCACTCGCCCGTCTCGCGGTTCCCGAGCACCTCGCCCGAGAGCTTGAGCAAAATGCGGTTGTACTTCAAATTGTCCTTATTCATTTTCACGTCCACTATTATACAATTTCTATTGCGTTCTGACAACCCCCCGACCAATCGCATCTCCCCCTGTCCCCGCCCCCTTCGTGGCAGGAACCGTACGCCCCTGCCGCCCGCCGTGACAGCCCCGCCCCCAACCCAATGGTAGGGGCGGCAGTCCCCTGCCGCCCGCTTGCTTCGCACGCCCCGCCCCCAACCCAATGGTAGGGGCGGCAGTCCCTGCCGCCCGCCGCGCCCCCAACCCCCTTGGTAGGGGCGGCAGTCCCCTGCCGCCCGCCGCCCCCACTCAGACCGCGAAGCGGTCTATCTAAAAACCTGTTCGCTTGTGTTCGTGAGCGGAACCTGCGGAGCCCAAGGCGTAGCGTTAGCGAAGCCTTTTGTCGCTCCTCGGAGTT